>OARX01000136.1_pt1 | contig 15392 bp, 16 predicted proteins | sample 1494841 | NCBI WGS metagenome assembly OARX01 (sample SAMEA3360670, study PRJEB22359) | human gut metagenome | biome: ENVO:urban biome; feature: ENVO:human-associated habitat; material: ENVO:feces | place: Bangladesh | collected 2011 | reverse complement strand
TGGACTTTTACAAAAAAGAAAAGAGTAGAGGTTTTACCCCCTACTCATATTTCTCTTATAACTTTATTAATTTTGTCTTTATGTACTTTAAATGGATGATGCCTTTCCGCAGTGAAATAGATCTTTTAATACCTATACCAGTAATCATTCATATACGGCTGTGTATATTTGGCAGCAATATTATCTGTAGAAGGTGAATTATCCACCTCTTTGTTATTATATCCTACTACTCTATTAGAACAGTTTTTATGTTTATAATACGCTTCAGTAGCATCAATTGTTTCTTCAAAATGTTTAATTCTAGCCAAAGCTCTTACCTGCATATCGAATAGTGTAAGATCCTCACCATCTTCAGATGTGCAATCATATATACTGTTCAATACAGAATAGATAGTATCGACTGTAAACCAATCATACGAATCTTCGTATTTTACTAGGTAATTCTTGAATTTTTTTGGCAGTATCTTTGCCAATAATATCGGCCTTTGCTCTTGCTAATACATTTCTGATTGAATTACAATATAATTCAATAGTATTATTTTCTCTCGGACAAAGTGTCATAATAGCTGCATCAATTTCATCAAAACCTACTTTCATAGTTGGTCTCCTTTACTATATCTTTAATTTTCTTTTATGTCAAATTCATTTGTTTCTGTATCATCAGTGTATCTAGATTCTGGTACCTGATTGCTTACTACTTATTAATATTTTGTCTTAGATTATATAATAAAAAAGTACAGAGAGGCATTAACCTCTCTGTACGTATTATTTGTTTTTTGACTCTCCATCTTCAGTACTGGTAGAATCTGCGGATACGGAGTCTCCTGTCATTATCACAGGTACTCCGTCTACGGTACCTGTACATAATTGCATTTCATTCTCGCTTATCGAACCTGTCATTATAGGCAAACTCATAACTCTTTCGTTTTCTCTGTTACGTCTATTTTCTTCCAGGTCAATAGCTGACTCTACACAATATATACTGTTTAACATATTAATCGTAGAATATCTATGATCTTCGAGAGATTTTCTGTAATATTTTAAAAGCATAGCTGCGTATGGATACTGCTCATCGATTTTTATATTTTCAAAATCTACAGTTTCATTTGTTACTATACTTTCTTTATCGGCCTTGATAAATGATTTGATATACTGAATCCCATCAAATGATTCTGATCTAAGTAAAGTTGCATATGCGTTTCCTGAATATACTAACATATCTATCCTTCCTTTCCAATTAAATCGTCACAAGATTTTCCATTGTCTTTTTAATGAATTTCTTTAAGAATTTTTGTTGTTTCTTTGTATATGGTACTGGTTCTTCAAAATTTCTGCAGCTATCTCCAAACTCTATATCGATCATATTTTCGATATCGCATAATAATGCTAATCTTGTAGATCGAAATTCATATGGATTGCCTGAAATCTCCATACAGTTATCTATATAATTTCTATAATCTGCAACTACAATACTAGCAAATACATATCTCTCAGTATCGATTGGGTTTGGATTTTTGTATAACTCTTGTCCTTTCAAGATGCTTACTTTATCATCATATATAACCCGTCTGAGTAGTCTTAATCCAGCTAAGTCCTCTGATCTGATTAATGTACTACAACTCTTCAGCAGATCCTTCTTCTTTACTTTCATTATCCTCTGACCTCTCTTCAATATTATTTATATTCATACCATCAACGCTTTCAATTTCTCTAGCGGAATTATCTTCCGTATGTTCTATATCCATAGGTGCAGAATTGCAGCATGGACTGGAGCCTGATAATAGCGTTTGATCCCAGACTGGCTGTGTTTGATTTTGCTGTTTGGCAGCTAATAACAATTCATTGTATTTCTTTACTACCAATTTTTCAGCGTAGTATAAAGGTGAAATTATGATAGCTACTTTATCCATATTATATGTATCGTCATCATACTTACAGATAGTCTTATCAAAAACTTCACACCGGTACAACTCCACATATCTCTTTACGAAGATATTATCATCATTACAATCAGGTTCTATATTGAAATCCTGGTTCAATATCTTCTTCTTATCATCCTCGATATACTGATTGATCTTTTCTATATCTTCAATATTACACGAAGACAAGATAAGTTTGTACATTCTTTTATGCATTTTCTTAATATTACTCATGATAATATTTTCCTCCTTATTTCACTTCTTATTAATATAGTCTTCAATTATATAATATATAATTGAATATAAGAATGGAGGAGGAATAAAAATGAATTATGATTATTATAAGCCAACGACAACTAGCTGTGGCACAGAAAAAATTATGTCTGGATGTATGCCAGCCTTCGAGCCTAAGTATAAGTCTAAGTATAATAAACTTTATAGTGTAGAAAAAGTTAAACCAACTAAGCAATTTACGCCAACACCGATTGCAAAACCATCACATACATCATCTAACACATCTTGGCCTTATCCGAATAATGATTGGAAGGATCCTCGTGATTTTTGTACACCATTTAAGAGTAATTCATCGTCAACTACAAGTTGGAATATAAGGCAGGTGACGATAAAATGATAAATACAAATACTTCATCAACTCCATTAATACAAGCTGGTACTACTTACGCATATACAGAAAATTTAGGAGGAGTACAGATAGTCGGATATATTCGTGTAGATGATCCAACAAGACCAAATGCAACTACCATCAATACACGGCTTCCATATTTTAATGCTATTGATTACTACCCATGCACATGTCAGGTGACATATAAATAATCGAATAAGGAGGTAACAAAATGAAGAGATCAGAATTGCCTGACGAGGTGTTTGGTATTCCTCAAGAAAGGAAATATCCCATGCCTGATAAAAAACATACTGAATCTGCGATTAAATTATTTAATCATGTAGATCCAAAATATGAAGAACAGTTGGCAAAGAAAGTTATTGCCAATATGAAGAAATATGATATAGATCCAAAGATGGTTGGAAAAAATAATAGATTAAGAAAATATCTTCCTAAAGATATGGTAAATGAGACTTCTAATATATTTACAGTAAAGAATATTATCTTCGATCTTGGTTCGGTTCTTGTAAAATGCGACGTTATTGATCGTATTAAAGCTGCACCTAATATACCGGATGATTATGCTCAGGAGATTATTGATGCTTGGATTATCAATAATGATTATACTGAACAATGCACAATGGATGAATATATTCATCTTGTAACTCAGAGATTAAGGCCAGAACTTCATAGATATATTCCAGATATGCTTAGATTTACTTTAGAAGGATCCTATCCATACGATTATACGGATAAAGTGATTGATAATCTTAAAGAGCAGGGATATGGGGTCTACTATTTATCTAACTGGAATTCTTGGACTATGGAGGAGTTTAGAACTGTAGCTAGATTCGATTTCCTGAAGAAAATGAATGGTGGATTGTTCTCTTATGAGTGTGGATTAATGAAACCGGATAAGAAAATCTATGAGACTTTTTTACACCAGTTTGGTTTAGATCCATCTACTTGTATTTTCTTCGATGATAAGAAAGAGAATGTTGAAGCTGCTAAGCAATGCGGAATTGAAGCTGTTGTATTTACTGGGCCTGAAGTATTAGATGATTTTCTTATCAAACCTAATCCAGATAGAGAGTTATTTGAAGAGGCTTCTGCAATGACACTTGAAGAATCTAATGAAGATTCAGTGAAAGAATACGGTGGTCCTTGTATGGGAACTGTTGTAGGTTCCGGTGCTACTGGCCATCCCATCCCGGAAGATTCTGATAATGTATATATTGTAAATTATAAGACAAAGAATACATTTACAGGTGAAGAGGAAGCTAGATTAGGAATCTGTAAAACTGGTATGAAAGATCTTCATATTAAAGGCGGCAAGTATAATAGAATTCATAAAGCCGATGTGGATAAGTTTAAAGAAAATGCTTATGACATCAAAGCATATCGTTATACTGGAAAGAAAAAGAACAGTTTCTATGAAGTGATAGAAGATGCAGATACCGATATGGATTTTTATACGCTCTTAACAGGTAAAGATCTTCCAGAGTTAGAGTTTGTAGGCTATGACGATGACTTTGTAGAAGAAACTGCATTTGTAGATATGATGGATGCTATCACATCTTGCACTGAAGCATCTATTAGATCTATCTCAAATGTATGCAAAGATATCCCAGTATTGACAGAAAACTTTGTAGGAAGATCTTATAATTATTACAGAGATATGGATGGAGTATTTGCGGTAAACGAATTGACAGGTTTGAGAACCAAGTCATACGAGACTACTAAAGATATTCCTAAAGCAGAACTGGAGATTGTAAAATATGGGCTGGTTTATATGCCAGCAAGAAGGTAGTGGGGTTACACCCACTACCTTTATTTTTTCACATCCTAGTAAAATTTAGGAGGTGTGGATATGACAGATACAAGTAAAATCGTTGAATCGGTCGTTCATATAAAGGATCTTCCAATTATGAATACCATCGATCCGTCTGCTAGAATCTTAATTGAAGATAGTCAAGATACTAAGCAGATGACAATGGATAAATTTTTAAACTTGATTGAATCTACTGTAGATTCTAGAATAAGTACGGATACTATATTGATCACTAATAAGATAGCTCAAATGGATGAGTATGTCAAAAAGATGGATGATTATGTAAAAAAGATGAATGACATATTATCATCCGGCAATGATAGCGAAGCTGATCGTAATAAAACTTTCGCTCAGATGCAAAAAGAGTTTAAGGAATTACAAGCAAGTTATCAGCAGATTAGTAATACTTGGAATAATCAAATAGTCCCATTTTACAATAATGCTGTTATTAAAGAGACTGAACGGCAGTCTAATGAAACTTATAGAGTGCAAGAATTTCAGAATTGGTCTACTGCTCAAGATACTATGGAGAATCAAGAAGCAGCAAGACAAGCAGCTGAAGCTCAGCGAGTTATTGCTGAGAAGAAAAGAGTTAATGCCGAAAATGACAGAATTGCTGCAGAAAGTAATAGAGTTAACGCAGAGAGTGGTAGAGTCGGAGCTGAAGTTGATAGAAAGACTGCTGAAAATATACGTCAAGAATACTATCAAAAGCTTAGCCGTATCATGAAAGTGACTGATGACAGTATTACATTTTTCCCATAATAAAGAACTAGGGTATAGCGAAAACATTCATTAAAATCGAAAGAAAGGCAGGTAAACGAAGATGTCTACAAATAACGATTATCAACAGATTGGTATCTTCTTCGAAGATCTTCTTGAAAAGACCAGAGCTGATGATTCAGATATCTTAGTACTTGAAGATGTAGATAATACTAAGAAAATTAAATTTAGAAATTTTAGACAATCTCTCATAGATGATAATGAAGCTCCTGCGAATTATCGTTTGTATTCTTCAACAAAAATTCAATCTATGATTGATGAGATTTCCAAATCTGTTACAGATGGCATCGGTGGGGTGCAGGAAGATATTGGAAATCTTCAAAAAGATAAAGTATCTAAATCAGATCTCAAGACTGAATTAGATAAGATGGATAAAAAGAAATTTAATGTTTCAGATATAGGCCCTATTTTATCTGAGATTGAAAATTCTCGTAAGAAATCTGAACTTATCACAGGAGCAGATTTGGCTTACGGCGACGATGCAGATAAAATTCATATTAAGCATTTAGGCTCTGATATACTTGATGCTATGACGGGAAAAACGCAAGTATCTATTCCATCAGTTCCAGTAGGCGGATGGGTTGGAGAAGATCTTGCTAATGCATCTATTGGAGCATTAAAGTTAAAGAAAGATTACTCTTATAGAGGAACCTACCCTAATGGGGATCTTGGTAGATTAGTTGAAACTGGATACTATGTAGTGGGAGCAGATTCCATAGGACTACCTCATTATGGTAACGATAACGATGAAAGTAGATTACTTGAAGTAATCAGATATGGTCAGGATTCGCAGTATATTATTCAGAGAGTATATTATAAAGAATATACTGATGAGAACAGACCATACTTTGAAAGAAAAGGTTTATTTAGTAAATTATCTGTGTTGGAATTTACTACACACTGGGACGTTAATGATGCTAATAAAGTAGGATCAGCTTTATTAGGAGATCATTATAACAACCGTGGAATCGTAAGTGGAGTAAATCTTTTCAGTATCACTGTTGATGGTAATTATCTCTGTGATAAGAATGTAGAGAATTTACCTACAGGTGAAAAATATCTTGTTTCTATCTCTACTTACGATGATAGAAAAGAATATAGAGCAACTAAAGCCGATATTGATGGTTGTGTTCAGTACGTATGCTATGAGTATAATGATTCAAATCATGCGCTTCATAGAACGGACTGGTTTATGACCAGCGATATCTCTAAATCAAAATTTGATGGGCAGACTATTCATATTTTTGGCGATGGAATTGCATATGGAATGGGAGCTAGTGATGTTGCTAAGAAAGCATTCCCGGCAATTCTCCATACTAAATATGGATGGAAAATTAATAATCATGCATTAACAGATGCTACTATTGGTAACTACTCTGATGATTTATACAAACAGAGAAGTTTACTTACGCAAATTGATAATGCAGTTGGATTGACATCTGATACAAATCCATATGTATTAATCTTTATGGGCGGCGAAGACTACAGGGGAGGAATGGCTCCTATTGGTGATAACAAGTCTGATACAGATACCACCTTTAAAGGATCATTAACTCTTGCTATACATAAGATTTTAACAAAAGTTCCATCTGCTAAGATTCTTATTTCCACTCCTATTTACAGAGCAAGTTCAGAACCTGGCGATGGATATGACTGTGATACGAATCTTATTAACGATAAATATTTGCAGGAATTTGCAGATGCAATGGTGGAAATTTCAAAGATAAATCATATCCCGTGTTTGAATCTTTTTAACGACTGTATGATCAATCGATACAATGCTAGTATATATCTCAATGAGTTGGGAGTATATCCTACAGATAGAGGTCATGCAATGTTAGCAGAACAGATTCATGATGGATTTTGTAGATACTATTAAAGAAAGGAGTAAACTATGGATAATGTAAAAATTAGGGAGCTCCCTCAGAAAGCCAGACCGTCAATCACTGATATGGTTATCGTGGAGGATAATGACGGTACAAAAACAACAGAAATATCTGCATTTAGATCTGTGTTACAAGAAACTTTATTTTTTAACACAGTAGAAGATATGAAGAATGCAGTTTTAAAAGAAGGAGATACTGTAACTACATTAGGATACCATTCATTGAATGATGGTGGAGGAGCACGATATCAGATTGTATATGCTCCTACGGATTTGGATGATGGAATTCTTGTACACTATCTCCATACTAGTGATACTCTCAGAGCGCACCTCATCCATAATGGAGAGCTTAATGTGCTGCAAGCTGGTGCGTTTGGAGATGGAGAAACCGATGACTATACTGTTTTTAATAAAGTAATTAATCTCGGATATCCTATGATTATCCCTACAAGAAAGTATAAGATCTCAGGATCTTTAAATATCCCGTCAGGAAGAGTTATTGATTTTAATAACTCTGAAATCATTTGTCCTACATCATCATGCGTGTGTGTAGGATTAAATAAAACAGCTTCAAATATTGTGGTTAAGAATGGTATTTTTAATGGGCAATATGGAGTTGAAACATATGCTTATGCAAGCAATGTAACTATTTCAGACAATATATTTAGATCTTCTAATAAAATACAGATGAGCAAGGGTATTATAGTATCAGGGTCTACTGGAATTACTATTTCCAATAATGTAATTGGAGATGAAGATTATAAAGTAGATTATGGTATTTTTACGACTAGCTCTAAGAAAGGAAGTACTGTTACAGGAAATTCTAATATTCTTATTCATGGAAATAGGATGTGTATTGGTAAGTACGGTATTGATATGACTAGTACAGTGACAGATAAGAATATCCATATTGTTGATAATCAAATCAAAGGAATGGATAGCGTAAATCTTACAGATGAACTTCCTTGTGGAGTTCAGATAGGTTGTAACGCAAACGCGATTCTCATATCAAGTTGTGGATTGAATAGATTGGCTATAGGTGTTCAAATTGCTGGATTGATATCTGCTAATACATCTATTACGGATGTCACGGCAAATGATGTAACAGAATTATATTCATTCCTGTCCGACCAAGCATCAGTAACTATTTCTGGTATGCAGAAGTTAAGTACTCTAACTGGTATGCAGAAGTTAAGTACTCTAACACGTAATTGCTATTTGTTTAGTAGAATGACAGGTACCCTTACGATGAATTCTGATTTTGACGTTACAGTAGGTTCTGGGTATAAATGCTACCAGGCAAGAACATCTCTTCAAGGTACGCTTATTGATACGTCAGATCCTACTACAAAAGATAGGATCGATCTTGGTACGTTATATCAGCGTGCAACTAATGATAACGAGATTCCAGGATATAAGAATATTGCATTGAATGTGAATACTTCAGGTGATGTTACAGCTATTCCTATAACTTCATTGGAAGGGCAGGTTATTGCTTTGTACTCTTCTTCTGGAGCAGTATTAAAACACAATTCAAATATTCTGATCGGAAAAGACACTACTTTGGATCAATATGTTCCTATAGTAGTTAAGAATATTAAGGGATTATGGACTAGAGTTAAATAATGGGAGGTGAGAACTAATGCCTACAATTGCTATAGAAAACGGTAAACGTATTGAAGAACTCATCGATATAAATAGACTCAATGACGATTCTTATTTTGTCGTAAGTGATGCTGCGTTAACCAGAAAAATTACTTTACTGAATCTGAGAAATGCATTTAACGGAGACAGCGCGACTTCTAATCTGGGTAATGTATATTATTCAGTAGAGAAAATAAATGAACTTTTAGATCATGTATATGATGAGATCACAAAGATCAATGGTAGATTGGATAATATGGAAGATCGTATCAATAAGATCTACAATGACTTTGGTGCAAACTTGTCAGAGTTCAAAAAGTACGTTGAGAAAGTATTTGCTGAATTAAGATTAGCAGACCAGAATCTTAATACTAAAATTGACAATACTAAATCTGAATTAAACACAAAGATAGATAATACTAAATCCGAGTTAAATACAAAGATAGATAATGTAAATAAAGCATTGGATGCTAGATTAAAAGTTGTGGAGGCTAAGCTTGCTAATATCGAAGGAATTCAAATTGGTACCGAAGTTCCTACGACTCTTAAACATAACGTGATCTATCTTCAATACTTCTAGGAGGTGAAGATAGATGGCTAAGGGAACATATCTCGAATATCCAAAAGGTCAAATGGTTCATGATAGCCCTAGGTGGCAGATAAAAGAGGGCCATGTAAATACTAATACTGGGGAAGTATATCTTTACGTAGAAACTACAGGTAGCCACACCTTCACGTATTCGTGGATGGTTGTCCAGCTGGTTAAAGTAAAGAATGATGGAAAGGTAGAGGTTCTGAAAGTTGGCGGGTTCGGAACAAATGGAGTACAAGATATTTATAATACGACTAATAAATATAAATCTTTCTCCAATACAATACACACAAGTTTTTCTGGCATAAAATCTTGCTATCTTTCTATGGCATGTGGTAAACATGCTGATACTGGCGGGAAAGCTGACTGTGAAAATGGTGCAGCTGCAGCAACTGCAACTGGATGGAAAATTCCAGGAACAGAATTAGAAGTAGGAGATCCCCCAACGTTAACTGAAGTGATTAACAAAAAACCATACAATTCAGATGTAAAAATATCTGAATTTACAGACGCAATATGGTTTTCTTGGAAAGGTAATTGGGGAGATCCTGCTGCTGATAGTAAAGTTTATTATAGGCTTAATGGAGGTACTACTATAAATGCTGGTCATGTAGACCCAGTTAAAGTTACGAACTTGAAACCAGGCACATCGTATAAAATAGAAATGTATGTACAAAATAGTGCTGGATCAACTGGCTGGAAATCTATAACTATTAGGACGAGATACGAAGCACCAGTAATTTCATTGCCATCTCATACAGTCGATTTGGAGTGTTTCACTATCAATTGGGAGAGTACTCGTCCACTAAAATCATTATCGTATAAAATTTCTGATGTAGCAGCATCTACGGATCTTTGTGATTGGACAACAATTGCAATTACGTCCGGAGATACTTCTGGTACATTTGAAACTTGCGTAGATGGCGCTTGGATGGATCCTAAGAAAGAATACACTATAACATTTAAAGGAGTATCTACTGATGATTATGATTATCTTGATTCTAATCAACCTACTTTAACAGATACTACTTTAGATAGATCTCATATAACAAGTATTGGATCATGTATATTTGGACTATCTATAGATATTACCATTACAGCTGAATCAGAAAAACATCATCGTTTAAAGATTTGGACTGAGGGTAATGATTTAACCCCTACATTTACATTTGATGATCTTCCAAAAGGTGTATATACATTTACTCCGACGCAAGATCAATTAGATCAAATGTATAGATCTATTCCTAATGCAGGAAATACAGTTCCAATCCATTTCTTATTAACTACTCATGGAGATCATCTCGATTGGGATGATGAACAACAAAATCAAACTTTAACACTTACAGGTATAGCTAAGACTGCACATGTGGGTGATGAAAATGATAAGCCAAGAAGATGTCAAGTCTGGATTGGTGATGAAAATAACAAACCGCGTAGCGTCGTTACATGGGTTGGAGCTGCCAATGGTCAACCAAGACGTACTATATAAGAATAACGGTATAGGGATTAATCCCTATACCGTCTTATTTGCCGCAATTTGGTAACGCAGAACTATATATTAAATCTTAAAGAAAGGTGGAAGTGTATATGGCAGATCAGATTTCAGGTACCTTTGAAACTAAACAGATACATGAACTGCAACCTTTAGTGAAATTAAATGGTAAAGAAGAAGTCATTATCGATAACGGCAATGGTACTTTAAGAGTTACTGTTGATACCTTATTAGGTTATATTAGAGATCAAATAAATGCTTCCGTTGGAGGAGAAACTGGTGGAGGAGGTACTACTACCAGTAGCGGCGGAACTATTCATGTTATTCAAAAAGGTGAGGAAAATATTCCTGCAGAAGCAAGACCAGAAGGCCATTTCTACTTGAGAGTAGTAGATGCAAATGATGCTCAGTTATCTACTGGATTACCGAGAATTGTAAAAGTAAGCCCGAATATGGGATTAAGAATGATTGTAGATTAGGAGGAGGTGAAAATAAATGGCATTAGAAAAAGCTAGAGTTCAACTATTAGATCCAAATACTGGTGCTGTCTTAGCTGAAGTTGACGTATTGACTTCTGCCCCAGTAGTATCTTATGTGAACTCTAATAAAACAGTAGGAGATTTTAGAGGAATCCCATCAGGAACATCTTTCGCTGAATCGGACGAAAAGTCTGTTAAAGATGTGCTTGATGCTATATTATATCCACATGTGGATCCTACTATTGAGTATATTACAGATGAAAAATCTAATCAAATTACAACAGATCATACGAATATTTATGAGATGTATGAAACTATCAGACCACACTATTTAACTGCAAAGATTAATGCTGGTTCAGCAGATACGTTAGTGATTACGTTAAAGAGATATAATCAGCAGACTGGACAAACCACTACATTGGAAAGTACTGTAAAGGTAACTCCAGGTTCTGTGTATATGTACCAAGGAGAGGTAGATACAATTACTGCTGATACTAAGATTCAGTTAGTAGTAGCAGGTGGAACTAAAGTTGCAAATTCTCCTATTATTTCGTATGAATTTATATATCCGGCATTTGTTGGATTCTGTGATATGAGTCAGATTGTTGCAGATGATAATGATGATCTTATTGATGAGGATAAAGCTGGAAATTATTTCTCTACGTTGATTAGAAATAAATCACCATTGATCGAGAAGAGATTAGTTAAACCATCAAATCTTGGTGGTATTTCGGTGCACAATGTATTATATAATAATACAAAATATCATCCTGGCATTATATACCCAACTTCTTGGAATAAACTTGAAGCTATTGTAGATGCTAATGAAGATAATATTACAGGGTCATTCGTATACAGTACAATGATTCCTGTAAAACCAAATAGACTTACAAGCGGAGATGTGAGATATTCTGCATTTGTAAGCAGAAGAGAATACTATGTTCAGTTAGCTGCTGTTGAGAAAATTGAATATAGATTCAAAAATGGGTCTTTAGATCATATTGAGGAAGGAGTACCGTCATTGACTGGATTCGATGTATTGTGTAAACTTCCTGTTGATTTGAGAACAGTTGTGGCAACTCATGATGATCTTCTCAATATTGTTTATCCATATGATGGATTGGTTACATTTGTTAAAGCAGAAAAGAGTTTCTTTAAATATAACGAAGATACTCAAACTTGGGAACCGACCAACCAGCAGGTATTTATTGCTACTACCGGTAGCGCTCCTAGCCTTGATGTAGGGCAGTGGAATGACATCACCATTGACATTAAATCTGGAATTTTCTATCAGAAATATAAGAATATTAGATGGGAAGAAAAAGGTAGATTTGTCGGTGGAGGAGTTTACGTAGAAGATTATGTTCAGGGTAAAACTTACAAAGTTGATGACATAGTTTACTACGAAGGCAAATACTATAAAGCTAAAAAACAAACTTCAGCTATCCCTGGTACTGATGATAGTTGGGAAGAAACAACAGTAGGCGGAGGTAAGCCTGGACCAGTAGGACCTGCAGGAGATGCTGCTACTATTGAAATTGTAGAAGTAAGAACTGGTGCTCCTGGAACTAAAGCGTTAGTGGAAAATATCGGAGATAAACAGAATGCTAGATTAGTATTTACTCTCCCTCAAGGACCGAAAGGTGAGAATGGAAATCCTTTAACTCTTGATAAAAAGCTTACCGATTACGGGTCAGCTGCTGATGCTGGTGCAGTAGGAGCAGCTTTAGCTAAAAAGATTGATCTTCCTAAAGACAGTAAAGGTAAAATAATTGTACCTAAAGCGGGTCAGATATTAGCAGCAAATGAAGAGGGTGCTTTATATTGGGCTAACTTTGATACATTATTTAATGAAGCTATAAAGAAATCTATCGAACGTGATCGCATCACGCAAGAGCAAGTTGATCAATTAGCTGCAAAATTAAATCGTAAAACAGTTAAATAATTTTTTATAAGGAGGAACCAAAATGATTACAATGCTAACATTGGCAGATGGTACTGAACTCGATGTTGTTAGAGAAGTCGAAGTGTCACCTATCCGGGTTGAAGTAGTTCTTGGAACTACTGACTATAGTTCACTGTCAGAACTTTCTTCTGCATTAACTTCAGCTAACCTTGCAAAAGTAGATTATTATAACGTGTCTGATATGGATGACGATGATAAGAAATTGATTAGATCATACACTGATATGACTATTGATACTAAACCTAAATTTGAAGTTACTGAAAAAGGTAACTATCTCGAGGTTGCTGTATGTATCAGAAAATTATCAGATGATGAGAAACGGGAAAGAAAAATCATGGAACTCATCAATACTCTTTCTGATGAAGATGCATTGCTGTTTAAGACAATGTACCCATCATTCGAGGATCTGAATGGGGTTTCAGTGGAAAAAGATACAAAATTTGTATATGGCGGGCTACTGTACAAAACAACAGAAGCTCTTGTTGTAGACGCGTTTACAGGATTACAGCTCGATGAGACAGGAAATTTGAATGGAATGTTTAAATGCATCGATGTACACCACGAAGGTACATATGAAGATCCTATTGAATACAATAAATTTGTTACTCTTGAGCCAGGAAAATTCTATACAGAAATGGGTATTGAATATGTATGCCTCCAGACAGCAGGCAAACCTATTACAGAGAATCTTTGTGATGTAGTAGATCTCTGGGTAAGAGAGCCTCTTGAGATGGACATTTACCCAAATTATCCATCTGAGCCAATTTATGATTATAACTCAGAAATCAACCCATGGCCTTGTGGATTATACACATTGTATGAAGGAAATATTTATCTTGCAAATGGAGACGGAGCTGTTACAGCACCTTCTAAAGAAGATACTGACAATTGGGAGTTCGTTTCTAAAGCTAAACCTGGTCAGACAGGAGAAGTTTATGTTAAACCGGAACCAGTTCCTGAGCCGGAACCAGTGCAACCATCAATTCCAGATGAGTCTGGAAGTACTGAGCAAACTCCTTCTACAGGAGGCAATGCAGACAAGTCGGATTCTGGAAATGAAAATACAGATACTTCTGGAACCACTCCAGGCGAGTCTGGAAGTACTGGACAGACTCCTTCTACAGGAGGCAATACAGACAAGTCTGATTCTGGAAATGAAAATACTCCTGGAACCACTCCAGATACATCGGAGGGTAGTGATGGACAAACTCCTTCTACAGGAGACAATACAGATACGTCCGGAACAGAAACTGACAATGGTTCTACGGAAGAAACCACTCCAGATACTTCCAAAAACGATAAATCAGAAACAGTTGAAACTCCAGAAGGAACAGAAACTCCTTCTACGAAAGAAGATACTGGAACAGGAGAACAAGCTCCTTCTACAGGAGAAACCACTCCAGATACTTCTGGAACAAAAACTGATAATGGTGAAACAACTCCAGATACGTCTGAATCTGGAAATGAAAATACTCCTGGAACTAAAACGGAATAGAACTACTCCCATAGGCTTCTTATGCCTATGGGAGCTATTTTCCGCAACATTGAAATAATAATCATTTTACGATTATTGAAAATAAATAAAAGGAGGAAACCTATTATGGCTTATAGTTACAAACCGAATACTTACTCAGTATATGATGAAGATCTTACGTTTGAAGAAAACTATCAAAATGGTGGAGTTATTACTAAAGAAAAACTCGATCGTCTCGAAGATGCTGTGAAAAAAGCTTCTGCTGATTTTTCTGTAGCAGAGACAGAAGTTGTTACAGATCCATCTGAGGCTGAGGTAAAAATCAACTTCAATGAGCTTGTAGGAAGAAAAGACTTATATTTCAAAGTTCCGCAGGGACCTAAAGGTGATCCGGGAGAAAAAGGTGAAACTGGTGCTCAAGGACCTCAGGGTGAACAGGGAGTTCAGGGACCTAAAGGTGCTCAAGGTGAGCAGGGTATCCAGGGACCTCAGGGTGAAGTAGGACCTAAAGGTGATCCGGGAGAAAAAGGTGAAACTGGTGCTGCTGGTGAAGTAGGACCTCAGGGACCTCAGGGTGCTCAAGGTGAGCAAGGTATCCAGGGACCTGCTGGTAAAGATGGAGCAAATGGTAAATCTGCATATGAAATCTGGATTGCTGCCGGAAATACTGGATCTGAATCTGACTTCTTAGCATCTCTTAAGGGA
>OARX01000129.1_pt1 | contig 15518 bp, 13 predicted proteins | sample 1494841 | NCBI WGS metagenome assembly OARX01 (sample SAMEA3360670, study PRJEB22359) | human gut metagenome | biome: ENVO:urban biome; feature: ENVO:human-associated habitat; material: ENVO:feces | place: Bangladesh | collected 2011 | reverse complement strand
ACCACCTAAGTGGTATTAAAAGTGGTACTGGGAGACTTGTTTAATCCAATTATATAGCTTGTAGGATTCAACTATATTTTCTAAAATCGACTTTTACGGTAAACTATCTGTAAATTATAAATTGTATTAGCGGACAGCAATAAAACCAATTAGGATATTTGTTGATATAATGGCTCATTTGATAAATTAAGGGGAAAGAACATGAATGATATTACACTAGTGAGGCATAACGAGACTCAGTGAGGATCTCGAACAATAGCTCGGCAACCTCGTAACATAATTTAAACGCAAAGTATCCTATATTCTTCGATTGTTCAACTTGGGATGAACAAAGGGGAATATAGGATACTTTTTTTATTTGTAGATTTTATTGGAATGTAGCGAACTTGCAGTTGGTGAGTTTTACACCGTCGCCAGCATCGATGTCTTTATCCTTCTGGGTGTAGAAGAAGGTGGAGTTGTCGATGGTGATGTTTTTGAGGCAGGTGTAGCCAGGGAGACCGTGAGCGCTGATAGCTGTTTTTGCTCCACGACATACGATATTGTTGATATGGATGTCGTTCCACTCTGGCACGTATTCTGCATTCTGTGGGATTACGGTTTTTCCATTATCCGATTTCACGCTGTAGCTCTTGTCGGCATAGGTGCACTCGAAGATGATAGCTTCGTCTTTGATGTCGGTCATGGTGATGTCGCTAACGTAGATGCCTTCTGTTTTGCCACCTCTGCCAATACCGCTCTTGAAGCGGAGACCGGTGTCGGTGCCTGAGAAGAGGTTGTGACGAACCACGATGTTCTTCATGCCGTTAGAGAATTCTGAACCAATGACGAAGCCACCATGTGCATGGTATACGGTGTTGTCTTGGATGAGGATGTCTTCGCATGGTCCGTCGGCAGCATTCTTTTTGCCTACTCCGCCTTTCATGCAGATGCCATCGTCGCCTGCGTCAATGGTGTTGTTTACGATGAGCACTTTCTTGCAGCAGCTGATGTCAAGGGCGTCGCCATTTTGTGCGTTCCAAGGGCAACGGATGGTTGTGCCGTCGACAATGACGTTGGTGCAGCAAGTAGGGATGAGGTGGAAGCGAGGTGAGTTTTGGATGGTAATGCCACTAATGAGCACTCGGTCGCAGTCGGTGAGGCGGATGAGGTGGGTTCTGAGACGCTCTTGGGCTTCTGGGGTGTCGGCGAGGTTGTCGAAGTGTTTTAGATTGAATGGGAACCATAGTTTGCCTCCCTCGGTTTCGGTGCCACCCATAGACTTGTATTCTTTCCACTCTACGTCGCTGACTTTAGAGCGCTTTACTGGTCGCCACATGGCTCCGTTGCCATCGATGGTGCCTTCGCCTGTGATGCTGATGTTGGTGCGCTTGCTTGCAGAGATGAGTGGTGAGGTTTTTTCGGCTTTCACTCCGTTAGAGACTTTGAAATGCTGTGAGCGGTCGGGAGTGGCCATGATAACAGCATTTTTCTCGATATGGAGGTCGATATTGCTTTTGAGCGAGATGAGGCCTGTGAGCCATACGCCTGCAGGGACGATGAGGTGGCCGCCACCTTTTTTGTCGAGAGCTTTGATGGCTTTGTCGAAGGCTTGGGTGTTGAGGGTGATTCCATCGCCTACGGCTCCGAAGTCTTTAAGGTTTACACTATAGTCTGGGATTACTGCTACTTCAGGTTGCTGCATTTTTACGGGCATGTTCTGATAGTAGGTGCCGTAGTCGGCAGCATAAGCCGCTATGCTAAGGAGCATAGTGAGAGCAAGGGTCATGATTTTCTTCATGTTGTGAGAAATTGTTTGTTTTGTAGATTTTGTTTTAGTAGGGTTTGATTACTTGGTACAAAAGTAGTTTAATAATATAAGGATAGCAAATGATTTATGTTTTTTTAGAGAGAAGTGGCATTTGTTAAGTGAAGAATTTAAGTGAAGAGTGAAGAACGAAGAGTGAAGAATCCGATGGAAGTGAAGAGAAAAAAAGAGTGAAGAATCTTTTAGCTTGTTAAGCATATTGATTCTTCACTCTTCACTATTCTGTTGGCTTACCCTTCGGCCGCCGATTTTCAATTATTCACTTACTTCACGATTCCCTTTTCGAGATATTCGGCAAGGTTGGTGCGAACTTTCTCGGCTGCACCGTCGGAAGCTACTTTAGCCATGTCGCTGTCTACCATGATGTTGACAAGTTCTTGGAATGGGGTTTTTGATGGGTTCCAGCCCAACTTAGCCTTAGCCTTTGTAGGATCGCCCCAGAGGTTTACTACGTCGGTAGGACGATAGAAGTCAGGGCTAACTTCGATGAGCACATTGCCTGTGGCTTTGTCGACACCCTTCTCGTTCATGCCTTCGCCCTGGAATTCGAGTTCGATGCCTACGCGCTTGAAAGCGTAGTAGCAGAACTCGCGTACGCTATGCTGTTCGCCTGTAGCAATGACGAAGTCTTCAGGTTTGTCTTGCTGAAGAATGAGCCACATACACTCTACATAGTCTTTAGCATAGCCCCAGTCGCGGAGTGACGAAAGGTTGCCAAGATAGAGTTTGTCTTGCTTGCCCTGCTTGATGCGTGCGGCAGCGAGAGTGATTTTGCGGGTAACGAAGGTTTCGCCACGGCGCTCGCTCTCGTGGTTGAAGAGGATGCCTGAGCAGCAATACATGTCGTAAGCCTCGCGATATTCTTTTACTATCCAGAAGCCATACTGCTTGGCAACAGCGTATGGGCTGTATGGGTGGAAAGGAGTGTTCTCGTTTTGTGGCACTTCCTCTACCTTGCCATAGAGCTCGGAGGTGGAAGCCTGATAGATGCGGCAAGAGTCTTTGAGACCAAGCTGGCGCACAGCCTCGAGAATACGCAATACGCCTACTGCATCGACGTCGGCAGTGAACTCAGGAGAGTCGAAGCTGACCTGCACGTGGCTCTGAGCAGCGAGGTTGTAGATTTCTGTTGGACGAACCTTTCCGATAACGCCAAGGATGCTCATAGAGTCACCCAAGTCGGCATAGTGGAGGTGGAAATGTGGGGTTCCTTCAAGATGTGCGATACGCTCGCGATAGTCGACTGAAGAACGGCGGATAGTACCGTGAACTTCATAACCTTTTTCCAAAAGGAATTCTGCAAGGTAAGAACCATCCTGACCCGTGATACCTGTAATAAGAGCTACTTTATTATCCATGTTTTTAGGGTTTTTATAAGTTGTTACTTTTGAATAGTTTGAATTATTATTTTACTTCTGCTTCGATTTTGTTTTTTATTCCCTTCATGTCTACGAGGAATGCTTTGGCAGAGCCAAACTTCAAGAACATGTCGAGGCGCACAGGCACGTGGTTGTCGTCGTCGGTGACATAGAAGTCGACGATGCGCTTGTATTTGCCGTCTTCGAGTTCCATATACGATAGTTGCAGACATCTGTATTTGCGACGGTTGTCGGCCTTGATAGTGGTTTTGCCTTGGTAGCGGAGCTTAGCAGGGCTGAGGCCATTGCCATCGGCGATGGTGATGTTGACATCGTGACCTTTCTTCCAACCTGTAGGGTTGAAGGAGCGAGCACGCAAGAAGATGCTCAACATATCGTAGACGCAATCGTTGAGAGTGCGATTTTGCCATTTGTGCTCGCCCTTGTGGGTGAGACGATGCTGCTTGAGGTGGACTTTGCCATTTGGATAGTTGTAGAATACCTCATCGACGGTGTATCGGTCGCCCTCGCGAGCACCCTTGCGGAAGTAGAGAGGAGCGAGGTCGAGAGTGTTGTAGCAAAGGAGGGTGTCGCGCAATACAAACCAATTGTCAACCTTGTTGTTGCCACGAGTGATAAGGCTCGCACGATAAGCTTCCTTGCCGCGGTGTTTGCTCTGTACGGTGTACATAGAAGCTGTTCCTGCCTTTACCCACACAAATTTCCAGTTGTAGTAGAGGTTGTATGTGAGAAACTCGCCCGACTTGAAGGCTGTGTTTCTGAATGTGCACTGTGCCATAGCTTTTTGGCTAAACAGCATGGCAGCAATAACGAGAAATAGAATTCTAACGTGCTTCATACATTATTATATATTAATACATTATAATACTTTAGGAACATATTGAATGCCGAGGCTCTTGGCTCTGTCGAGGTTGCGAGACTTCACGGTCTTCTTCTTGTCGGCCTTTTGCTTTGTGATTTGCGAAGGTTTCTGAGAGGAGAGCGAGCGAGCTGTTGGTGTCCATGTTTCAGAGAAATCCCAGTTGGCTTTGCATTGGATTGCCTCGTGGTAATAGTAAACCGGCTCTGGCTGGCGACCTTCGGCAAAGAGACCTGTGTCCCACATGCCATTGTTGTTTTCGTCGACATAGAGGCGGAGATAGTATGTGCCTGGTGCAACATAATAGAACTGTACGTTGCCATCGGTGGTCTTTACCTCTTTCACTGGGTTGTTGGAGGTATTGAGGAGTTGGCAAACCACATTCTTGCCCTCCATGCCATTGAGAGTGAACATGATGGTGGCGTATTGGTTGAGGTCTTTAACCTTCAGACCCTGTTTGCTTGGACCAGCGCAGGTGCCATAGATATCTTCGAAGACCAGGGAGTCGAGCTCTAAGCTATATTCGTAGCCCGGTTTCCATTCGGCTCGGAAGGTGTAGAGGAGAGGAGTGTTTTGGTCGAACTTAAACTTCTCTTCATACCACAGCGAATCCTTTGGCGGTTTGGAATAGAGGTGCATCTTGTCGAGATGGAAATGCTTGAGCGGGGTGTTGAAAGCAAACTCCACATTCTTGTCGGGGTCAAGGTCGGTGCCCTTGACGGAGTATTTCAGCAGTTCTATTGGCGGAATACTGTCGTAGGGTTCTCCCTTTCGCTTCTTCTTGTCTTGCGCCTTCTGCCATTTTTCCAAATCCTTGAGCTTAGCCTTGAGTCGCTTTTCGTAAGGAATCTTGGCGAATAGCTGTATGGTGTCGACGCCCTCGACGAGATGGCCCAGAGTGTCGGTGACGAGATGGCGAAGCTCAAGCTCCAGTGAGTCGCAATTGACCAAGGCTGTGTCGTTGAGCCAATAAGTTATGGTGTCGCGCTTAGCAGAAGCATCGATGGTGAAGGTGGAGTCGGTGATGTTGAAGTTGAGCCCCTTGAGCTTTGGCAGCGAGTCAGAACCATAGCTATAGAAGAGCGAGAAGCGGTTGGCATCGGGGCGCTCGCTCTTGAGGAATAAGCGGTCGGTGTTAACCTCGTTGAAAGCCAAAAGGCAGACATCGTCGGGCAAAAAGTGAGTATAGTCGACGCGCTTTACCACGTCGATATGCAGAGTGTCGCGCCAAAGAGTGTCTTGGCGAACATCGGCTTTGAACGAAGGAATGATGGTGTCGGTAGAGAAAGCGAGCATCTCAGCCTTTTGGTTGAAGAGATAGTTGCCATCCATATCCTGCAGAGCATAGATACGATAGCTGCCAGGAGCAACACCCTTGATGACGAAATGACCTTGGCTATCTGTGCGCGACACACGAAGCATAGGCTTGGTGAAGAAAGCGCTGTCGGCAAGGTCGGCATAAAGACCCACAAGGATGCCCTTGACAGGTTCGAGATTGTCGGCAGCAAGCACGGAGCCCGCTACTTCCAAGGTGTCGATGACATTGCCCGTAGAGAAGCAATAAGTGTAGTTGCCCATTGGGTTGCCCTCGTTGTTGTCGGAAATGGCATCAGAGAAGTCGATGGTGTAGGTGGTGTTTGCCTTCAGCGAGTCGAGGAGCGAGATAGCGATGCGTTTGCCCTGCGCCTTGATTTCAGGAGCCTCTATCTGAGGTGGCGACACCACGACCTTTTCGGTAGGGTTGTCGACCTTGATAAATTCGTCGAAATTGATGTACACCTTTTTGGCGTTGACATTAGTAGCCTTCTCGCTTGGCGAAGCACCAACAACCCTTGGAGGAGTTTCATCATACCATCCTCCGTCAGGGTTGCCCATTCTTGCACACGAGGCTACAACAAAGGCAACGACAATGATTGCGAATATTTTAAGTAATGTTCCTTTAGGACTTATTTTCATGAGTTCATCATTTCGAGAATTTCATCTATGTTGCGACGAGAATTGCTGAGGCGTGGCACCTTGTGCTGTCCGCCGAGCTTTCCTTTCGACTTTAGCCACTCGTTGAAGATTCCAGTTGGAGCCTTTACGACCTCAAGATGCTGGAGAGTGATGTCGTGGAAACGCTTAGCCTCGTAGTCGCTATTTAGCTCCTGAAGCTTGCGGTCGAGGAGTGTGGCAAACTCGTCGAGGTTGCTTGGCTCGTGAGAGAATTCGATGAGCCATTGGTGGCGACACTTGGCATTGTCGTCCATATAAACAGGTGCGGCAGTATATTCTAACACTTCGGCACCAGTCTGTTGGCAAGCATAAGCCAAGCCCTTTTCGGCATTGTCTTGCACGAGCTCTTCGCCAAAGGCATTGATGAAATATTTGGTACGACCAGTGATTACAAACTTGTAAGGGTTGCGACTGGTGAAGCTAACGGTGTCGCCAATGATGTAGCGCCACAGACCACACGAGGTAGAAATGACCATGGCGTAGTTTTTGCCGAGCTCAATGCCTGAGAGAGGGACGATGGTTGGATTGTCGGTGCCAAACTCATCCATAGGAATAAACTCGTAGAAAACATCGTAGTCGACCATGAGCAACATCGACTTGTCGGTAGGATCGTCCTGAATGCCGAAGAAGCCTTCGCTGGCATTGTAGGTCTCCATATAGTGCATGTCGCTCTTGGTAATGAGTTTTTCGTATTGGCTACGATAAGGAGTGAAGGCAATGCCACCATGGAAGAAAACCTCAAGATTTGGCCACACCTCCTGGAGATGCTTTTTGCCGGTAATCTCCATAATGCGAACCAATACGCTGAGCATCCATGAAGGAACACCAGAGATATTGGTGACATTCTTGTTGAGAGTTTCGTGGGCTATGCGGTCGCGCTTAACCTCGAAGTCGCTCAATAGAGCAGTCTGCTTGCAAGGAACTCTGACAATGTTGGCAAAAGGATTGATATTCTCGATGAGAATAGCACTAAGGTCGCCAACCAAAGAGCCTGGCAGATTGTAGTTAGGCGAATGGCTGCCACCAAGGATTAAAGATCTGCCATCGAAGAGACGGCTGTTGGGATTGTTTCTGAGATACAGAGCCACAACATCCTTTCCGCCCTGATAGTGAATGCGCTGCAAACCATCGTGAGAAACAGGAATAAACTTGCTCTTGTCGTTGGTTGTGCCCGACGACTTAGCGTACCATTTCACCGAGCCAGGCCAAAGTATGTCGCTTTCGCCATGGCGCATTCTGTCGATGTCGCCCTTGAGCTCTTCGTAGGTGTTGAGAGGCACATTCTTGGCGAAGTCGTCATAGCTGTGTATGGTTTTGAAAAGATGGTTGCGTCCGTATTCCGTTGATGCAGCGGTGTTTACGAGATATTTCAATACCTCGTCTTGCATTTTCTCGGCTCCATTTTGATAATGCTGGAGCTCCTTTTGCCTTGGCACAAACAGTTTGCCGGCTATGCTTGTTATACTCATTGTCTATTGTTGCTTATTTTGGCAATGTGCCTAATAACACATATTAAGGTGCAAAATTAAACCAAAAAACTGATAATGAAGAATTATTTAGCATAATTAACGAAGAGGGGGAGTAAGTGAAGAGTGAAGAACGAAGAGGGAAGAGTGAAGAATCCGATGGAAGTGAAAAGGGAAGAGTTAAAGGGGGGAGCGAGGGTAAGTGCGACAACCGAGTTGTCGCAAACTCGACCCGCAGGGCACGGTTCCCTCTTTCCTCTTCCCTTAAATTCTTCACTCTTTCCTCTTTACTTAAATTCTTCACTCTTCGTTCTTCCCTCTTCACTAAAAAAGCCTCCAGCAATCCGAGGATGGAGCTGGAGGCTTAATAAAAATCTATATGAAAATATCTTTGTAGAAATATTAGTATATTACTTTACATAAACGATAGCCAAGCGGTTTGATGTAGTGCCCTGTACGCCCTCGCCAGTAGCCTCGTCAACAATGACGCCACGGCTCTTGAGATAGTCGGCAACAGAGTTGGCACGGCTCTGAGAAATCTTGTCGTTGATTTCCTTAGAACCCTCAGGAGAAGCAGTACCAACAACCTGTACGTGCTTGCCCTTAGCAATGGCGTTGAGAGCAACCTTTGCATCATTGGTGAGAGTGGTCTTGCCCTGAGCGAAGGTTACGAATACGAGGTTCTCGACCTTTACTTCGCGAGTGATGTTGTTGTCTTTGACAACCTCCTTGACAACTTCCTTAACAACCTCCTTAGGCTTCTTAGCCAACTCGTTGCGCAAATCGTTGATCTGAGCATTCAAAGCGTCAATCTCTGACTGGTCGCGGAGCTGAGCGATGGTGAAGTTGTGGGTGCCGTTAGAGTTGCCAAACTTATAGTTGAGACCGATGGTTCCCTGAAGGGTAGAGAAGTTGCTGCTATATTCAATCTCTGTGCGTCCATCTGGGTGGATGTTCCAGTTGATAGCAGGCTCAACATAAAGTTGCCATTGCTTCTGGCTACCGAAGTTGTAAGCGAGGTCAATACCAAGTTTAGAAGTGAGGTTGTTTGACTTCCATTCGGCAGAAGGATGACCGAAGGTGTGTGCCCATCCCAAACCGAATACAGGGATAATCTCGAAGTTGCGAGGTTCGCCATTATAGCCACCAATCCAGTTGAGTACGTTGATAGTTCCTAACAAAGAGATGTTTGCCGTGTTGACGAAAGTCTTAGCTTCGTTGCTATGATGAAAATTCTTGAAGTAGATGTTGCCTTCGACAGCCAAACCAACTACAGGAGTGAACCAACGACCTATGCGGAAACCAACGCTTGGAGTGATGTCCTTGATGCGAGAGTGGTCGCCAGCGCCAAGAGAAGAAAGACGAGTAAAGGTAGACAAGCCACCATTAATACCTACGTAGACATTGTCAGTAGTTTTACTTTCAGTAACCGTTTGAGCGTTTGCTGAAACAGCCATTGCTGCAGCAGCAAACATTAAAATAAACTTTTTCATTTTCTAGTAGTAAAATGTATTGTATAAAAACTTGTGTATTATGTTTACGATTGCAAAGATAGATAAAAGAATTTTGACCACAAAGAAAATAGAGAAAAACTATTTACTTTGTGCGAAAAACAGTATAAAAAAAGGTAGACCTAAGTGGTCTACCATTTGCTTTCTAACATGAAAGGAGTTGTCTTTCCTGCTAATAGGTTTGTATTGAAATCGTTGTCGAGATAAACTCCGCCAAGTACGAGCTGCATCTTCATAACCTTTTTAGTAGCCGAATGCAGACCAAAGGAATAGCCATTAGAACTGAAGTAGGCTGAAACCTTGTGGGCGCTTCCACCATAGATGACATTATAGCCCACAGGCATAGGGAAAAGCATGTAGCCAATTACAGGAGTGATTTGGTAGAATCCGATTTTAGCCTTAAGAGTTGCTCCTGAAGCCTGTGAGAGAGCAGTCTTGACGTCGCCTTCAGGTAAGTCTTTGGCGATGAGCTTAGCAGGGAAGTTGTAGACAACGAGAGTGGTGTCGGCAGCATTTACTTGCCAATCAATATCCAAGGTGTCAGTCTTGTCGGTAGCGATGGTTGGATTCTGTGAAAGATAAATCAAATCGCCAGAGTAACTGCCACGAATAGTGTTCAGACATTGGCGAACCTCTTCGTTTGTTAATCCTGTTTTTCCGCCATCATCATCTAAGCATGATGCGAATAAGAATGCTGAGAAGCAGCATAGTAAAAATGCAAGGAACTTTGTTTTCTTCATTGTAGTTAATATTGTGTTTTTTATTTTGTCGTCTATATTATATATATAAATAGGTGTAATTTTTAATCTTTAGATTATCCTTGTGAGCACACTCTCTACATGGTTGGCTACGGTTTCGGGCTCAATGGAGTTTAGACAAGCGTAGTCGCCACGAAGGCAAGGCTTGTTGCCATAGATGCTGCAAGGGCGGCACGATAAATCCACTTGTACGGTGTCAGCCTCTTTTTGTCCCCAACCCATGAAGCCTGCGAAAGGATGAGTGGCACCCCAAACGCTAACCACAGGACACCCCACAAGTGATGCCATGTGCATGTTGGAGCTGTCCATAGACACCATCACGTCGAGATGGCTCATCAATGTAAGCTCGTTGCGCAATCCTCCAAGATTGGCAGAAGCATTGATGCTATTTGGATATTTCTCGACCAAAGAGTTGATGATGTCCATCTCTGAGCGACCGCCTCCGAAGAAGAATATTCTGCACGATGGATGTCGGCGACTGATGATGTCGACCACCTGCTCCATCTTTTCGATAGGATAAATCTTTCCTTGGTGAGCAGCAAACGGTGCTATTCCTATCCATTGCTGGAAAGTCTTTTTTTCGCCTATTGCCTCAGAGAGCAAGCGTAGGTTGCCGCCTTCTTTAGGGAATATAGACGTGAAGTTCATCTTGATAGGGTAGCCCAATTTAGCAAACACGTCGGCATAGTTCTGGAACGACGTAGGCTGCTGGCGGAACACCTTGTTGTTTTCTGCTATCAGCTGACGTTTGCCATCGCGATGTTTGTCGATGTGTGCCACTTTGTATCGGTCGATGTTGAATCTCATTCGGAGATAGTCAGACCTGATGACATTGTGAAGGTCGGCCACAGCAGTGAAATTCTTTGCTGTGAGCCTACGGTATAGGGAATTCAATCCCTTGATACCCCTGTATTCGCCCTTGATGTCGGCTCCCATGAAACTTACGTTGGGAGCTAAGTCTTGGAAGAATGGCTGTGCAGAGGGACGGCTAAGCATGGTGATGCGGACGTGAGGATATTGTTGTGCCAAAGAGTAGACCACAGGCACCGTCATCGCCACATCACCTATTGCAGAGAACCTTATTATGAGAATGTGTTCTGTTTTCACTTTTTGTTGTTGTAGAGAACAGGATTAGTAGAAGGGTCGTTGTACATCTTCATCTGTCGGTACACCTTCATATATTTTCTGCCGGCAGCAATGTCTTCGAGCAGTTGGTCGATAGCTGTGCCAAGGTCTACCTGCTGTTCGAGCAGCACGTTGAGCTTAGTTTGGCATTTCTGTCTGTGCTCGTCGCTGGCGTCGGTACGCTCTGCCTGCTCCTTCATGTGGTAAATCTTTAGAGCAAGAATCGACAATCGGTCGATAGCCCAAGCAGGGCTCTCGGTATTGATGCGTGCATCAGGCAACACATTAACGTCGGAATACTTCTGGCGGAAGTAAGAGTCGATTTGTTCTACCAAGTCAGTACGATCCTGGTTGCTGCGGTCGATACGTCTCTTTAGAGCAAGCGCTTCGGTAGGGTCGATGTGTGGGTCGCGGATGATGTCCTCGAAATGCCACTGCACGGTGTCTATCCAACACTTGAGATACAATCTATTCTCAATAGAATCTCTTTCATAAGGGTTGTTGATAGGGGTATCGATATTATCAGTAACATGATAATCTCGGATGGCCTGGTTGAAGACCTGATTGCATAGTTCTACAAATGACATGATTATTTAGTGTAAAATTAGATTTATATTTAAAGGTTCCTACAGTTTTTTAGCTTCACGGCAAAATATTTTTTAGTATTGCCGTATAGCGTTCTATATTTTGCAAAGATAAGGAGAAAATATGAAATGACCAACTAAAAGTATACAAAAATCATCTAAAACATGCACAAAGGTATGGTGTGTGTGCAAACAAGTGGTCTTTTTTATAGAAATTATTTGCAAATATCAAATAAAATTCGTTCCTTTGCAACCGTTTTTTAATTAGAATTTTCATTTAACCACTTAAAAATTACAATTATGTCAGAAATTGAAAGCAAAGTAAATGCAATTATCGTTGATAAACTTGGTGTAGAGGCTTCAGAGGTTAAGCCAGAAGCAAGCTTCACAAACGACCTTGGTGCAGACTCTTTGGATACAGTAGAGCTCATCATGGAATTTGAGAAGGAATTCGGTATCTCTATTCCAGACGATAAGGCTGAGACAATCCAGACTGTAGGCGACGCTATCTCTTACATCGAGGCTAACGCTAAGTAATATTACGTCTTGATGGAATTAAAGAGAGTAGTAGTAACAGGTCTCGGTGCCGTAACTCCGTTAGGAAATACTCCTGAGGAGACTTGGGAAAGCCTCCTTGCTGGTAAGAGCGGTGCTGCGCCTATTACCCATTTTGACGCTTCATTGTTCAAGACTCAGTTTGCATGCGAGGTTAAGAACCTTAACATCAATGACTACATTGATCGTAAGGAAGCACGCAAGCTCGACCGTTACACTCAGCTGGCAATGATTTCTGCTATGCAGGGTGTAAAGGATTCAGAACTCGATTTAGAGAAAGAAGACTTGAACCGCATTGGAGTTATCTACGGTGTGGGAATTGGTGGTATTAAGACTTTCGAGGATGAGGTTTCATATTATGGTGCTCATCCTGAGAATGGTCCTAAGTTCAACCCATTCTTCATCCCTAAGATGATTGCCGACATTGCATCTGGTCAGATTAGCATCCATTTCGGCTTCCATGGTCCTAACTACACAACAACAAGTGCATGTGCTTCTTCAACCAACGCTTTGGCTGCTGCATTCAACCATATCCGTTTGGGTAAGGCTAATGTAATCGTTTCGGGTGGTGCTGAGGCAGCTATCTGTGCATGTGGTGTTGGTGGTTTCAATGCCATGAAGGCTCTTTCTACCCGCAATGATGATCCTGAGCACGCAAGCCGTCCATTCAGCGCAAGTCGCGATGGATTTATTATGGGTGAGGGTGCTGGCTGTATCATCCTTGAGGAACTTGAGCATGCTAAGGCTCGTGGTGCTAAGATTTATGCTGAGATGGTTGGCGAAGGCGAAAGCGCTGACGCTTATCACATCACTGCTTCTCACCCAGAGGGACTTGGTGCAAGGCTCGTTATGCAGAATGCACTCGACGACGCAGGCTTAAAGCCAGAGGATATTGACTACATCAATGTACATGGTACATCTACACACGTAGGCGACATCTCTGAGGCTAAGGCTATTAAGGACGTATTCGGTGACGCTGCTTACAAGCTCAACATCAGCTCTACAAAGAGTATGACAGGTCACCTTCTTGGTGCTGCTGGTGCTGTAGAGGCTATGGTCTGCATCCTTTCTGTAAAGAACGATATTGTACCTCCAACTATCAACCATGAGGAGGACGACCAAGATCCTGAGATTGACTATAATTTGAACTTTACGTTCAACAAGGCTCAGAAGCGTGAGGTGCGTGCTGCATTGAGCAACACCTTCGGTTTTGGTGGTCATAACGCATGCGTTGTTTTCAAGAAGTATGCTGAATAATATCATTGATAGAATAAGGCTCCCTTTCCGTAAGGAGAAGGAGCTTTATTCTTCTTTATACGACATCATCGGTTTCTATCCACACGACATCAGTTTCTACAAGCTTGCTTTGATGCACAAAAGCGTTATGCGACGCAATGCAAAGGGTAAGCCAGTAAACAATGAACGACTGGAGTTTCTCGGCGATGCCATTCTCGACGCTATTGTCGGTGATATCGTTTATCAACATTTTCCGGGCAAACGTGAAGGATTTCTTACCAACACACGAAGCAAACTCGTACAGAGAGACACTTTGAACAAGCTTGCCCAGGAAATGGGAATCAACCAGCTTATATTAAGCTCGGGCCATACGTCGTCACACAACAGTTATATGGGCGGCAACGCATTTGAGGCATTGGTGGGTGCAATATACCTCGACCAGGGCTACAATGCTTGCATGCGCTTTATGAATAAGCGCATTTTGGCTCAAATGATAAACATCGACAAGGTTGCCTACAAAGAGGTAAACTTCAAGAGTAAGCTCATAGAATGGAGCCAGAAAAACAAGGTTCGTCTCAGCTACGAGCAGGTGTTGCAGGAAAAGGATAAGAATGGCAACCCAATCTTTGAGTTCAAAGTTGTGCTCGAAGGTGTAGAGGGCTGTTCTGGTAGAGGTTTTAGCAAGAAAGAAAGTCAGCAGCTTGCCAGCAAGCTTACGCTCGACAAACTGAAGAAGAAACCACAATTCATTGATGAGGTGTTTGCAGCTAAGGCAAACCGCACAAAGATGGAGGAGGAGCCAATACTGGCAATTCCTGATACTGAGGTGAAACAAGATTTCTTGATTACTAAGTTGGAACCAGCTACAGAGTCGCCTGCCACTATAGCAAAGGAAGAGAAACCAACAGAAGCCGTAGTGCCAACAACAAAGAACGCACAGACTTCTAACGAGGAATTTGATTTGAGCGACATATCAGCAAAGCCACAATCGCGCGAAGACATTATTGCCGCAGCCGAAGAAATGGCTTTCGCTGAAGCTGAATAAATATAAATGAAAAAAGGTAAGAAAGATGAGGATAATCCCCACTTTCCTACCTTTTTTACTTTTTTACCTATTATTATTGTGCTTTTTCTCTTTTACCTTTTTACCTTTTTACCTTTCCTTTTATTTCGTATCTAAATCCTATATTCAGATTAAAGTTGAGCGGTTTTTCTTTGTAGATGGTGTTGAGCGACGAGTTGTCGTCGAAGAAATAGCTCAAGCCAGGCTCTGCATAGATGCCAATGTTGTCGGCAATCTTAAACTGTAAGCCTACGGCAGCATTAGCAGATAGCTGCAATGGGCGTGAGTGGATGTTCTGCTGTTCAGTCTTCTTGACATTGCCTTCTATCACGAAGTCTTTGCTCGTTTTGCCATTTACGCATTGTTCGGCAAGAATGCCAGTAGCAGCATAGAGGTCGAAGGCGCCATACGATAAAGCCTTGTATTTCAGACTTAGCGGAATACCTACGTAGTCGAGATTCTGACTGCCCGAGATGAAGTTTGTAGATGTTCCATCTTTCATGTCAGACGACAAACGAGTGTAGCTGACACCACTCTCGAGACTTAATCTGTTAGAGAGAGCATAAGCAATGTTTAAGCCTATGCGCACAGGAAGATGGTGTTTGTATTCAGTCTTCACCTCTTTTCCCTGGTTGTAGATGCCAATGCCGAGCATCGGACTTCCCTCCCAATCATAGCCATCAGAACCAGTAGCAACAATGAGGTCGCCAATAGAACGAGTGTTTACCGATGTGCCAGCAATGCCCGTAGCGCTTGTTCCGATTTGCCATTTCGATGTACGGCTGTTGGCTTTGCGCACATTGTTGAAATCTTCTTTAGCCCAGAGGTCTTGATAATCCTCGTTGTGGGCAGATTCCTTTTGACTTTTGGCTTTAGGCTTCTCTTTGTTGGCAGTTTTCTCTTCGTTGGCTGTTGCTGTGGCAATATTGTTGTTGCTTGCTGTGCTCTGTGATTCAGCAGTTGCTACGTTTTCAGGAGCGTTGTTTATGCTTTGCTCAACATTTGCATCTCCATTTACTTCTCCATGTGCTGCAAGAAGCCTTTGCATGTTTTTTATAGTATTATCTTCAGTATCTTTGCCGATAGATGAATTGTTGTCTGTATCTAAATCTTTATTATTACTAATTTGACGGCTATATTGTTGTTTTGTTACTGTTTTTTGTGATGCTGAATTATCGGC
>OARX01000127.1_pt1 | contig 15549 bp, 9 predicted proteins | sample 1494841 | NCBI WGS metagenome assembly OARX01 (sample SAMEA3360670, study PRJEB22359) | human gut metagenome | biome: ENVO:urban biome; feature: ENVO:human-associated habitat; material: ENVO:feces | place: Bangladesh | collected 2011 | reverse complement strand
GGAACTAATTCCGTGTTTGGCATCATCGATAGAGAAGGCAAAGTGTTGACCACTACCTCTATCAAGACTCAGGGATACCAAAATGTAGAATCATACGTTGAGGATTCTGTTAAGGCAGTGATGCAAATCGTAGAGCAGGTAGGTGGTATGGAGAAGATTCATGCCATGGGTATCGGTGCTCCTGGTGGAAACTACTACAATGGAACAATTGAGCAAGCAGCTAACTTGGCTTGGGCTAAAGGAGTTGTACCTTTAGCAGACATGTTTGCTAACCGTTTGAACATTCCTGTAGCCATAACCAATGATGCAAACGCTGCCGCTATGGGCGAAATGATATATGGCGAAGCTGTTGGCATGAAAAATTTCGTAGAGCTAACCTTGGGAACGGGTGTTGGTTCGGGTATTGTAGCCAACGGGCAGCTTATTTATGGTTGCGATGGTTTTGCTGGCGAGCTTGGTCACATGGTGGTAGAACCAGAAGGCAGACCATGCGGATGCGGCAGAAAAGGTTGCTTAGAGACTTATTGCTCAGCAACAGGTGTGGTTCGCACCACTGTGGCAATGTTGGAAGAATCAACAGAGTCTACATTGCTTAGAGATATTCCAAGAGAGGAACTTTCATCATACGAAGTATATAAAGCCGCTATGGCTGGCGATGCTATGGCTAAAGAGGTTTTCCGCCAAACGGGTAGAAGAATTGGTGTTGCATGTGCAAACATCGCTACCTTCCTCAGTCCTGAGGCTTTCATCTTCTTCGGAGGATTGGCACAGGCAGGCGACCTACTCTTCCGTCCTATGGAGGAAGCATATAATGAGAATGTGCTCTCATTATATAAAGGTAAGGCAAAATTCCTAAAAAGTGGCTTAGATGGCGCCAAAGCAGCAGTCTTGGGTGCTTCAGCCATAGCTTGGGAACTGTAAATTAGGCTAAGAAACTAATTACATATTAAAAATTAGATTAAACAACTAATTAAAATTTATAAAACATGCGCGTAATTATTGAAAAAAACTATGAAGAGCTCTCACGCTGGGCTGCTCGTCATGTAGTGGAGACTATAAATGCCTTCCAACCAACAGCAGAAAAACCTTTTGTTTTGGGTTTGCCTACAGGTTCATCACCTATGGGTATGTATGCAGAAATCGTAAAAGCTGTGAAGGCTGGCGAAGTTTCGTTTCAGCATGTGCTCACCTTCAACATGGATGAGTATGTAGGATTGCCAGAAAGCCATCCTGAGAGCTATCATTCATTTATGGCTAACAACCTCTTCAACCACATCGACTGCCCAAAGGAGAATATTCACATTCTTAATGGCAATGCCGAGAATTTGGAAGAGGAGTGCAAGAACTATGAAAAGATGATTGAAGAAGTTGGTGGTATCGACCTCTTTATTGGTGGTATCGGTCCTGATGGTCACATTGCTTTCAATGAACCATTCTCTTCACTCACCTCTCGCACACGAATAAAGACTCTTACTACTGATACTCGCATCGCTAACTCACGTTTCTTCGGTGGCGACATGAACGCAGTACCAAGCACAGCTCTTACTGTAGGTGTTGGTACCGTAATGGCTGCTAAGGAAGTGATGATTCTTTGCAATGGTCACAACAAGGCTCGTGCTTTGCAGGCTGCTATCGAGGGTCCTGTTACTCAGGAGTGGACTATCAGCGCATTGCAGCTACACCAGCATGGCATTATCGTTTGCGACGAACTTGCTACAGATGAGTTGAAAGTTGGAACCTATCGCTACTTCAAGGATATTGAAAAGGACAACCTATAATCATCTATAAATCAATCAAATAACACACAGAACCATGAGACTTAATCTTAGTTCAGAAATAGTACTTAACAAAGTGCCTGTAGAATTTTACAAGCCTAAGACGACTGTAGAATATTCAGAAATCTCCAGAATGGAGAAGATACATACCGACATCTTCGCTTCTATGGCTGAAGGTGCAAGCCATGTAGCTGATGGAATCGAAGCCGGTATCAAGGCTGCACAGCATGAAGGCAAATTCTATGTTATGGCTTTGGGCACAGGTTCATCGCTCAATGCTGTTTACAACGAGCTTATTCGTCGTTACGAGAAAAAAGCATTAAGTTTCCGTAACGTAGTTATTTTCAATGCTTACGAGTATTATCCATTACAGAAAGATAGCTCTATTCGCACTATCAACCAGTTGAAGGAGCGTTTCCTCAACCACGTAGATGTAGAAGAGCAGAACATCTTTACTCTTGATGGCTTTGTAGCTCAGGATGCTGTTCAGGATTGCTGCCGCTTGTATGAGCAGCGCATAAAGACCTTCGGTGGTTTGGATGTTGCTCTCATCGGTATTGGCCGCTCTGGAAACATTGCTGCTAACGAGCCTGGCTCTGGCATTCAGTCGGCTACACGTCTTATCCTTATTGGTAACACATCACGTGAGGAGATGGAAGCAAGTGAGAAGACAAAGGAATCTATCCCTCCATGCTCATTGACTATGGGTATCGCTACCATACTCTCAGCTAAGGCTATTTACCTTACAGCTTGGGGTGAGGAGAAGGCTGAGATTATGCAGAAGGTTATAGAAAATTCTATCACCGACACATTGCCAGCATCTTTCCTCCAGACTCATCCAAACGTACAGGTTGTTCTCGACCTTGGTGCAGCAGCTCGCCTTACTCGTATCGAACATCCATGGCTCGTAACATCTTGCCAATGGACCGACAAGTTGGTACGCTCTGCATTGGTATGGCTTTGCCAGAAGATTGGCAAGCCTATCTTGAAGCTTACTAACAAGGATTACAACGAGAATGGCTTGAGCGAGCTCTTGGCTCTCTATGGTTCAGCATACAATGCTAACATAAAGATTTTCAACGACTTGCAGCACACTATCACAGGATGGCCTGGTGGTAAGCCTAATGCTGACGACACATATCGTCCTGAGCGTGCTAATCCATTTCCTAAGAAGGTTATCGTTTTCTCTCCACACCCAGACGACGACGTTATCTCTATGGGCGGTACCATCCGTCGCTTGGTTCAGCAGAATCATGATGTACATGTTGCATACGAGACTTCTGGTAACATCGCTGTTGGCGACGAGGAAGTTACAAGATTCATGCACTTCATCAATGGCTTCAACCAGCTCTTCGCAGATTCTAAGGACAGCATTATCTCTAACAAATATAAGGAGATTAAGAACTTCTTCGCTAACAAGAAGGAGAGTGACTTCGACACAAGAGACATTCTGACTATCAAGGGATTGATTCGCCGTGGTGAGGCTCGTACAGCTTGTACTTACAACGATATTCCACTTGACCACGTACACTTCCTCGACTTGCCTTTCTATGAGAGTGGTAAGATTGAGAAGTTGCCTATGACCGAAAAGGATGTTGAGATTGTAAGAGCACTTTTGCAGAAGGTTAAGCCTCATCAGATTTATGTAGCTGGCGACCTTGCTGACCCACATGGAACTCACAAGAAGTGTACCGACGCTGTACTCGCAGCCATTGACGAAGAGAAGAAGGCTGGCGCAGAATGGCTTAAGGATTGCCGCATCTGGATGTATCGTGGTGCATGGGCAGAATGGGAAATCGAGAATATCGAAATGTGTGTTCCATTGAGCCCTGAGGAGTTGAGAGCAAAGAGAAACTCTATTCTCAAGCATCAGTCACAGATGGAGAGCGCACCATTCCTTGGCAACGACGAGCGTTTGTTCTGGCAGAGAGCTGAGGACCGCAACCGTGCAACAGCAAGTCTTTACGACAAGTTGGGCTTGGCATGCTACGAGGCTATGGAGGCATTCGTAGAGTATAAGCCTCTCTAAACAAGTATACTACCTATCAATATCATAACCAGACCAATGACGAAAATAAATCTATTATTTGGTTCGTTGGCTTTTAGCGCAGCGATGTTGGGAATCAACCCAACATCGGCTGTCGCTGCCGACGTCAATATTATACCTATACCTGTAAAGACCCAAACCTTAAAGGGCGAATTTGTATTACCACAAAAAGTGGTTATTGCTTACCATACAACAGATGGTAAGAACATAGCTCAATATATGGCCGACAAACTAAAAGCTTCTACAGGCTACGAGGTTAGATTGAGCGACAAAAAAGGAAATATCACTATTCAGATTACACCATCTTTGAAGATGGCGGAGGAGGGTTATCGTCTCAGCGTAACAGCTAAAGGCGTGACTATCAAGGCTAAAACAGCCAAGGGCGCCTTCTATGGCATGCAGAGTTTTATGCAATTGTTGCCAGCTCAGGTAGAAAGTGCAACTAAGGTTGATGGAGTGAAATGGGTGGCTCAATGCTGCAACATAGAAGATGCTCCTCGCTTTGGTTATCGTGGTTTCCACCTCGACCCATGCCGCCATTTCATTACTGTAGAGAATGTGAAGAAGCAGTTGGATCTTATGTCTATGTTTAAGGTCAACACCATGCACTTCCACCTCACCGAAGATCAAGGATGGCGTATAGAAATCAAGAAATATCCTAAGTTGACTACCATAGGTAGCATCCGCACCGAGGGTGACGGCTCTTCGTATGGTGGCTATTATACTCAGGAACAGATAAAGGAAATAGTTGACTACGCAGCAAAGCGCTATATCACAGTAATTCCAGAAATCGACCTTCCTGGTCATATGATGGCAGCAATAGCTGCTTATCCAAACCTTTCGTGCAAGGGCGAGAAATGGAGCCCACGTACTGTTTGGGGCATCGAGGATCTTGTGATGTGCGCTGGTAAAGAAGACATGTTCAATTTCTTGGGCGATATCTTCGACGAAATAGTACCTCTCTTCCCTGGCAAATACTTCCATATTGGTGGCGACGAATGTCCTAAAACAAGCTGGAAGAACTGTCCTACATGCCAGAAGCGCATCAATGACGAAGGTTTGCAGGCTGAAGGTAAACATACAGCAGAAGAAAGACTACAGAGCTATGTCAGCAAGCGTGTAGAAAAGATGTTGGAGAAGCGTGGCAGAAAGATTATCGGCTGGGATGAAATCTTGGAAGGTGGACTTAGCGAAAACGCTACTGTGATGTCGTGGCGCGGAACTCAAGGTGGTATCGAGGCTGCTATGCAGAAGCATGATGTTATTATGACTCCTGGCAGCGACGGTATGTATCTCGACTGGTATCAGGGCGATAGCAAGATTGAACCTGTAACCATCCCAAGTCCTCCAAGATATCTGTCTTCAACATATAATTACAATCCTGTACCAGACACCATCAAGACTCTTGGTTTGGCTCATCACATATTGGGTGTACAATGCAACAACTGGTCGGAGTATATGTACACCAATGCTAAGATGGAATATATGATGTATCCTCGTGCGGTGGCACTATCCGAGATTGCTTGGTCGCCATTGAGCAAGAAGAACTTCAAAGACTTCTGTCGCCGCTTGGATGCCAACAGCATTCGCTTGGATGAACATAACATAACATACCATATGCCATTGCCAGAGCAGCCTTATGGTTCGTGCGACAAGGTGGTAATAACAAAGGACACAACTGTCACCTTCACCACCAGTCGCCCTATCAAGATGGTTTATACTTTGGATGGCACAACCCCTACTCCATCTTCAACAGTTTATACTGCTCCAATTCCTGTTAGTGGCAACACTATCATCAGAATTGCAACAGTATTGCCAACAGGCAAGATGAGCAAGATTAGAACTATCGAAGTAGAGAAACAGGCTTACGCTCCTGCAGTAAAGGTTGAAGCACCTAAGCAGGGTTTGAAGATTAAGCGTATCAAGGGCAACTTCCTCAAGGTAAACCAGCTCGAATTGGCTGACGGCACTTGGGAATACACAGATATCGACAGCCTGAAAGATATAAAGATTAAGCAGATTGATGATGCTGCTACATTGCGTGGCGCAAACAACTATGCTGCTATTGCCGAGGGATACATTAACATTCCTGAGGATGGTGTCTACTATCTATCTTCTCGTTTTGAGCAGGTTTGGATAGACAACAAGCTCGTCATCAACAACGAAGGCGACGTGAAGGCAAGCACCACCAACGACTCTTCGGTAGCATTGGCAAAGGGACTACACCCTATCAAGATAGTATTCTTGAGCAACATCGTTGGCGGTTGGCCTTCATGGTGGAGCAAGACTTCTATCGAGATGCGTAAAGACAGCGAACAGCAATTTACCGAAGTTGATGACTCTCAGTATTATAAACAATAAAAAAGGAAAAGCATTATGAAAATCAGATCTATAGTTAATGTGTCCTGCTGCCTCGCCTTGCTCTCTATGAGTACTGGCGTGGCAGCTCAAAGCGAGCTGCGTTGGCACAATGTTGACATCAATCAGCAAAATCGCGAACCTCGTCGTGCTGTATTCTTTGCTTACGAAAGCATGGACAAAGCACAGAGTTTTGACAAGAAGAATTCTGCCAACTACCTTTCTATGGAAGGCATGTGGAAGTTTAATTTCGTGAAGGACCACAACAAGCGTCCTGCAAACTTCTTCGCTGCCAACTACGACGATTCTAATTGGAAGGATTTCCCTGTGCCTGGCTTGTTTGAGCTTAATGGCTATGGTGATGCCACATACAAGAATGTAGGATATGCTTGGGAAACACAGTTTGACCCAAATCCTCCTTATATCAGCGAAATCAATAACTACACAGGCTCTTATCGCCGCACATTCGAACTTCCTAAGGATTGGAAGGGCAAGGATGTGTACTTCCACGTAGGTTCTGCCACAAGCAACCTCACTCTTTGGGTTAATGGCAAATACGTAGGTTACAGCGAAGACAGCAAGGTGGCTGCAGAGTTTAATATCTCTAAGTATCTGAAGCCTGGCAAGAACTTGATAGCAATGCAGGTGATGCGTTGGTGCGATGGTTCTTACTTCGAAGACCAGGACTTCTGGCGCTTCACTGGTATCGCTCGCGAAGTTTATCTCTACGCTCGTCCTAAGGTTCATGCTGCCGACATCCGTTTGGATGCAGGTTTGGAGAATAACTACAAGGATGGTGTTTTGAACTATCAGATTTCGTTGAAGGGTGGCAAGCCTGACGTTGCCATTACTCTTTGCGACAAGGATGGCAAGCAGATTGCTACTGCCACAGGCGCTCAAGGCTCTATCAAGGTGCCTAACGTAAAGGCATGGACTGCAGAAACACCTTATCTATATAAGGCTTACATCACTCTAAAAAACAAGCAGGGTGCATCTGAGGTGATTCCTCAGAGAGTTGGTTTCCGAAATGTGGAAATTAAGAATGCTCAGCTTCTTGTTAATGGCAAGCCTATCTTGGTGAAGGGTGCCAACCGCCACGAAATAGATCCTGATGGTGGATAGGTAGTGAGCGTAGAGCGCATGATTCAGGACATCAAGATTATGAAGCAGCTCAACATCAATGCTGTTCGTACTTGCCACTATCCTGACGATCCTCGTTGGTACGACCTCTGCGACGAATATGGTTTGTATCTAACTGCCGAGGCTAACCTCGAATCACATGGTATGGGATACGGTGAAAAGTCATTGGCTAAGTTCCCAGAATACCTTAAGCCTCATATCGAGCGCAACGAGGGCAATGTGAAAAGCTTCATCAACCACCCTTCTATCATCGTTTGGAGTTTGGGTAATGAATGTGGCTACGGCGTTAACTTCGAAACCACATACGACTGGGTAAAGGCTTGCGACAAGACTCGTCCTGTACAGTATGAGCGTGGTGGCTACGACAGCAAGACCGACATCCACTGCCCTATGTATATCGACTATGATGAGAGCGAGAAATACTGCAAGAGCGATGGCATCAAGCCTTACATCCAATGTGAGTATGCTCACGCTATGGGCAACTCTGAGGGTGGCTTCAAGGAGTATTGGGATTTGATTCGCAAATATCCTAAATATCAGGGTGGATACATCTGGGACTTCGTTGACCAGGGCATACGCGACAAGAGTCCTATCACTGGCAAGGAAATCTTCACCTATGGTGGCGACTACGGACGTTATCCTGCAAGCGACTACAACTTCAACTGTAATGGTATCATTGCTCCAGATCGCCGCTTGAATCCTCACGCTTACGCGATTCAGTACTGGCATCAGAATGTTTGGATTAAGGACTTCGATTCTGTGAATGGTGCATTCAACGTTTACAACGAGAATTTCTTCAAGAATATCGACGACTTGAACCTTACAGCAACTATCTATGCTAACGGTGTGAAGCTCACTACCGTAGAGATTCCTGAAACCAAGGGCATAGCTCCTCAGGCTACTAAGCTCATCAAGAGCGACGCTTTGAAATATGCTATTGGCGAGGCTGAGTCTAAGCATGGTAAAGAGGAAATCACCGTAAACTTCGCATTCGCAAGCGACGGCAGCCAGCCTTTGGTAGACAAGGGACAGGTAATGGCTCGTCAGCAGTTCATCATCAACGACTATAAGTTTGATAAGGTTCCTGCGGCTGTTGCAGAAGAGGCTACAGCAAAGAATGCCAAGGCTCAGAAGGCAAGCAACATCGAGGTTGAAGAGACCAACGCCTATGTTAAGGTTTCTGCCGAGAGAATGACTGTAACAGTTGGCAAGCATACTGGTATGATTGACTATCTCGACGTGGATGGCGAACCAATGTTGAAGTTCCGCGAGAGCATGAAGCCTGAGTTCTGGCGCGCTCCTACCGACAACGACTATGGTGCATCTATGCAGAAGGAAATGAAGGTTTGGAGAAATCCTACCATGAATCTTAAATCATTTAATAAGACTATCGGAAACAACAATGTAGTGCTTACAGCAACATTCGAAATACCTGAGGTTAAGGCACAGTTGGAATTGACATACAACATCAATGCAGCTGGCGAAGTTGTAGTAACAGAAAAGATGACAACAGACAAGGAAGCTAAGGTTGCCGACTTGTTCCGCTACGGAATGCAGTTGCAGATGCCTGCCGCTTACTCTAAGTTGGAATACTACGGACGTGGACCAGAAGAGAACTACATCGACCGTCACGCTTCTGCTTTCATCGGTAAGTACGAGTCGAACGTGAAGGATGAATACTACTCTTACATCCGTCCACAGGAAAGCGGCAACCATACCGACATCCGCTACTTCTCTATCTTCAACCCTACAACTGGCAAGGGTATCACCTTCGAGGCTTTTGGACCAATGGAATGTAGCGCCATCCCATACTTGGTAGAAGACCTTGATGCTGGTGACGAGAAGAACCACAGCTGGGGACAGCATAGTGGCGACTTGGTTGACAAGGGTCTTGTACAGTTGCACATCCAGCAGCGCCAGTATGGCTTGGGCTGTATCGACAGCTGGATGACAAAGCCAATGGAGAAGTATCGCATGCACTATGCAGACCGCGAGTTCTCATTCAAGATTAAAGCAAGAAAGTAATATCTTGAAAAAGAACATACGTTAAAAGAATAACACATCAATAAGGTTTTTAAATACTCATTAATACGGTTTGATAAAAAGCAAATTAGTTTTGGGATAATGGATTAGTTTTTTAGGTGGGCCGCTTGGATGTTCGTGAGAATATTCAAGCGGTTTTATTTTATATCAGAAAAATTGGGGTAAAAAATGAAGTAGGCTTCAAGTGCCAACGAAGCTTGCTTCAAGTGCCAATGAAGCCTGCTTCGTTAGGCATCGAAGCAGGCTTCATTTTTTTGCGTTATTTTCCGCACTTTTTTTTGTGTCGTTTAAAACTTCCCTGTAGCGTCATATTGTTCCTTGCATCGTTGCTTAATCTCTGCTTCAATTTCCGATACAGGGCGTGCGCCTATAATAAACGATTTCACGGCAACGGCTATCACAAACATTACTGCTGCTACACCAGCACCAAGTAGCCAGTTGAGCATCTCGTTGGCAAAAAACGATTGGTCTAATACTATGATTGCGGCAACAATAGGCATACCAAACAATAGCCAGTCAGCACCCGACGACATTTTATATCCTTCAGTTGCCTTGCGATATTCTTCGTTGCTCATCAATATAGCCTTGCGCTTTTCGAGCCAAAGCATTTCAAATTTATCTTCCATTTTTTATTTTTCTGCAAAGATAGTGCAAACGCGTGAAAAAACATCAAGTTTACTTGAATGTTTTTCCGAGTGCAGCCTATCTTATGCAAAGATAGTGCATTTTATATTATCTTGCAATATCTCCGAAAAGTAAAATGGGTAGGACAAAAAAATGCCCTACCCATTTACTACATCATTTATTTATTATCTTACTTAGCGTTTACAGATATTTTTATATTCTTTCCATCTACAGACACTACATACATACCATTAGCTGGAGCAACAACCTTGCCGTTAGAACCTTGTGCCACTACTCTACCCGACATGTCGTAGAGCGTGATGGCAGACTTGCTGTTAGCTACGATGTCACGTCCGCTTATACGCAGTTTGTATGCAGCTCCATCTATAATCTGCTCCACTTCTGTAACTACAATATCGCCATAGGGGGAAACCGTGCGACCAAGATATGTGTCGTCTTGGTAGATTTCTTGTTGTGCCAACTTACCATCGCTGTTATACGTATATTTGTATAAAAGTGTTCTATTGACCTCAGTATTGCCATTAGGATAAATGGTTTTGTCAACTCTGCATATTTCTGTCATGCGGTGAGCATCATCACGCTTTACATAACCAGTCACCTCTACATCATACTTTTGAGAATGAGACTTAGATTTGTATTCCAACATATTGCCATTAACAGCAAACTCACTTACATTACTTCTATCAAGAACCCATGCGTCGTTGGCTGTATCCCAAGAATAATATTTAGAATCAAAATCTGAGCAACCCCAACATATTCTCCCACTTTCAACTCTTACCCTTGAATCGTTATTAGGCACAAGATCAAATTCTGGGGAAACAACTCTCGTGCTTTCTTCTTTATTTACGCCTACCCATTTGCCATCCTTTTTCTCGTAGCTTTCTATGTAGGAATTGTCTTCTGTTCTTCGAGTTATCGTCTTGCTTACTTCATCAACATTTTCATTATCTTGGTCGTCGACTGTGCGTTTTATGGTTGTTACATAGCCATTTTCATCAGTTGAAACATAGTCAGAGATTGACTTACGAGAGAAATAGAACTTACCATCATTTCTATTTATAACATAAATTTTCTCTAAGCCATTAGGATAGTGCACAATTTTCTGTCCATACATGCTATTTCCATCTTTGTCGTATCCAACACTAATATATGTTAATACATTGTCTGATGAAAGATGGAATTCAAGTTTCGCTCCCAGATATAATACTCCTTTACCTGTGGTTGAGTAATGTAAAGAAGTATATCCATCATCAGTATAGGTATACTCTGTGCGGCTATATATCTGACCATTGTAATAAGTTTCATCATATTTAGTGTTACCATCCTCGTCTAATTGGATGATTGTCTTTTGGTCATTTTCACCAATCACTATCTTTTGGTTTGTGATTTTTGTCCATACACCATCCTTTAACTCCTCCATTCTATCCTTACGACCAAACTTATTATTGATTATTTCTATTATACTACGCAGGCGTTTCAGCTCCTTGCCATTGCTGTCATAGAACACATAGACAAAGCACTCATCACTTTCTCTTTCGCCCTTTACATAATTACCATTGTCATAAAGATAAATTGGGTAAACATCAGAGAAGTCGGAAGTTTTGTAGAACATATTGCGAGATTCTACATACTCCACTTTACCTTCCTTGTCATAGCTCGTATAAATTCTTTTTTGCGCAAATATACCGTCTATGTTGCATGGCACAGCTTCATAGCGTTCTTTATAAGAAACTCTCCATCCTGTATATGTATTATAACCCTCACATATTTGTTCTCTAAACCCTTCGGCATTAAGTTTGTTTTCATCAAAGCCATTGGTATAGGTATCTCGGAGTCCTGGTGTCCACAACTCATCTCCGAAAAAATATGAGTGATATTCTGTCTTTCTTGTATATCCCGAAGTAGGCATACCTTCTTCATACACAATCTTAACTCCATTACGATCTGTCACGGTGCCGTCTACATCGTATGTATAAGTCAAAGAATAAGGGTATAAGCCATACCACAAATCATGCTCAACCATTATCAAATCTTTATCTGTAGCCTTGCGCGACCAAGTTTTATACTTATAGAATCCTTGGCTAAAATCTCCAGATTCCGATTTTAATTTATAGTAATTGGTGGTGCAGATATCGCCTTCAACAGAAGTCTCTGAATATTTGTCGTAATAATAGTTGTCTTCAATATAGTCCTGTATAGGCTCATACCATGTCAGCACGTAGCCATTCCAAACTACATCATTGTCGTTGGTTTTACCAATAGAGTATAGCATCTTCGTCTGTATACATTCGCCACTTTCGGTATAAACATAGTTAGTCTCATAGTCAAGCAACCATTGTCCATCAGCAGAATTGCCTTCGTAGCCATACCATGCTATTATTCTGCCTTGACTATCAAACTCACGTTTTGATAGAGTTTCAATTTTATCACCTTTCTCATTTGTATACACTACCAACTTCTCGATCCATTCTCCAGCAGCATTGTCCGTATAGAAATATTTGTAGCGGCTATGACCATTGTCTTGTACTATGATACGACCTTGTTTGTCGTACTCGAATGTACAAGTACGATAACATTGGTCGCTACCATCATAAGACTTAATTTCTTTAAGCACATTAATAGTCTCTTCGTTAGTTTTTGGCGCAGGCACAATATGTGCTTTAGCAACACTCATCGAAGAAGAGCCAAAAGGAACTGCTGAAGATTTAGCCTTGTTTTCAGGAACGCGCTGCTGGGTGGCAGCATTAATGTCGATACCAAACAAATGTGGACGTGGAACATTCTGTGCCACAGCATTTGTACTAAAGGTACACAACAGGGCAAATGCCCAGGAGTAATAGTGTTTTCTTTCCATAATTTTATTAGTCTAAGTTAATATAATAGATCATAAATAAGCAACATAAGTACACTTTGCAAATATAGAGAAAAAATCTGATATTCTCCTGCTTTGTGGGGAATAATTTCTACTATGTATAAGATTTAATACAAAAATATATAAAATACTAACGGTAGGAGTATTCTGACGCATTGTTAAATAAAATTAAAAGCTAAAAGTTTTTTAAGTAAAATATACAAAAACTGAAGAAATATTTATACCTTGCGGGCAGAATTAAGCTAAACAATATTAGAAACGAGAATGATAACTCAAGTACAGAAGTCTGTCTGCATCCGAAATTTTGTGTACAGATTGGTTGCATTAATCATACTGTGTGTGGCAGGACTTTTTCCTGCACAAGCAACAGAGGAAGACCTTAAAAGCCTTATGCAGCAGGAAGACTATATCAAAGCTTCGCTGATAGTGGTTTCGCCTGGCAAAGAAATATATTCTGCAGGCGGACATATTGCTATGCGAATGTCGTGCCCGATACAGAGTGTGGACTATGTATATGAATTTGATGCTGCTATGGATGATAGCAGTTCAGTAGTGGCACACTATCTGAACAGGACTTTACGAGGCGAGTATGTCAGACTGTATGAAACTGTTTTTATTGATAATGTGCGCAAGGAGAACCGACAGGCGGAGGAGTATACTCTAAATCTAACACCTGAGCAAGAGGTGGCGCTATGGTCAAATCTTGATAATGCGGTGGACAGCAAAATAAACTATCCGTTTTCGCCATCTGAAAACAACTGCTGTTCGACGATTCTTAGCATGATAGAATTGGCAGTAGAGGATGGTCTGTTTTCATCGCCAGAAGTGATGAGCAGCCTGGAGAGTTCGGGACGAAAGTCGATAGAGGATTTCTTTTGTGGCTCACCATTCACAGGTTTGCTGTGGAATATTCTACTGGGCAGAGAATTCGATTCACCCAAGCAGGCTGTGAACCTATATTATCCAAAGATGATTGGTCACACGCTATCGCTGATAAAGAATCCTGCTAACGGTAAGTTTCTCGTAAGTAGCGCGAAGGGCAATGCGATGTTTTCTTCAGGCGGATATGGTGCTTTTGCCCCACACATCATGTTCTTGCTGGTGTTTATAGCGGCATGTCTGCTAACCATAATGAATATCAAGGGCAAATTGCGTAGGAGTGCACAAATATTCGATTGCAGTTTGCTAACTGTCAATGCAGCCATAGGTTGCGTTTTGTGGTACATGTTCTGCTCCTCGGTGTTTACAGAAGAAGTGTATGTTAATTATCTAATGTTCGTATTCACTCCGCTTCCCATTGCTCTGATGTTTATTCGCAAGTCTAATGTCAGACTATGGTTTGCCATAATCCTGTCGGCAGCGTGTGCCGCATCTTTAGCAGGCGTAGCGTTCGTGCCTCAGCTACAATACTATTGCCTGTGGCTATTCGTGCTGACAATGCTTGTTAGAGGACTATACTACATCTATAATGTATATAAAAACAACATAATATTAACCCTAAAAACAAAAGAATTATGAAACAGACTAAGACTCTAAGATTGTTTTTTGCTCTTGCAGTTCTGCTGTTCTCAAGCCCCACTTGGGCTGGAAGTTCGTGCTACAAGAACCTGTCATTCACTGTTAAAAATCCGGAGACGGCAAAAGGAATAGTGTATCTCGCTCCGTACATAGAAAGTGACAAAGAATACTGCGAGGTGAGCAAAGACCCTAAAGTTGCCAGAGTAAGGGGCAACATGACAGCATTAGGAAACGAATTCAAAGTTAAAGTGTTTTCGCTTCCTGCAGATGGGTATGTTCTTGACTGTCTGACGTCGTCTAAAGCCTATGCAAGAAAAAAATATCATGATGAAGCAATAAGAAGTTCTGAAGGATACCCGCTGTCGAGCATAGAATTAACAATAGACAACGATACGGCTTCTAATTGTACTTTTTCACGTCCTAAAGATTCGAAGAACGAAACACCTGTATATTCATGGGAATTGTGTTCTTATTTTATTCCTGCCACAAAGGCTACTGTAAAAAACTCAAGAGCTGGAGCACTTGAAAAAGCAGTAAAGTCTTGTCGATATGGTGAACGTACCAATACGCTGATTGTAAAAGGTCCACTTTCAACAACAGACTTCAAGTATCTAAATACGCTCAGTAGAGAGAAAGGACTGATACGTCTTGACCTTAGCAAAGCTTCCATAACGTCAATTCCAGACAGCGCCTTTTACGAATCGGGACTATATGAGCTGAAGTTGCCATCAACAATCAAGAAGATTGGTAATGGAGCATTTGCCAACAGTATGGGACTGAAGCCGGTAAAGATTCCTGCTTCTGCAACAAAAGGAACCGGTATAATAACAGGATGCGAATTGATGGAACTAATGGGAGTCAAAGACGATAGCAATGTTAGTAATGACGATGGTGGCTCATTTCCATTTCTTTTGCCATACCTCTTATTTTAACTGACCCCACAATAACGAGTAAATCTCATACTCTAATCAAATAGACAAAGAAATCTCCCCCGACAAATATGATTTCAGCATATTTATCGGGGGAGATCTTTTAGTTTTTGCAGGAGTTTTTAGCAGGAGTTTTCAGCAGAAGTTTTCAGCAGAAGTTTTTAGCAGGAGTTTTTAGCAGGAGTTTTTAGATAGAAATTAATCCATAAAACATATGGCTTT
>OARX01000126.1_pt1 | contig 15609 bp, 21 predicted proteins | sample 1494841 | NCBI WGS metagenome assembly OARX01 (sample SAMEA3360670, study PRJEB22359) | human gut metagenome | biome: ENVO:urban biome; feature: ENVO:human-associated habitat; material: ENVO:feces | place: Bangladesh | collected 2011 | reverse complement strand
CAGAATACATCATTCAAAGAAACCAAAACATCTACTGAAGAAGCCATTAAGTCATATACTGAATTAATGAAGGGTGTTGATGAAAATGGAAAGAATGTATCTTTAAGTGCAGAGGAATATTCTAAGTTCTTAGATGTAAATAATACTCTTGCTCAAATGTTCCCAGCATTAACAAGAACATATGATGAAAATGGAAACGCAATTGTAGACTTGGGAAACAATGCTGAAGAAGCTACTGAAAAATTACAAGGATTATTAGATGTTCAGAGAAATCGGCTTCATAAAGAATCTAAAGAAAACTTAGTTGATATGTGGGCTGGTTATCAGCAAGATATCAAGAATTATAATAAAGAAATAATTAAAGATAAAAAAGTTCAATCAGATGAAACTGTAATGACTGAAAAGTATAATAATAATTCCACAAAGCAAAATATTGAAAAGCTTCTTAATACTGGGTATGGCAAAGCAGAAAATACTACAGAGGCACGGCAATGGAGCGAAATTTTAAAGAAGGCTGGAATAAACAATTATACCCAAGAGTATGGAATTGGTAATGACCAGTCTGTATCTTTTAAAATAAATGATATGCAAGCTAATAGCCAGTCTATTGATTTAGATTCTATCTTATCTGAGGTATATAGTGCTGATGGATTTTCTAGTCAAAGATTAACCGAAGCTACAGATAAATTAAAAGAAACCCAAAATCTCAAAAAAGAAACATAGAGTTCTTTAGCTAGTAACTTAATTACTTATTTTAATACAGATACTAGTTTTATAGGGTTATCTGATAATGTTCAAGACATTCTTCAAAAGGCAATAAATAATATTGATTATGATAAAGTTACTCAAGGTAAGTCTTTTGAAGACATGGAAGATTAGATTAAAAAGAATCTCATTAATGAGTTTAAAAATGAAGAAAATGCTTCGTTGCTTGAATCCATGTATAATTTCAAATCTGGTATTGGTGATGGTTCTACTAGTATTCAAGATTATAAAGAACAATATGATGAATTCATGAATAAATTCAAAGGTTCTGAAATCGAAGGAACTCTTAAAAACATATTTGGGGAAGATGCAACTCCTCAGTTAAAGAACTACAATAAGCTTCTTGAAGATATCAAACAATCCTTTATTGATTCCGGTGACCAAGCAGATATTGCAGAAAAAGAAGCTCAAAGTATGGTTGACCAATTAAGTAATATTGGTCTTGCAACTATTACTACCCGTGAAGATGCAGGAGAACTGTTTAGAACGTTCGCCCAGGGTTCAGACAGTGTGACTGAAACTTGGCAGAAAGTATATGATTACATTAAGACTACTCCTGAAGGTATTCAAGCTGAGATTGATAAGATCTCAAGCAATGCTAGTGGATGGTCTGAAGGAATGAACTCTTTCTGGACTGCAATCAATGAGCAGAACTCTAATGGTGCTGTAAGTACTGAGTCCTATAACTCTATGATTTCAGCAATGAAATCTATGGGTATCTCTGCTGAAGATATGTTCAGCATCTTCCATAATGGTTATGCTGGTCTTCAGTTAGACACAGATAAATTCTGGAGTCTTATTAGCAAGTCTTCTGACGAGCTGGTTTCTAGTCTTGATAAACAAAGAAGTTCTTTGTCTAATAATCTTGATAGATATCAAGGAGAATTGTCTCTTCTTGAAGGATTGCAAGATAGTGTTAAAGAAGGTCTTATGTCTGAGACTGATGCTATCAATAAGTACTCTCGTGGCGTAACGAATAATACTGATTTGATTGGTATTAATAAGAAGTCACTTGATGAGTTAGTCGAAGCTAAACGCAATGATGTTGAGACTACTAGAAAGCAATATGCTGAGATTCAGAATGCTATTGATAAGTATGATGCTTCTTATAATGCTTATAATCTTCTTCAGTCTGCTATCTCCTCTGCTAATGCTGGTTCTCATTATGATACTGTTCAAGGACAGAAAGATCAGATTGAGAAACTTGTTAAGGGACATCAATGGGGAACTGATGATGTTGAGCAGTAGATTACTTATTGGACAGGGCAAAATGGTGCTGAGTTAAATCATGATCAGAAGGTAGAGGCATATAAGAATGCGAAGAAGAATGCAACTACGTATTCTACTGATACTTATAAAGGTGTTGAGGCATTCTATAATAAGTTAACTACTCTGAAGAAGGGAGTTACTTATGATGCAAATACTGATACTCTTCAGATAGATAGTATAAGAGATGCCGCGAATGAGGCTAATGTTTCTGTATCTGCTCTTGTTGATATTCTCAATAAGATGAAGGATTATGATATTGATGTTAACTTTAGTGAGACTGAAGTTAATGCAACAAAGGCTGAAGATAAGGTTAATGCTCTTCAAAAGAAACTTGATGAACTTCAATATCAAAGAACTTTAACAATTGCTGCAAATAAAGATGCAGATACAAAGGAACTTGATTCTGAAATTGCAAACCTTCAACAGCAACTTAATGAGTCTCAATTAAATCTTAAATTACTTGTTGATGACAGCGGAGCGATTGATAAACTAACTGAATTAAAAAAGAAGATCGATGAAACGAATAAAGCACTTGAAGAAATGAATGGCGGTAATGGAGTTACCAAAGGAGTCGATTATGAACTTGATTCCGATGGCAATGTTGATTTGAAGAAAAGTAAAAATCATGCTGCCGCAAGAATGATTCAAGATAATCAGTTACATTATCTTCAAGCTCAAAGAATCGGAAAAGATTCTGGATTAACTCAAAAACAAGTTAATATGATTCTAAATATTGATGGAGTAGATGAGGCTACAGGTCAATTAAAGGAATTTCAAGATAAATTTGAAGATACCAAAGAAAAAGTAGAAACTCCAGTAGTTATTACGGCAGATACAACTAATGCGAATAATTCTCTTGATATTCTTCAAAACCGTTTTGATAGATTAAAGTCTTATTTTAATGGAAATCCGTTAGAAATAACTATCAAGCCTCCTAAAATTGGTGGTATTACAGAAAAGGTTGCAAATGCTGCAAACATTGTTAAACAGTTCTTCACTGGAGGAGAGCCAGCTAGTGCTCATGGTACTGCACGAGCACAAGGAACTTGGGGAAATAAGCATCCAGGCAAAACTCTTGTTGGAGAACTTGGCCCTGAGCTTGTTGTAAGAGGTAGTGAGTACTTTACTGTTGGAGATAACGGGGCTGAAATGGTTGACCTTAAGAAAGACGATATCGTTTTCAACCATGAACAGACAGCAGGGATTCTTAATAATCGTAAAATCAATTCTCGTGGAGAGGCTCTTGCTCAAGGTAAGAACCAAGAGTTACTTGTAGGCAATGTTGATATTGCAAACAGACCAATCGTTCAACTCGGAGATGGTAGCTATGCTACTAGTCTGACATCTTTCCAAGAAAAGTAGAAAGATGACCATTATATTATTGGTCACTTCGCTCAGATTCTTCAGAACGGTACGATTCTTGATGATGCTACCTTTATTCAATACATGGATAAAGTCTTATCTTCTGATGATCCATTTAAAACTGATGCATTAGGGTACAGCATTCTTTATAAGATTGATGAATTCGTAAACAATCAGAAGATTACAAATGCTAATCTTGCAGAAGCATTTAAACAAGCGGATGCTTGGGATGTTTGGATGCATGAATATCAAGATTCTATTTATGGAAGTGCTGCTAAGAGTGGTAAAGCATTTGCTAATGGACAGAATAACGACCTTGTGGGTGAGCTTGGCCCTGAGTTAAGAATTCGTGGAAACGAGTATACTCTTCTTGGTCAACATGGGGCTGAATTTGCTGATATTCGGTCGGATGATATTGTCCTCAATGCTGAACAGACAGCGAATGCTTTAAGTGGAAAAGCTTATGTGCATGGTAAGGCTTATGGCGATGGTGAACTTAATACGGCTGCTCCTAATGGTGTATCAGTATCAGGTGGTAAAGGAATCTTAACAGGAATCCATGAAGAAGAGAAAGCTAGAACTGCTGAAACCGAGAAGCAACTTAAGAACGAAAAAGCAAAAACAGAGGCTTCCAAGGAAGAATACTTCTAGGAAGATAGAGCACTTGATACAGTCAAGAAAAAGAATGATAAGATAAGAACGGCATTTGAAGACACTTTCAAGTCTTATGAAGAGCGTGAACAAAGTTTCCAAGAGCTGATCATTAATGACCAAAAGGTTATTGAGACAGCAATGGAACGTCTTAATAGAAAACAAGATACCTATAACATGAGATACACTGAGGCACAACAGTACTTCAGTGCGGATCAGTTAGAAAAGATTGTATCTGATATTAAGAACGGTAACCTTACTCCAAATAATACGGCTGGGGCATCATGGGATGACTACTATGACATCTTCTATGGCCCAGAAAATACAAAGAATGAAAAGGCTTCAAAACTCTATGAGAAACAAAAAGAAGCAATAACGAACTTGATGAATGCTTACGATGATCAAGTGAGTGCAGAGGAAGATATTGTAAATGCTGAAAAGCAGATGCAACAAGATCGTGCTGCTGCATATGAACTTGATATGAGTAAGATTGAGGAAGCAATCGATGAGTTCCAGGATAAGATTGACTCCATACAGACAGATATTGAAATTAAGGGTACGACAGGTAAAATTGTTGGTGCTCAAGATTACATAGATCTTATCTCTGCATCGCAAGACGCACAGAATTCTATGGAGGACAAGCTTGCAAGAGCTGAAGAAAGACTTGCCGAACTCTCTCCTGATTCTGAGGAATATTGGAATGTTAAGAAGACAATCAGTGAGACTACTGCTGCTATCAAGCAAGCAGATTCTCAACAAGCTGAATGGAATGAGACAATTAAAGATCTGCCAATTACTCATCTTCAGACTTACATTGATAATCTGAATACAATTCAGAAAGACCTTGACAATATGACTTCAGAGATTGAAGCCAAAGGTCAACGTGTAACTGAGGATTTGATTAAGAAGCAAATTGACCTTCAGTCTATGATTGCTCAACAGTATAAGCAACAAATTGACCTTGTCGAGGATAAACTGAACAATAGGGGTTACACTCCAGGTTCAGATAAGTGGAATGAAACTTTCCAGCAACTCCAAGACATTGATGATTCGTTGTCAGGTATTGTTACTCAAATCATTAATTTCAATAAGCAACTGCTTCAGATCCCAGTTGATAAACTGAGTGATGTGAATACTGAAATTCAGAATATTCAGTCTGGTCTTACATCGAAGCAGAATGATAATACAACAGTTATCCAAGGTTACATTGCTATTCTTCAGAAGGCGAATGATGATCTCACTGAGAGCTATGAGGATCAGATTAAGCCTTTACAGAAACAGCTTGATGCTTTAAATGCTCAGAACGAAGCTAGACAGAGACAGCTTAACATTGAACAGGCCCAGTATAATCTTGAGAAGGCTCGTGAACAAAAGACAGTTCAGGTCGTAAGAAATGGACGCTTAGTTTATACGGCTGATCAAGATAATGTTCGTAATGCTGAGAATGAACTTGCCCAGGCTAATTATGACAAGATGAAGGGGGAACTTCAGGATAAGATCGATGCTCTTGAAAAAGACAGAGATGAAAAGAGTGAAGCCCTTACGGATGCTCAGAATAGATGGCAAAAGATTCAGTCTGACAGTGAGACGAATATTAATGTTTCGAATGCTGCGGAGCTTGCAAAGATGTCTCCAGAGAAACTTCAGCAAATTGCCCTTGCAGAGGCTGAACGTGAAAAGCTGAAGAATCAGCATCTTGGTGAAAAAGGTTACGATGTCAATAATGATCTGACTGATGCTCAGAAAGAACTTCTTGCTGAAGCAGATAAACTCTATTCTAATACTAAGAAGGACTATGAACAGACAGCAGAACAAATTAATAGTACAGACAAGATTCAGTCTAGTCTTGATACTATCGTTACTCTTCTGACTCGTATCAATGAACTGTACATCAAGGAAGCTATTACGGCTGAAGAAGCTAAGAAGATGACACAGGATGTTATCAATAGTGGAAGGGATGGTCTTACAGGTCTTGAACATAGCAATCTTGTAAATGAGATCGAGAAGAAAGATTCTATCAATGATGCTATAAATAAGGCGAAAGACGCTATTAGTGAAACAACCAATGGCATTGATAATCTGTACAAGCAGACAGAGGCAAATAATGTCATTATCAATGCTTACTCAAAGGATAAGAATGCTCTTGATGCTGAGATCAAGAAGGAACTTGAGAAATCCGCAGATGCTTATGCAAACCTTAAGGCTTCAGAAGCATTAGGTTGGACAGATAAGAATGCTTATGGTAATGGTGATTATGTAGGTAGGGGTGATAGTAAGGGTGATACCTTTACGAATGGCACTGACTTTGCATATAGTTAGTTCACCGAAGCTCGTGCTTCTGGACTTGACACTGAGAAGTCTAAGGATGGAGTTGATTACTATAAGAACGGTACGAAGGTAACTCGTGGTTCAAATGGTTCTCTTTATATTGATACAGCAAATGGATGGGCAACTGCTATCAGTGCCGCCCAGATTCAGAAGTATGGACTTGATACTGCTCGTGAGTCTAATGATGCTGCTGCAAATCAGAAGACTGCTTCTGAACTTCTGAAGGAATCCGCAGGAGCATTGAATAATGCTGCTGGCAATATAGACTCTTCTTCTAGCAAGCAGGATAAGATTCTTGAAAGTCATGACGGTAACTATAAGAACTCTGGAAATGGCTATACCATTAGTCAGAACTCTTCCGGTCACAAGACAGTTACCATTAACTACGGTAATGGTATTGTGAAAGAATATGGCATGGCTGGTGGTGTCATTAAGAGAGCAGGTGGAATTAAAGAGGGAGCAATCCCTGGATTCCATGGAGCTGATTCTAATGATGCTCGAACAAGAATTCTCCAAGAGATGTCAATGCATAACTGGAAGCCATCTGAGATTCCTATCATCGCAGATGAGGGTGAGGTGGTTCTTAATAAGGCACAACAGAATACAATGATTCAGAACATGAGAAGTGCTCTGACTCCTGTAAGTCTGCCAAACCTTGATAAGAGTATTCCAGATGCAAGCATCAATATCTCTATAGGTGATCTTACTCTTCCGAACGTTACGGATGGTAAGAGCTTTGCTACAGCTATTCAGCAGCAGTTTGAACCTGCTATGAACCAGTACTTTAGTAAAGTGTTCAGAAAATAAAAACGGATTTAACGTAGTTAATTGATTCGGTACACCGAAGTATGTGTGCCGAAGAAATTATCTACGGATTATACGTTGTTAGTGGTGGTGGAACAGGTAGACACGCTGGATGCATACAGTGACTAATGATTATGAGAGGTGCAAATCCTCTCCCACTAATTCATTTTAAAAATAAATGAGGAGGCCATAAATGGACTATCAAAAGTATATAGATAAGAATTTTTAGAAGATCTGGGATATTAATATTGATCCTGAATCTTATAAAAAGATGAAGCAGTTTCGAAATGAACTTATTAAGGCAAAACTTCAAGAGGCTGATCATAAGAGAGATCATGATAAAGAGTATCGTAGGTGGGAAACAGGACTCTGTGGAGAAATTGCGATTGAAAAGCTTCTTAATATAAAGTTCATGGATTAGACGATTGGTGATTCTAAGAACTACAATCATCCTGATCTTTGGGATGCTGGATACAATGTTGGTATTAAGACGGTTGAGTGTGGAAAGTATCCTATTATATGGAAGAAAAATTCTTATCCTCAAATTATTTGTCTCTATGATAGGGGTGAACGAATCGTTCATATCTGTGGGCTTGCGACACCAGATGTTCTTAATACTTATCAAAATATGTCTAAGGTCTTATCTCCCAACATAAGAGCAAAGGGTTATAAGACTGCATTCGTTGGATTTGAGGAGTTAGTGCCTATTAACTCAGTCAATGATTTAGAACCATAGAAGATTTAAAAGGGGAGGTGGAAGTCTTGAATTCGAATTATTCAGATGTTATCAACTCAATGGTTGATGTTATTTTAAGCAAGATTAAGAAAGCTGTTGAAGATGAATGTTCTTATGATAAGACTTTCACCGCCAATATTGTAACTAAGCTTTCGGATACAAAAGGGCTTGTATCCTATAAAGGAACAACTCATACAGTACAATCTACTATCCCATTTGAAAATGGTGACCTTGTACGAGTCTGTGTTCCATGTAACAACTGGAATGACTTGTTTGTTGTCGAGAATCGAACAGTAAGTCAAGTACATAATAAAAAGTAACGAGGAGGTGATCTATTAATGATTGCAAATGTAAATACGATTCTACCTTTCGATGCAAACGAAACAGAGACTAAAGAAGTATCATTCACATAGACATCTTCTTCTCAGATTACAACTTATAAAGTTCTTATCTATCAAGAGATGACTCAAGTGTAGTCCTCTCCTACTATTAATAGAGGCATCATAGAAACATCTGGTGTCTACATTATGAATGTTAAGAATTTGAAGAATTTGAATGTTCTTAAGAATGGTCAGAAATACCGTATTATTGTTATAAGTGTAGATCAAAGTGGTAATTATACAGATACAATCACAAAGCAGACAGGGCAAGTGTTTTTCTGTTATACAGTGCCAAGAATCACATTCTTAAATATAAATGACGGTCAGTTGATTGATGGATCTTACACCTTTAGAATAAGATACTCTCAAGCTGATGGAGTATTCATGACTTCAGGTTCACTTCAGATCTATACTATAAGTGATTTGACAAAACCTCGAATGGTCATTCCATTTCCATCGAATCAAAAACTTGATGAACATCAAGGCAAGGCTACAACATATGAAATTACTGTAAATGGTTTAAAAGAGAATAGAATCTACTATTTAGGCGTTGCTGGACTTCTTGCTTCTACTGCACCTGGGGTTAATGGTGGCGGTGCTGGCTACATGCAGTTTGAGAGTCAGATTGAACAATTCAAACCGTTCAATGGAGATGCTTATGGTATTTACAACTTTATGACTGCAACGAATAATCCTATTGTAGGTGGCATTGTACTTGGTACAGATATTAAATCTGCAACAGGACTTCTCTATGATAAAGATGGAAATCTCATTCCGATTGAAACCATTGATGGTACGATTGATCAGGATCTGTTTGACCAAAATAAGATTATCTTCTCAAATGGTGATCGTGGTATCACAGTAAGAGATGGTAAAGAACTTCGGTTTTAGGATGGATGGTCTGCAAGAAATGATTTTTCAATTATCTTATATCTTACTCATATGGATCTAAATGAACAAGTATTCCATATCTTCTTAAATAAAGATCCGAATGAAGAAGTGTTTGCTGATGATCCAACAATCGAAACGGTAGGATCATTATATTGGAGAGAAGGCAAACATCGTAGTACAGATATTCATGGATACTTAGAATAGGTTGTTGAAACAAAATTTACAGAACCTAAGACGGATGAAGTTCCAGATCCACAACCTATGTAGTATAGACGAGTTTATCATTCGCAGGAGATGTCTGATTATACATGGGAGAAATGGAAGAATCTTCAATATACATGGGGTGCTCTCAATAATGGTGAGACAAAGTGGAGACACTTAAAAAATGGTATCATGCTTGATGAGATTATCTGTGTCATGATTGGAAGACAAGACAATGAATGGTCGCTTAATGCAGCAAGACTTGATGAGATTATCAAGTTAGCAGCAGTATAAGGAGGTGAAGCTATGTTTTTAGGATGTACATTTTCTGCCTCTTCAAAAGCATTTCAAAATGTCGAAGAGAACAACCCAAGCTTCAACGCTCTGACAATTAAGAACTGCTATATTGATAAATTATATGGAAAGATGAACTATATAGATTCTTCTGAAGAAGGATTTGTATATGATGTCCCGGATGGATAGCCTTACGGAACTATCTTTAATGCTGATTTTAGAAATGACCTAAGTGGTGGTAATATTACATATTCAACTCAGTCTATTAAGGGTATTAAGATTAAGCGTAAACTTGAATCTGAAAAGAACTGGAAGACGATTTATTATAAGACTCCTGTAGATAATGCTTCTGATTTTGACTTATTAGATTCTGATGGAAAGAATTTAATTGATTTCTTAGAGCCGAATAACCAAAAGGTTCAGTACATGTATGTCCCTGTTTTCAAATCTGAAACAGAAGGAACTGCTGATAGAGATGTTAATAGTGGTATTGTAGAGGTTAATTCTTGGTTTACGGCAGATATGGTAGTTGGAAGAAACGACAATGGAGTCATGACAGGATATCCTGCAAGAATTAATGAAACACTCAATTATCAAAGAAACAGAAATGCTTCTACAGTTACAACGCTTGGTAGTAAGTATCCATTTGTTGTAAACAATGGTCTTACAAATTACTACTCAGGATCTATGCAAGCTACGTTCATCATGATGGATGAAGATAGTGTACTTGATACTGAAGGTGTTAGAGAATATAGAAACAATCTTGATGACTTCCTTACAAATGGTATGGCGAAGCTTATCAAGACAAATGAAGGCAACATGTATATGGTGGCTATGAATGAATCTATTTCTCACAATGATGAAGGTACTTACTTTGATCCTGATAAGAGTCAGGTAAGATTGTATGATACTTCATTCAATTAGACTGAAATAGGTAATGCTTATTCTGTTGGAGATCTTTACGACAACAACTTTATCAACACAGAAGTTGATAGAAAGGTGGAGTAATGAGTTACATGCCAACAGATGAGGAAGTAAGACTGATACAGCAGAAGTATAAGAATGTCTATGTGATTGTAGAGATCTACAAGGATATGGCTTGTACCAGTCTTCTTAGTATTATTAACGGAAATCTGGTAAGCGACTCATTAAACGTAGACTCTGAATCAATTCAACGAAGAACCTATTCTTGTAATCTCGTGGTGGATAATCAATTTATGCCAAGTGGAGAAACGAATAATCCAAGAGACACGATTAATCATTTTAAGATCAGCCCTGACTCTTATATCTAGATTGATAGATTCATTAAAGTCTATTATGGCATCAAAGCAAACAGACCTCTGAATGCTTCTGACTACGAGAACAACAATAGAGTAAAGGTAGATGGGAACATTCTATACTAGCTTGTAGGCTCATTCACATTAGTTAGTCCTAACTATAGTTACTCTGCTACAGATAGAGTACTCTCGCTTTCCTGTGCTGACTTCATGTGTGAGTTTGATGGTACAAAGAATGGACAAATAACAGGAGAGTATGTAGTAGGTGCTCTTGAGACAGAAGAACAGCTTCGTCTTAACATGAGTTATAACTTTAAGATCTGTGCTGTTGCTGAATATGCTACTAATGCAGATGGTTCTTATCAGACGAATTCAGATGGCACAAGAATTGTTAAGTCTCGTATGAAGATGAAGGATGCTATTCTTGCTACTCTCTTCATGGCTGGTATCGCAACTGAAAAAGAATACAATAACTCAGTATATGAGACTGACCGTTATTCTGTTACAGGTTACGATTATGAAGACTATAAGTATGTTCCTGCGGACATGGAATTTGAGCCAGGGCAGACCTATACAGATGTATGGACAAAGCTTGCTGAACTCTATTCAAATTATGAGTACTACTTTGATATTACTGGCAAGTTCATTTAGAGAGAGATTCCTACTTGTAAGGATGATAATGTATCTTTGACAAACAATCAAATAGATCCTCTTCTTATTTCTGAAGAGCATCAGAATTCATTTCAAGGTATTTATAACTGTACAGAAGTATGGGGGAAGTCATTTGAACTTAGTATCAGTGATCGTTATGTAAACACATCTACTTATGCATATGGTACTTATACGATTACTGTTCCACTTGTTCAACCTATTAACGTACCGACCGTACAAAAGGATAATATTCAATATTGGTTTGAAGATGGGGACAAGGTTGCATTCATGGTAAATGCAAAGAATGATACAGCTTCTACAAAGGTTATTCTTAAAGGTACGGTTGATGACAAACTTGTAGAAACATGGACGATCCCAGTCTATGACACTCTTGGAAATGATATTTCAAAAGGAGCAATCCTTAAAGATAAAGTATGGATCTTTGTTTTTCATAAAGTTTATGAAGCTTGGGATAATTCAAAGAAGGCTTACAACAAGAGAACGAATTGTTTCGTTTTAAGTGGATCTACTCAAGCATATGGATACTATGAAGAGACGAATAAAGACTGTCCATACTCTGTTCCAAATCTTGGATATCGTATTCCACAAAGAGTCGTTTTTGAAACAGATTTCTCAGACAGTGACTGTACATGGAGAGCTGAACGTATGACATACGAAGCTTGTGCCATGAAGGACACTGTTACTTTAAATACAATTATTATTCCATGGTTAGATGTCAATGACAAGATTTCTTATGTCTCTCAATTTGATGTTGATAGAGATAAGTTACTTGCTGGTGTCATTGGTGATCGACCTCAATATATCGTTAAAAGCTTGTCTTAGTCCACACTTGATGGAACAATGGCTCTCAATGCTTATAGATTCAGAGAGGATTTCCAGTAGGTATGGGATAGAGAACACCAAGCTGAAAGCACAAGTTAAAGAAAGGGGGTATCGAATTGGCTATATCTCAAAAAAGTTATACCGAGTACGTACATTCTTCATTCCCAGAGCATATTGATGACGAAGCATTTATTCCAGACTCGCAAGGCCATCCTACAACAGACCTCTATGCTGGAACTTACATGTCTGACATTGATGCTGATACTCTTCAAGGCATGAATTCATATAACAATGCTTTTATGAGTGGAAACTATACAGAGTGCATGAAGCTTCTTAATACTGAGTATGGTGAGAATAAAAAGAAGCTTAAAGAATCTCTTTTTAATGCTGATCGATACAATTGGGTAAGAGATGCAATTCTGTCTATTCAGAAGTTCTTCCTCCATGATGTAAAGGATTATATAAATGCTGTCGTAGATGAAGACCTTCATATTCAGAGGAAGAAAATTTATAGTGTTGATGACAAATCAGATGCCTGTACTTACTCTTCAAGATATCTTAATAAGATGTTTGACAATGAGTACATAGCTACTCTTGATGTAAATAATTAGGAACTTGACACAAATGGTGGATATCAGCAGACAGTTCCTGCTGCTACGGTGACGGATGTAAAGATTACAGATGAGGACTATACATGTTATCCTGTGACAAATCCAAATATGAAGCCAGTAGATGTTAAGGAATATAATAAGTCATTTGCTTATCTTTATAATGCAATAACGAATACAGGTGATTCTATTGGAACTGTTACGTTCTATTCATGGAAGAAGCCTGTTAAGACATTTACTGTAATGCTTAAGCATGTTTGATGAGGTGAATTATGGGAAAAGTAAGGTTTAAAGGATCAGGTGGTGGCACAGTCTACTCTTCCGACCTTGAAGCAACTTCAGCAAATGTGCTTTTTGGAAAGAAGTATGTAGGTGCTGATTCTGATGATGACATTGGACTTGGTACGATGCCGAATAACTCCATGATGGAGGAAAACGGTACGACTAGAGCCGTAGGAGTTAATTCAAACTATCCAGGAGTTCCTACTCGTGAAGGTACTAGTCTTCAGATTGGGACATCAATGGATGGTGTTTCAAGAATTAATATCTGTGTTCCACTTGGGTATTAGCCTGGGAAGGATGCAGCTTATGTAAATAGACCAGCAACTGATTTTGGTGATGCTAAGACTTCTGAAGTACTGGAAGGAAAGACTGTAACTTCTACTGCTGGAGTTAAAGTTAGTGGGCGTATGCCAAACAGAGGTGCATGGCATACTGTTGTTAATGAAGATTCTACTGTGACGATTCCTGCCGGATATCATGATGGTGGTGGATATGTTAAGTGGGGTACAACATGGACTCGACATGGGACTTACACGAGTGCTGCATCTATTGGATATGGTAATGGAACTGTTTATCTTAGAATTCCTAAAGGAATTTATGTAAATAATTCTAGTTCTGGTTATCCAGAGATTACTGCATCACTTAAGGATATTGTTGCTACGGCTGGTATCCCATCTGCTAGTAGTTTTAGTGCATCTAGAAATGGGTCTAATAATGTAAGTATTTCGTTTAATGCTCCAGGATCTGGAACTTGGACAGGACTTCGTGTTGTTGGTAAATTAGGAAGTTATCCATCCAGCCCAAATGATGGACAGTGTATGTGGGATATGAAGAGTTCTGGTACGAATGCTCTTAATGGTGCTGGTAACTGGTATTTTAGAGCATGGGATTATTGGGAGTCAGGAACAGGAAGAGTCTATGGCAATTATCACGATGCTTCTGTCTTCAATGGTGGATGTTCTTGTGTAGGTCAGTGTAGTTGCAATGGTAACTGTAGTGACTCTTGCTGTGATAGTTCTTGTAGAAGTGATGGAGCTACATGTGATTACACAAGCTGTGGATGTGTACTTCATAGTGGATCTTCCGGCCCTGTAGGTAGTGCTTCCTGTTAAGGAGAATTATGAGATTATTAAAAACAATGCATTCAGACATACAAGATTTAATAGGGTTTCAAGAATACGATCAAGATTCAAACTATGTTGAAAGTATCTATAATTTGAAAGTTGAAGTTGATGATGGAGTTCTTCTTTATAATCATCTTACGAAGGTTATTATACTTCTAAACAATTTGAAAGAATTGATTCCAAATGAACTCTTGGTGTCTAACTAGTTCTTTTTAAAAGCTGATGTTAATCAGAATGATTTTTTAAATAGAACCTTTCAGAAATATAGAGACCAACACTATGAGAATTATCTTGATCCTTATAATATTGTTGTTCTGAATACATATCGTTGTAATGCAAATTGTGCTTATTGTTTTGAGAAGAATAGAGACCATAGTAAGACTATGTCTGAAAAGACGGCTTTAGATCTTGCTAAATGGATATGCTCTCATGTAAAGCATGATTTTAATCTTCAATTCTTTGGTGGTGAACCAACAGTAAATATAAAAGCTATAGATGCTATTACTCAGTATCTGAATAAACACTTCCAGTATCAGTACCACACAGATATGACTTCGAATGGATACTTATTAAATGGAATCACTTCAGAGCATATGCTATATGATTAGAAATTAAAGAGAGTTTCTATTACTTTAGATGGAATAAATGATACCTACAATAAGGTAAAGAACTATAACTATACGGATACGGATGCATTTAGTGTGGTTATTGCCGTGATTGAAAAGCTTCTATTTAGTGGTATTGAAGTTCAGATAAACTGTAATGTATCTCCTACGAACTATTAGGAGATGCATTGTGTCATTAATTATATTCTCACGAAGTTCAGAGATTCTCCATGCAACTTTATTGTTCATCCTTTATTTGAAACGGATGACATGAAATTTACTGAGGATGAAACAAATAAGATGGTTGATAACTATCTTATGCTGGTTCAAGAATTGCATGAACGATCTACTTATAACTTCAATGAGTTTAACAATTTGAAGTTTTTCCATTGTGTTGCAGACAACGGTAAAGGGTTCACAGTTACTCCAACAGGAGATATTGCTGTATGTGAGAATGATGGTGAGAATTCGATTATAGGAAGTATTTACAAAGATACGATTTTAAATACAGAACCAATAAAGAGATACAGGATGGTAC
>OARX01000123.1_pt1 | contig 15830 bp, 10 predicted proteins | sample 1494841 | NCBI WGS metagenome assembly OARX01 (sample SAMEA3360670, study PRJEB22359) | human gut metagenome | biome: ENVO:urban biome; feature: ENVO:human-associated habitat; material: ENVO:feces | place: Bangladesh | collected 2011 | reverse complement strand
CTAAGGCTATGTCTTCAGGAATGAAGAGTTTATCTAGATTTATGGCTATTAGCTTAGGTATGGCATCTCCAGATGACCAAAATATTGACTTCACGAAGATAATCAATGACCAAGGATACTTGAATACACGAGCTAAACGTATTTCAGAATCCTCAATCTTCTATGAGTTATTCGGTGGAGTATCTGGACATAACAGTAATGATTCTTCTAAGCAGGAAAAATCTGCAGGCAAGAAAAACTCATCATCTAAAGCTACCAAGAAATCTCCTATCAAATCTGCATTCAAGAAGATTGCTAAATTCTTCACTGGATCTGGATCTGGTATGAAAGACGATGATAGTGAAAATGTAGATGAAAGTAAATTAGACCCATCTTCAGAATACTTTGTATCTCAGAAGTATGGACGATATGCAAACACACCGTTCAGTGTGACGGGTGATACTACTAGAACAACAGTAGCTGATGCTGGATGTGCTCCTGCAGTTGCATCTATGGCAGTAAACTCTACTGGTCTTAGCAAACCACTCGACATGAGTGATGCTATCAAAGACGCTATAAAATATAAGAAACCTAACCAAGGAGTTAGTGCTGATTACTTTATTGATGAATTTAAGAAGCACAATATTGACTCCGCATTCATGACTTCATCTAATAATAACTACGAAAATACTGTAAAGGGACGACTGAAAGATCAGAAACCTGTTATTCTTATGGGTGTAGATCCTACGAATACAAGTAAGAAAAATTCTCCGTTCGGACCTGAAAGTCACTATGTAGTAGCTACTAAGATGGATAATGATGGTAATATCTATATCAATGACCCTGAAGCTAGAAAACCTAATAAGAAATATGACTTTAAGAAAGTTATCAAGAGTACGAAACTTGGAATTCTTCCTTCTATGAAGAGTGGAAACAAACAAGGATCAAGCTTGTTAGTTGATAAACTTAAGAGAGCTTTAGGAAAATATAATGCTAAGGGTAAATATGGACCGGATACTGTGCAATATAAAGTATGGAATGCAGTTAGAGCTGCAGGATATAGCGAAATTGCAACAGCCGCTCTTATGGGAAATATTCAACATGAATCTGCATTTAACTGTGGAACCAAACAGGTTGGCGGAGGCGGATATGGACTTATTCAATGGGATGGTGGTAGAAAACCTGCTATGATCGCTTATTGCAAGTCTAAAGGAAAACCTTCCAACGACCCACAATGCCAGATAGAATATCTTCTTAAAGAACTCGGAGATAAGAGTATGTGGATGAAGGCACACTCTGGATACAATATGGGTTCATTAACTAGAGATGATTGGGTAAATAGCAAGGATATTGAAACTTCAACAAAAGCACTCATGTGCTGTTTCGAAAGACCTGCATACTCAGCGTCAGTAAACCATATCGATAGGCGTATCGCATCAGCTAAAGAGTACTATCAAGAATTTACCGGAACCGCTATAGATAGTGATATCTCTTCTGGCGGAGATGGTACTAAGAGCGAGGAGAAACAAACTCTTATCGATGAGCTTATATCTAAATTTACAGCAGTTTCCGCTGCATACGGATCAACTACATCTGATAGCTCATCTTCTAGTGATTCTGGAAGTGGCGGAAATGGTGAAACTGGAGATACTACAGGAATCAGTGGTAATACTGTAAAAGATAAAAAACTTGCTGAAAAACAGAAGGGCTTAGTTGCTAAGATGAAATCCGTGGAAGGTAAGTTAAAGTATTGCCAAAATAATGCTAAATATCCTGGATCTAGAAACCCTGATACTGGTGGTGGTGATTGCTCGTCAACAGTTCAATGGGCATATCAAAATGTACTTGGTGTTGATCCTGGCGGAAATACTTGGGCTCAGGAGGCTGACTCCGATACATATACTGCTGCGACATCTACATCCGATGAGAAGAAACTCCAGCTTGGAGATTTACTTCTTAAGAATGGACATGTTGAAATGTATGCCGGTAACGGCAAAATGATTGGCCATGGTGGAGGGAAAGACGGAAAGACTAAAGGTCCTACAACTAAGACCTTAGGTAAAACACCACCGTTTAATATTGTGCGTAGATGGGTAGGATTCAAAGGTAAAGGATCTGGATTGGATGATAATACTCAAGATATATCTTGGGCTGGATCTGATTCTGGATACACTGAGAATACACCTGTCAAGACATATAAGACACAACCTATAGAAAATAATAATACTAGAACGGTAGTACAGACAACCAATAGTCAAATCAGTGCAAGTAAGAAATCTGATGATTCTAATGCTAAACTTCTTGAGTTATTAATTAAATTATTAGCTCAGGTGGTTGACAATACTGGATCTATCAAACAGATTGCAACTTTACTGGTTCAGATTGTTGAGATGAAGTCTGACAATTCAAATACTACAAATAAAGAAATAAACGAGGTTAAGAGAGATTTAGTTAAAACTAAAGCTAGTCTTACGAGTATGATGACTGACATTGCTCAGAGCCAAAGTAACCAGACCTTAGAGGACCTGATTCGTAGCGTTGAGGCAATAGCAGCACAATAGAAATTTGGTTGAAGTGGTTTTATGCCACTTCAACCATTTATTAATTTATATTTGAAAGGAGATAAGTTGGTTATGGGAAAAGCTATAGCTGTAAATGTGATGGTTAATTTTAAGAAAACTACAACTTATCGTAAAGGTCCATCAACATCATCTGGCCCCGCTGGGCAATTAGTTCCAGGTCAATATTATCCTGCTACTAAAAAACAAAATGGTATGTATTATATACCGCAAGTAAATGGTTGGGTAAGTGAAAAACTTGTATCTAATATAAAAGACAACACTACTGGATCAACTAAACCAGTGTCGAAAGAAACGGTCAAAGCTCAAGAAAAGAAAGCAAAGAAAGAGAAAAAGAAACAAGAACAAGCAGCGGCTTCTGGAGCGACATCATATACAGAGAACGCTTTTGCTCCTCCTACACAATTTGGTAGTGATCAGCAGAAATCTGCATATGAGAAATATGTGGATTCTACTTTCATTAGCGGTTCTTATGGCACCGATAAATTGCTATTAAATAGCTTGAATGGAGTATATGGTATACCATATCAATTCCCAGAAACTGTGGATAGAAAAACAGACAAATCTGCATTTGGAGCTATATATGCTGAGAGAATTATTAATAGAATGCCACTTTTAATGATGTCCCCTGGGAAAGTATCATTCATGAGATCATATTCAGATGGAGAGAGACTTGCAGTATTAGATGCGTTAAAAGGAGCTGACAGTGGAAACACCACTGCTATTGGGCAATTTATATCTAAGCCTGGAAAATATTATAGTTTTGAATATGATTCTGCATCATATTGGCAGTATGTAAATAGTATGAACCATTCATGCGCTCTCTATTTAGGAATAGGCGATGTAAAAGTTAGCGTAAATGGTGCTACTACTGATGACTCTGGTAATGAACATGGTACTCCTTTGAAAAGTTTTAAATGGGAGAAAGCTGCTAATAACAAATTTGATAGTTTATTGATATCAAAACAAGACTATGTATGTTTTTATACTGATGCTGAAACCACCAAGAATGAGTCATTTTCTAACAGTACAGCTGAATCGCAGTTATACAGTGCTATTAATAGTGGAACAGATTATGCTAGAGAGTTAAGATTTATCCTTGGAACTCAATCTGGTTTGGATCTTATGGATAACAATGCATTACAGGAAGCGATGCGTGGTTTTGATAATATTATTTCTAAACTTACAGATGGTAGCTCTCTTATTAATAGCTTGAAATCAGAATTCGTTACTATCGCTACTGGAGGAAAATTAATGTTTCCTCAGATTTGGTCAGACAGTGAATTTGATCAATCTTTTGATGTTAAACTTAAACTTAGATGCCCATGCCCGAATAAGGTGAGTTGGTTCTTTGATATTATGGTTCCTCTAAATCATATTATTGCATTAACACTTCCTAGAATACCTACCACTGAAATGGTTTACGGAAGTAACACAACTGCTCAAAGAACAGATACGTTCGTCAATGGGTATATGACGCCATTCTTAGTGAGAGCTTTTTATAAAGGACTTTTCAATTGTGATATGGGAATTATTACAAGTTTGAATATCAGTAAAGGTAAAGAAGGCTCATGGACATTAGATGGACTTCCTACCGAAGTAGATGTAGATTTTACTATTAAAGATCTTTACTCTCAAATGGCTATGGCTACAGAATCACAGGGTAAAGATTTCCTTGCTAATACTACATACTTAAATTACATGGCAAATGCGTGTGGAATTTCTATCAATAAACCAGATATTGAAAGATCTGTTGATTTATGGATGATGATAAATGGAAATAAATGGAAAGATAGATTAACTGGATATACATGGAGGCAGAAAACTGCTCAGAACATTAGAAATGCGGCTTTTAATTTGTATGGTGGTATATTTAAAGGATAAAAGAAGTTTAACACACAAGTATAGGTAAAACCCTATACTTGTGTACTTTTGCTTAAAGGAGAGTAGTATGTCAAAAACTAGAAAACAAAAACACGGAGAATATCAGCAAAAGTATGGTCATATACCGATAGATTATAATGAGAGATTAGATTGGATGGTAGATTACTATAACTTGTCTCCAGCTAAGATGGATGAGATCTTATATAAGAGACAAGAAGTTTTACGAAATCTATTTTACTATGATTATAATGTCGTGGAACTATTAGAAGAACCAGAAGGGGCTTCTAGGCCGCGAGTAAGAATATTGAAAAATAACTATAATAAACTAGCCTCTGTAGATAGATCGATGGTTCATGTATATGTACCCGGAGCAGGAGAAGATCGTAATTATATGAGACGCCTAGTTGATGGAGAACTAGCTCAGTTAGATTCATTAATTACAACTCCTTGCGAAATAGAGTACAATGCATATTTCAAAACCCCTTCATCTATGAATACAGTAGATACCTTTCTTTGCGAGATAGGATTATTTAGACCTCCATTCACTAAACCAGATTGGGATAATATCGGAAAGAAATATTGCGATATGTTTAACAGTAATATCTGGTTAGATGATAGTATGGTCATAGATGGTACTGTAAGGAAATGGTATTCGATATTACCTAGAGTGGAGATTAAATTACGATATTTGAATTGTGTTTATACTAAGAAATTTTATGATTCCATGCTTGCTAGAAAAGGATTCGATAATCCAAATCTACAATATTTAGATCGTAAAGGAGAATTAGTATAATGAATAATGTATTTGTAGAAACACCTGTAGAGAGAGCATCATGCGGAATGCTATTTCGTACATATTTAAGAAAGAATTTATACCCATCACATCAGGGAGACATTAGTGATATTCTATCTGCTAATATTCTAGATGCAACTGAAGTAGATTGTGGGTCTGATTCTTTCGAATACAGAGTAAAATGTAAGGCTAAAAAATCATCTACAATGTTTGATTATACAACCCAAATTGAGAATTCTTTGCTTGGTATCGTTCGAGCTTACAATATCCCAGCAATGGTTAATATGGATCAGTCTGTGACTGATTATGACAAAAGTAGACTTATGAAAGTATGTCAAGATCTATGTACATATTCTTTATATAGTTGCTATATGAAGATGATGTATAATTTAACTTGCTTACAATCAAACACGTCATCAAGATTACTATCAGTAGTAATTTAAGAAAAGTTATCCCCTAGGACGTAGAGTCCTAGGGGTTCTTTTTATTTTATACTCTGCAGTGTTTCTTTTACATAAGCCGGAGTAATCTTTTTAAGCTGAATAGTATTTACCATCTCAAGTACAGTATACATAATCTCAGCTGTTTCGATAATACCCTGCATATCTAACTTTCCGTCCTCTGCGGTGAATTGTGCTCTATTGGCATCTTCGGTAATGATTGAATTGCTTAATCTAATTACCATGCTTTCCAGAACACTTTTCTGTCTCTTTTCGATCTGTTCAATCTGTTCCCTGTACATACGTTTGTAATCTTTCTTGATTACACTTTCTGTAGTAGCATCTTTTTCACGAACGTTATTAATTCTATCCTGAGTCTTCTGAGCAATATCTTCCATTGCTTCTTTATCTTTAAGATTTGCTTTGATGAATTCTTCTTCAGCAGCTGCAACTCTTTTTGTGATTTCTTTGCTGATAGAGTCAGAATCTAATTTCTCTAACCCATCATGGAAGACTTTCATATTAGAATTAGAAATTTTGAAAGGACCGTCTTTACAGTCACAGTCCTTTACTACTTTCTTATGTGTAGCCTCTACAAGACTCTTAAGAGATGAGAGATACAGAGTATTCTCACAGTGCTCTAAGAGATTTGTAGAACCTTCTTCATTTACAAATGAATCAATTACAGAGCGACCGAGGTTTGTAAGAGATTCGCTTGTCTGTTCAGGAATACATTTTTTGAAAAGATCGAACATAGCTTCAGATAACAAAAAGTTTTTAGATGCAGAGGTAAATGCTTTTAACTCACGAACTCTTTTAGCGTTCGCCTGTTGCTGCTCAATAATAGATTTTCTTTTCTCTGCCATCCTCTCTGCATTTTCCAGCACAGAAGCATTACCTCTAGACTGTAAATTGTATGCGGATGACTCTCTTACAAAACTGCTCAACATTGACGCATTTCCTCCTTTTATACTCGATTAATTTAATTTTATGTTATCCTGCCCAATTAGGCCAATCGGATGTTAATATCTGGAGTCATATCATTATCTGTATGAACTGTAAGGAATTCAGGAACCATATTTACATCCTGAGTTCCAGTTGCTACATTATAATCTTGACGATATAAATGCTGAACTCCTGGGCCATAATCATTGAATCCTAAGAATTCGATATATTCGATAGATTCTTGATATTTATTTGTAATCTTAGTGATAAGATTAGGGATATGTAAACTTGAAATATCATTAAGATCTTCAATCTCTTCTTTGATATCATTGAGAATATAATCTTTAGTATTCTTATCTGAAGTTTGAAGTAATCTAACTTCGAAGTTGAGCGTAAGGTTAACTCTGTCGATGAGTTTCTTGTCATATCCGTATCTATCTCTAGTGTAAATTCTAGATGGACCATAAGTATTGAAGAACTTAAAGTCAATCATAAAGTTATTTTCGAGAAGATATAAAGCCTGGTCGATATAAGCTTTCTTGTAGTTGATATTCTCGATAAAGTTCTGCATACAATCTTCAAGCTCTACATAAGACCTTCTGATACATGGAACTCTCATAATTCTGAAACCATCGTAAGTAGTATATTCTCCTTCTACTTTGATATCAGTTACCTGGGATGAAATTATTTCAGAATAGTTTTCATAAAATCTAAGTCCATTCTCTACCGTATACATGTTGCAAACTGTATAATCATCAAGACCTTCTGGCACGATAGCATCAAGATCATGTCGTCCAAATACACCATACTCATCATCTAACTGTGCACATACATAGATTTTTACACCTACATGTGGAGTTAAGATAAGATTATCTGTAGGTTTCATGCTGGATGCTCTAGTTAATCCAGTAATATATACTTTATTATCATCATTCAAAACGTCACTAGTTTTGAATTCTACTTTGTACTTATAAGCTGAATTATCGTTATTGTACGTATTTACATATTCAGCCTCCGCATATGCATATGGAGCATTTTCTCCACCATCATTATAGAATACTACATATATTTTGAGTTTATTTTCTTTCACCTTATTATTCTCATCAAATGTAATGAGAGGATTACCGTTACTTATATTAGGAGTTAAAGCGAACTCCATAAAGTAAGTATCATTTCTCGTAATATACTGACGATACCAATGGACATTGGTGCATATAAATTGTGTAGTTGCATTAGTATTTACATACGTGAAATCAAGCTGAGCTTGTGTATTTACCAATGTAAGGTAATAAGAAACATACAGAGGATCTCCAGTAACAACCATCATGAATGGTGTGGTGTAGATAAAGTTAGTTTTATCATTAGCACTCCATTCATCTAGCTGATCTGAATTAGCAGCTGTACGTTTAATAATGTGCCCTCTATTATTATCGAAATCATCATACTTAATATAGCATCCTGGTTTAAGTACATATTTTCGATTATCGTGAGTATCGAAATCGTCCTCTTTAACTTCAATATCGAAAGTATTTGTTGGGATTACATTGTTATATTGATCTTTTAAAACCATATATGCAAAATATGATCTTTCGAATTGATTATCAACACGTTTCTGGATGATTAATCTATTCTCATCAGTATTAAGCATATTGAAGTAATTTTCAAGATCCTGCCAGCATGTAATACTTCCTCTGGATAATGCTTCTTTAGGAAGCATCTTTCTTAATTCATCCACAGATTTACGATCCAATCCTCCTGCTGATTTGGATGAGAATTGAAGATATGTCATAACACGTTTGTAGTTATAATTATCCGAAGTAATAACAGGGAATACTGCTTTAGTGTATTCGAAGTTACCTTCCGCTCCTCTTGTAGTTTTTACTCTGATATCAATCTTAGCATTGATCTTAGGAACGTATGAGATAGAATCGAATCGTACACGGATAGTATTTGCATCTACATAGGAATAGTAACAGAAATCTGTTAGATTATCTTCTAATCCCATGCCTTCAAATACTGGTGTAAGATATTTCTTTTCATCACCATCAGTGATTACTAAGTAAAAATCAGCTAACTGTTCTGAGAACGTAAACATGAGAGTTTTATTCTCTACCAAGTTATTTGTAATGATATTTCTTACGATAGAGGTATGAGAAACCTGCATCAACTCTACATAAAAGAATATCATTTGTTTGCCATTATATTTTTGGCGATATGGGGCTTGAAGATAAGGGTTTTTGATAGAACTTAAGTTATTCTTTCTTCCCATATCATATAATGCAGTATAGCCATATTTTGCATTTGGCAGTAATTTACGTTGCACAATTACATTGTATTCCAGATGATATTCAAAGTCCTGAATACTAAACGGAATTTCTTTGTCAATGATAAATTTATCATTGACCATATATTTATCCAAATCCTCTTCAAAGATACCAAATATTCCTTTAATTGTTGCTGGTACTGCATTGATAGTTTCAATGTTTTGAATAATAGCATGATTGATTACATTACGCTCAAACTTTGCTCTTGCTGGGAATAGTTCGTTTCCTAATTCTCCCGTAGTAATTGCAGAGTTTTGGAGCAATGTAGCACTAATACTTGCAAGATATCCATAAATTCCTACAGCTAAAGTTTCGCTGTCTTCCGTGTCGATATACCTATCTTCAAGATCCTTTACAGTATCTACCAGATCATATATATCACTTGTCCATAGCTTTGCCATAATCGTCATCTCCTCCTTCTACATACCACTGAAGTTTGTATTGTCTCGCCATGTCTGCACTACCATTCCAATTTCCAGACGATTGCGTACTTACATACGGGAAGGTAGCCCAGTTTCCGTTTACCCTATCTTTGAAGTTATCACTCAAAGATTCATCATGAATATTACTATACCCAAAATCTCCAAAAACAGGAATTCGATTATACCCGCTTATTGGGCCGTAAGAATCTCTTATCAAACCGTTAAAGTTCGATAAGATTATAGGATCTTGTTCCAACACACAAAATGCTTTGAAGTCTGCTGAATATTTCAATCCATCTCCGTTTTTAATATCATTGAAAGCATCTCTTGGAACACTATTGAAATATGCTCCACAGATATATGCATAGTAGATTATAGTTTCATAATCTTCACCAACAATGAAACGATAAATTCCAAACGTATCATGCAATTCTTTATTCTTAATATAAGTATTGAAATTGTGTCTGGCTTCTCCAGATTCAGGGGCTCCAGATATATTTGGCGGGTAAATCAGGCCGGCGGTTTTATATCTTTCATACCTTTCATATGCAAGTAATAGATGGTAAATTTCCAGATACCTAGAATCTTCAAATTCGAGAGAGAAATCTATATTCTCATCTCCAGTCCAAGCATCTTTTCTGTATGGAATACTTGTACCCCACATATTCGTTGCATTATCCATCTCAGTTGCTGATATAGATTGAAAATCTATTGTGTTTTTTACAGCATTTGATAATAATACCATAAATGGGTTAGTTGTAATATTATTATCCTGACCATTAAAAGTACCAGCACTATTTTGCAATTGCTGAATTACATGTGGGTATCTTTCAAGTAGATCGTCAAAAAATGTATCTTGACTTAATACAGGTTGTAATTTCATCGTATTAGGCGTAACGATATGACAATCTGGTTTAGTGAAGAAAACATACTCTTTTGCAAAAGATAAGTTATTATATGGATCGAGTGCTCCGAATCTATTAAACTTCTCATACCAACACAATTCTTTTCTATCATAGATAAGATTTGATTTTAATAAATCTCCAAATTTATCCATAGTTATTATAGAATTCTTATTTATGAGATCGATCATTTATAGCACCTCCTGTCTTCGTATTTCAACTTAATGTGATGTTTCGGGGTAATAAATAGTATGGTTGTATATTATAATAATGAAAAGACTTGTGGAAATATTACAACTTCTCGATAGCGCACCTTATCGTTTTACTAAAACATATATAAAAATACTATCGAGAGGAGTTGGTAATAATGAGTTTTATCGACGTATTAAAAGTAGCAGTACCATTAGCAACAGCAGTATTAGGTGGAGATGAAGATATGGCAAATCCATTGAAACAGGAGAATCCTTACAGATCAGCATTAAAGACTGGATTGAAAGTCTTAGACGAAGTTACACGAGAGTGTGATATGGAAAGGCAACAGATTCCACGGAAACCAGTAGTTCCGACTACTAGTCAGAATATAGTGTATGATCAGAGTAGAGTAGTAACCCCTGTAAGTCCTAGAGAGGATATAGTTTATCCAGTACAGAAGCAGTATATACCACAACAGGCAAATCCTTCTGGAATGAATAAACAGTATTCTTGGGACTTGGATGGATATCATCAGCGATTAAAATAGGACCTTTTACGCAAGTCTTTTCTTTTTTGTAAATTTAACATCGAGATAATCATATTAAGGAAAGGAAGGTACGATATCATGGGATATGAATCCATTCATGAAACCGTTGTGGCCGATATCCTGGAGACTATTAAAGATGGAGTACATCTTGTAGATGGTGTAGTAAGACCTAAATCAGCAAATGTACGAATGTCTTCTTCTCTGGCTAGAGCTACTTCCGGTTTAACACTTGTATTCCCAGTAGTTATTACGAATACTCTTCCTATAGAAACGGCATCGATGATTGCCAAAGCTATAGAAAGAAAAAATGTGTCTATGCTGCAAATGGCATTCAGTGCATATAATATCACCAATGCTCCAGATGCATTGGAACATTTAGCCAAATTCCATAAGAATCTTAAACTGGGCCATATGTCTCTGGATGATTTTATGGATACTATGGAAATGCTTGATGAGTCTACTACAATCACAATTACTGATAAAAATGCAGTAAACGAAGATTGTAAGAGAAACATTAACTTTGTTCTGAAACCGTCTATTAATGAGAAATCATTAATGAGTTTCAAAGAGTCTACTGTTTATGGTCAGACTTATGTAACGGAGACAAGAAAAGATAGTGTGGAAAGTAGGAAAGTTAATGCTGATCTTTTATCGAGACTCCAGAAAGAAAGACAACACAAAGAAGATATAGAAGCTGCCGCAGCAAAACTTGATGTCGATAAGGAGAGAAATAAGATCAGTAGAGATAAAAACGATATTGATCGCGATAAACTTGATCTTGATTCAAGAAAAGCATTAGGTCAGGCTTCAGATCAGATGAGACAGTACTATGCAAGTCAGTTATTACCATCTGATGTAAAGAAAGCAAATGAAATGCAACCATCTATGATGCTGGTGAATTTCTATGTAAATGATGCCGATAGAGATCTTAATATTGCACAGCAGGCTGTATGCGGCGTTAAGTCTAAATTGTACGCTGTAGATTCTTCTGATATCATTAACAAGATTATCACAAAACATATCGACAGTGATATCGTTCTTAAACTTGTTAAAGTATCAAGTAGAGAAATTTCTTTTGTTAAAGACTTTTTACTTGGTATCGATGATGCTAAGTTAGATTCTTTATCAAAATCAAGAAAGGGATCAGGATCTAGAATCTTTAAAGCTCTTGAACGTAGAGCTCTTAAAGGTAAGATTAGAAAATCACTTAGATTAGAAAACTCAGCAAAAGCAATTACGTCTCTTGTTATTTCTTCTGAGGAAGCAGAAGATCTCAAGAAGTACAATAATATTGATGTAATGCAGCCGAGAGTTATTGCTCCTATTATGGAGAAACTCAATCTTCTTTATTTTTTAGTCGTAGACAGTACTTCTGAAGCTGTTCATATGATTACTGATGGGGATGATGAGTTCGAGTCTTATTCTTTCACTGCTCTTGAACGTGAGAGTGGAGATTCTTCATATAAGAAAGTAATTAATCTTATGACAAAGATTGCACGATAAGGGGGTGAAAAGGATGGACAGAAAACTTTATAATGATCTTGTAAAGGAATATTTCGATGTGACTGATACGGAAACTAGAAGATGTATGGTAACTATTAACGAAGCAGATCAGGATCAGGTTCTTGGCAGTTTAGCTGCTAAGCTGTATGATAATATCGTTAATAAGGCTACTGATATTGATTTTGGTCAGATTCCGTTATCTAAGGGAGACATTACAAAGATTCCAAATTACTTTGAGTTATGTGACTGCTTAACAACAGTTCGTGACATGATGGTAGCGAAACATCAGACAACCAATTCCACTGATACTATCTTCGGTGCGATTGAGAATCTGAAAAAGACAAAAAATATTTGGCAGAAGGGATATGCTCTTGAGTGCGAGATGGCTGTAGTATTCTACAACACTATCGCATTATCGATTGTATCATCTACTTCTATCCTGTTATCCGCTTGTGTTGAATTCATTAAGAATCCAGAAAGCGGTGTAATTGATATTGAACTTGCTAAGATTGCTAAGAATAAATCGAAAGATGGAATTCTGTTTAAGAATCTTGAGAAGTTTAATAAGGCTTGTAAGAAAGGTGAGATCGAAAAGACATTTGATAATGTCTTGAAAGCTCAACGCACTGTAAGAGAAGCTGTAGAGAACAATAGTTCTGTAGAAGCAGTACATGAAGATGTATTTGCTATCTTATTTGGTGCTGGAATGGTGGTAGGATTACTGTCTTGCGTTATTCCTATTCTGCACCAGTTAACTACTATGCTGTATAATCTTCGTCAAGATGCATCTGATTACTTTGCTGCCGAGTCTGATATTATCAAACTTAATGCGGAGAAAGTAAACTATAACAGATCTAAAACTCCTGAGCAGAAAAAGAAGATTATTGCTAAACAGATGAAAATTGCTGATCGTTTTAAGAAATGGTCCAATAAGCTTATGATTAAAGCATCTAAAGCTGAGACTGACTCGGAAAGACAGATTAAGCAGGATAATGCTGATAAGAAAAAAATTAATGACGTAGTAGATACTATGCCTGACTCAGCATCCATATTTTAACATATCCATAATCACATGATTAAACAATTAAGTAATCATATCAATAAAGGAGGACAATAATATGTCAATGTTTGATGACGTTTTAGGAATGGGCCGTACTTCTTCTGTTATGGAAGGAGCACTTGAGCCAGAAGTAGAAAAAATTACAATGGAATCCGTTGCAGATATCCCTGACTATATGGATCCGATGGAATTCATGACACAGGTTGCTTGCGAGCAGGAAATGAACATGCAGCGTCTTGATATGGCTATCATGGCCGAAGAGTATGTATATCTTCGTGAGAATGGTGAAGAAATGGTAAACGAAGCAGCATCCATCCATGGTCTCATCGACAAATTCAAAAAAGGAATTGATTGGCTGTGGGAGAATATTACAAAATTCTTCAAGGAAGTTCAGAAAAAATTCGATGAGGCGCTGAAACTTGATGATAGATTTCTCTCTGCATATGAAGAAAGAGCTAAAAAAGTTAAAACAGTATCTATCGTAACCGGATTAGGGACTGACGGGTTATATGATCCTAATACCACCACCAATACGGCAAAAGAGCGTCTTGATAAGGTTAGCAGCGAAGTAGCTAAAATTTTCAATAAGATTGAAAATTTAGGCAAAGATGACACTTATGAAAAGCTGGTTAAAGATGCGAGAGATGTCATTTTTGCCGGACATACCAAGTATGATGATGATCATGTAACAGCAAAAGATGTAATGAAAGCTTATGCTGATGACTTCAGCTCAAAATCTGATACGGCTAAAGCAAAAGATGTTGACGTGAAGAAAGCTATTGACGGTTTTAAGAACAGTAAAAAGGCTAAAGCCGGTATCAAAGAAGCTTATTCTACTAATAAAAAAGCTATTAGCCAGATGTATAAAGGTGCTAAAAAACTTGAACAATTAGCAAAAAATCACAGAGTACTGAGTACCGACCAATCAAAATCAATCCATATCGGTGTAAAAGCCATCAATACACTTGGAAAGGATCTTACTATTATTAATAAGGGATATGTAAAAGTTATTAATATGAAAAGATCAATTCTCAAGAAAGTGATTGTTAAAGCTGCAAGCATGGGATCTGATAAAATTCAGAATGCAAAGAAAGCTGCTGGTGAATCAGCTTCTTTGATCGAATCAGTCGAATTTGGTTCATTACTGTAAAATAAATTTCGGCTTGACCGGTTATTAGGGGATAGGTGGAGCCCACCTATCCCTTTATTTTATTACAAAGAGGAGGATATTATGAGCGATTTATTTAATTTGACTCGCATACTTTCAGAAAATAGTTATCCTCAATTAGTTCAGTCTGTAGAGAATAGAACTTATCTCTCTAACGGAATTGATCTTCTGAGAGAAACAAATGAAAATATCTTAGAAGCTACTCGGGATCTCTATGTTGCTCTGGCTGAAGCTGAAACTAAATCTGCAGAGAATGTGAATTTTGCCGATTTCTTCAAAAGATACAAAGATGTCATTGACAAATATATCCTTAAAGCAAGAGAACTGCAATCTCAATTTGAGATCAATGTAGAAACTTTTGCCGATGCAAATAGCGATATTATTGATGTCGATGATGGATCAGATATTATGGCTACGCAGAAATATGTTGGTGTAGAATATGATAATCTGTTAGATCCGGATGTGCCGGACATTGAACCGAGAAAAGCATTCAAAAAAGAATTTGCTTTTATCGGGAAACTTTTGCAAGACTTAGGACCAATTGCTTCAGAAGAAGCAAAGGCTCAAGTTATTGCTACAGTATGTAACAATCTTTCATCTGAGATTTCTGATGGTTGGCTTGATAAGGTTATCGAGCATATCACCGATGAGGATGATTGTGATAAAGAAGGATTTGCACGAGCTATGTATAAGAAGTTCGTTAAAGATCCTCATAAAGAAATGACAGTAGATATCGGACTGGTGAAACAGTGTAAGTTATCTATCATGAACTATACAAGTCTTGTTGCTTCTGTAGATAAATCTGTTACATCATTCTGTGATGGATTATCTAGAGTGGCAGATGAAATTGGATCTATGTTCTTTAGAAATAAAGATCATAAACTTCCGATCGAAACAGATGCAGAGGGAGTAGAAGACAAAACATATCGTTTGAATGATTATTCTTTCAATCAGATGAATATGTTTATCTCTGCAAAGATTACTCAGATTACTGAGTTATGTAATCTGTATATCATTGCTCTTACAATCAAAATGGATTGTATTATGAAATATCTTCAGCAGTGTAAAGATATTATCAGCGTAGCAACAGAT
>OARX01000120.1_pt1 | contig 15927 bp, 17 predicted proteins | sample 1494841 | NCBI WGS metagenome assembly OARX01 (sample SAMEA3360670, study PRJEB22359) | human gut metagenome | biome: ENVO:urban biome; feature: ENVO:human-associated habitat; material: ENVO:feces | place: Bangladesh | collected 2011 | reverse complement strand
GTAGGATAAATGTTCTACATGTGTTCTTAAGCCGACCTGTATCTTTTTAAAAGGATGTGAAGGCTCTTCTAATCAATGTACTGAGAATAGGATTGATTATAGAGTCAAGTGTTTAAAAGAAAAAGTTAAAGATTGGTATTACAAATCTTTAACCAATTGATTAAAAGGAGAATTTTATTTATGAAGATACTTAGAGATATGTTTAATGATATCCGTTCTAGCATTGGAACACAGGAGTATAACGAAAGTGTTTCTTATGTTCCAAGCCAGTATATCTATGCTGAACCTATAGATGATGGAATCGTTTATTATAACAGTCTGTCTAAGGCTATTGTATTGTTAAATGATGCAAACGAGTTCACCCCAACAGAGGAACTTGTAAGAAGATGGTTTTTCTTCCCGGAAGGTACAGACCAGTATAAGTTCTGCTGTGATGTAAAAGACAAGCTGTTCATCCCACGAGAGATGGAAGACAAGCCAAACTCATTTGTTGTATTCACAACAATGGCTTGCAATGCAAGATGCCCTTACTGTTACGAAAGGAACTATGATCATAAAGTTCCTATGTCAGATAAGGTAGCTCTTGATTCAGCAAAGTGGATGGCTGAAAAGGCTACAGGTGGATTTTCTGTAGAATTCTTTGGTGGCGAACCGACTACGAATCCAAGAGCTATAGATATCATTACAGACTATTTAAGAGAGAATTCTAGATACAATTGGCATTCTACTATGATCTCAAATGGGTATCTTCTTGATGAGATTGGAGTAGAGAAGCTTAGAGATAAATGGAGAATAACCAGTATCCAAATTACATTGGATGGTGTTTATGATGATTATAACTCTGTTAAGTCATTCATTTATAAGGATACGGATGCTTTCAAAAAGGTTATCAACAATATTGAGTTGATGATTCATAATAACATTTTTATCACTATAAGACTAAATGTAACTATGGAGAATAAGGAGAAGTTATCAAAGATTATTAAGTATCTTAATGATCGATTCTATAAAGACAACGATATGATCTCTCTTTATTCTTATCCTATTTATAAAAATGAAAATGAAACTCCGTGGACTGAGGAGGAAAAGAATCAACTCTATCAGAACTTCATTGATATTGAAAATGAAATAGCATTGACATGTTTCAGTCGCAGAAACGTAGATACGACAAACTGGGATGCTCTCAAGATCTATAACTGCATGGGTGATAGAGGTAATTGCTACTGCATTACTCCTGTAGGAAACTTAACAGTTTGTGAGCATCATGTGAATGATGAAATTGTTGGTTCTATTTATTCAGAGGAAAGAGATACTGAAGTTGAAAATCGTTTCACCGTAAGGCGAGATGATTATGAAAACTGCAAGACTTGTCCATTTAAACCAAATTGTAGTTATATAACAATGTGTATAGGTGTTCCTCTCTGTAACGATAAGTTAATAGAGTACAGAGATCAGATGGTAAGACGAGGAATTCGTAAGTGGTACGCTGTATATAAGGAGGATAATGCACCTCAGCCAGTTGATGGAGCAAACATTTGCTATGTAGATGTTCAGCCTACGCCAAATGCTATTTATTTACCAGAGTCTATCCCTCCAGAGGCTAGACAACAGATGAAAGAAGGAGAATAAGGATTATGATTAAGGATTATCAGATTTTTAGAGATACTGTAGTAGATGTTATCAACAATTCCAATCTTGATATTGGAGCTGTGAAGTTCGTTCTTAGAGATGTTATGCATACTGTTGAGGAAAGTTATACACACTCTATCAATGAAGAGATTAAGAAGGAACAGGAACAGGCTAAGACGGAAGAGGTAGCTCCTCAGGAGAATGTTTTCCCACAGGATACTGCTACTGATGTTTGGGATCACGTCGATCCTGTTCCAGTAAATGAGAACCCATCTCCGATGTCTGAGGAAGACGAAGCTGTTGATGGTGAAATCGTAGAGTGATTCTAAAAAGTAACTATAGATAAGAAGGGTAGGATTTCCCACTCTTCTATTTTTAAAGAAAGGAGACTCGCATGGCAGATGATTTAAACACTGTAGGTGGAGAAACTACACCAGTTGTTCCTTCTAATACTTAGGTGCTTATGGGGCCTAATACAGTGCCATCCTACAAGAGATTTCCAGATTTCTTAGATGAGAACTATATCAAGATTTCTGAAAGTAAGGTAATTGGATCTGGTGATCAGCCGAACATGACATATGAGACTTACTCTCAGTTTGTTCCATTTGAGATGCCTCGCTATTACGACAACATTGACCTTACAAAGATGACACTTAAGATCCATTATCTGACTCCTGATAATGTGAATAATGTCGTTGATGCAGTCAACGTTTCTTATAATGACACACTTATCCACTTTGGATGGCTTCTTACGAATGAGATGACAAACAAAGAGGGTGAAATTCAGTTTGAGATCCAAGCTGTTGGTACAATTACGGATAGTGAAGGTAACATCCTTGACTATGTTTGGAAGACAAGGCCAAATGGCAAACTTCAGGTAGCTGCATCTCTTACTTCTGAAGGATTAAAAGTTCCTACAGAAAATGAGTGGTATAACACGATTATTGTAAAGCTTGATACTGCGGTTAAGAGAGCTGAAACTTATGCTGATCAGGCAAAGACTACTCTTGCAAATGTACCGAATATGATTAATTCGGCACTTGAGCCATATGCTACCTCTGATTGGGTAACAACTCAGATTAAGAACTTCTCTGGTATCAAGAATCTTCGTGGTTCATATGATAAGGAACTTAAGCAGATCAAGTTATTTGACCTTGCTGGAGAGACTGAACTTGGTGAAAACGCAACACCATTTACAACGATTAATGGAGTTGATAGTTTAGCAAATCTTAGAATCAAGTTTACTCAGAATGAAGATAAGACTGCTACTCTCGCATTCTATAGTGGTGTTGAGATAAAGGATAATCTGATTAAGGAACTTAGTCTTGATTTCAATCCTTCTGAGGAATGGAAAAATACTCTGTTACAGACAGCAAGTGATAGTACGGATGCGAAGATTGCTGAGTACACAAAGACTACGGTTGGCCCTTTGACAGATAGAGTTACTGTTTGTGAAAGCAATACTTCTCTTCTCATGGCTCGTTTTAATAATCTTAGAATCTATCTTGCTGAAGGTGATGAACTTCCAGGATATGATGCTATTAATACAGATGCTACTTATATGAAACCTGTAGCAAAGGCCGAACAAAGAGAGAATCATAAGTATGATATGTGGATTTTCCATGTATTAGAGTACACAACAGTAAAGATTCCTAAGCCTACAACGAAAGCTGAAGGATCTGATGAAATTGATTATATTACAACCATCAAGATTACGAATGGTGAGTGGGAAAAGATTGGTTCTTCTGTAGATCTTTCTCAGCTTAATGAGAAGTTCTATACGAAGGAGCAGACGGATCAAAAGGTCTCTGAAGCAATTAAGAACTTTCAGACATCTGATGATGTGACAAACATTGTAAACTCTACTATCAATTCGAATCCAAAGATTCAAGGGTTTGACCAAAGAATTTCTACAGTTGAATCTTCTCAGAAGGCTCTTGAAGGTGAAGTTGATACTCTTAGAACTGACTTTGATAACATCGGTGATAAGATCCACGGTAATGTATATGATGTAGATTATAATACTCAAGATTATACTTTTAAGTTTAGTGAAAACGGTGTTGTAACGAAGCAGTTTGTTATTCAAGGTGGTGGAGGTGGTGGCTCTACTACTGGATCTACTCTTAAGGTAAAGAGAATCAGTCCTAGCAACATCACCATGCTTACAACAGATGAGGAAGTAAAACTTCAGTATACAGCGTCTACGACAGACTCTGATGGAGTTCCTACTGGTGATAAGGTAAATGTAACTTACTACGTTAATAATAAGGTAGTAGCTACAGAGAATGGACTCTTTGAGTACAATACTTCGAATGAACTTATTACTCATGAGTTTAATATTGCATCTCATTGTGCTCTTGGCACAAACAACATTCTTATCTCTGCAACGGATGAGACGGGTAACGTTGCTTCTGTAAGACTCACTGTAACTGTTATTAACTTTAACATTACGACAACTCTTAATGACGCGATTGTAAACGCCATTAATGCTGATGTCCCTATAAACTATATTCCGCAGGGAACGATTGAGAAGCAAGTACACTTTGTACTTGATGGTGAAGAGTATGAAGGTTCTCCTGTAACTCTTAGTTCTTCTGTTTCTGGAAGACAGCAGACCTTTAAGCTTACTTCAGCAACTCATGGTTCTCACTCTCTTGATCTCTATATGACAGCTACACTGAATGGTAGTCAGATTGAGTCTGACCATGTTTATAAAGATCTTATCTTCCAAGATGCTACCAATATGAATCCTATTATTGGATGTGCTGTGACTTCGTATGAAGTTCAACAGTATGACACAGTTCCTATTGAGTATCTTGTTTATAACAATATAGCACAGAATACAAATGTAACACTGTATGTAGATGGTAAGGAAACTTCTAGTCTTGTAGTGGATAGAAATAAGAAGACATGGGCTTGGCAAGCAAATGAGATAAAGGAAGGTGAGGATGTAACAACTCATACCCTTGAGATTGTTGCACAGGTTGAAGCACAGGTATCTACAGATGGTGCTGCAAACAAGGAGACACTTGAGACTAGAAAGACTATTACTGTAAAGGTTAAGAAGCTTACTGCTGATATTGGTCAGATTACAGAAGGTCTTGTTCTTGACTTTAATCCAGTTGGTAAGACTAATGCAGATAAGAACAGACTCTGGACAGATGGCACTCATGCCATGACTGTATCTGATAACTTTGACTGGAGTGGTGGTGGCTACCATACTGATGCACAGGGTAGAACCTACTTCTGTGTAAAGAGTGGAACAAGAGCAACCATTGACTTTAATCTCTTTGCTGATGATCCTACAACAGATAGCGTAGGTGGTAAGGAGTTTAAACTCATCTATAGATGCGTAAATGTATCTGACTATGATGCAAACATCATGAGCTGTATGGATGCTGGTGTAGGATTTAAGGTAAATGCTCAGAATGCAACTCTTCATAGCCAACAAAACAATATCAATGTTCCATATTGCGAAGATACTTATATGGAGCTTGAGTTCAACATCTCTCCTGCTAATCCATATCATGAGATGTATATGTTCATTGATGGTGTACCGCAGGTGCTGAAGCTTTATGATACATCTGATAAATTCACACAGAATACTCCAAAGCCTATTACAATTGGCTCGGATTCCTGTGATGTATGGATCTATAGAATGAAGTCCTATAGCCGTTGGCTGTCTGATGATGAAGTTCTTGCGAACTTTATTGCAGATGCCCCTTCAGCTAGTGAGATGCTTCAGAGATACACACGTAATCAAATTATCGACCCTAACAAGACGGATGTAGATCCTGAGTATCTTGCAAAGGCTTGCCCAGGTCTTAGAGTTATCACGATTGAAGCTCCGAGATTTACAAATGGTAAGAAGGATGAGGTTAAGAATGCTAAGTTCACTATGACTTAGACTGGTTCTAACCGAAAGAATCCAAAGCTTGATACCTGGACTGCAACTGGTTCTTTTAAGGGACAGGGTACAAGTTCTGATCACTATGGTCTGAGTGCTCGTAACATTGATATTAAATGTAGTGGTGGGTTCCAGTTCTCTGATGGTACAAGCAACTCGAAGTATACTTATGATGATAATACGATTGCTGAGAATTACTTTAACATTAAGCTTAATGTAGCAAGTTCTGAGAATGCAAACAATGCTCTTCTTCAAGATGAGTTCAATGAGTACTGTCCTTATATGCCGGAAGGAAAGAAGAAATCTGCTTATAAGGTACAACTTCCAGATGGCTCTGAAGAGACTAGATACCATGTAAGAACAACCATGGGCTTCTCTCCTTGTGTAGTCTTCATTAAGGAGACAGATATTAACCAAGCTGTTGTATTTACTAAGCCAGGAGATCAGAACTCCTTCCATTTCTATGGATGCGGAGATTTTGGTAACAGTAAGAAGAATAAGAATACTATGGGTATGGATAAGAACAATGAGAAGGAATGTATTATGGAGGTTTCTGATAATACGACTCCTCAGTGCTTATTCCAAGATACAGATGTATTTACAAGAAATAGCGATGGTCAGATTCAGAAGGATGAAGATGGTCTGGTAGTCGGTGCTGGTTTCGAGATTCGTTACGAGTGGTCGGCTGATGAAAAGCCACTTCTAGAATACCCAGAAGGGGCTGATGAGAAAAAGAGACAAGAGATTGATACTCAGAATGCTGAGATCAAGAAACAGAATGCTCAGATCGTTGCTCATAATCAAGAGGTTGACTTACAGAATTTCACAAACTAGCAGAAGGCTGTCGAGTTCATATTTAACGCAAGAAATAAATATGAAAACGCAAAAACTGCGTACAATTCTGCTGGAGAAGACACCAAAGTTGAACTCAAGGCAAAGCTTGATGCAGCTATTGATGAAATTAAGAAAGAGTTCCCAACTCACTTTGCTGTGGATTCACTCCTTTTCCTGTATCTCTTCACGGAGAGACATTTGATGACGGATAACCGAGCAAAGAATACCTTCTATCATACTTCTGATGGTCAAATCTGGGATGTATGTTACGACTATGATAATGATACCGCAGAAGGTATTGATAATGAGGGTGCTCTCTCATTTGACTATGGTATGGAAGATACTGATACGATTGGTGATGGTTATGTTTATAACGCAGCATCGTCTTATATCTGGTATCTCATCCGGGAGATTTATCAGACAGAACTTCAGAAGATGTTCCAAACTGCTGAGTCTGCTGGTGCATGGGATGCAAAGCGTATCATTAAGAAGTTCAATGATTATCAGGAAGCAAAGCCTGAGAAGCTTTGGATGATTGATATGAGACGTAAGTACTTTAGACCTTATGAGGAAAATGGTGCTACTGAAGATAGCAGCAATGGTGACTTTGGTTCGACCTCGTATCTTCCGATGATGCTTGGTAACAAGAAGAACCAGCGTAAGAGATTTGAAACATACCAGGAGAAGTACTGCTCTAGTAAGTGGGCATCTGCTCTTGCTACTTCTGACAGATTCTATATTAGAACTTTCACTCCAAATACTTGGACTGGGGTAGAGCCGAATGCAACATTTACTGTTGTTCCTTATGCTGATACATATATCATTGCTCGTTGGGGTAATGAGAATCTTGATCAGAAGATCCGTGCCAAGAAGGGACAGAAGTATACGCTTGCTCCTCAGAGTGGTGCAAAGTTCAATGATACGGAGACCTATCTTTTCAATGCAAGTCTTATTCAAGAGATCGGTGATATTGCACCGTTCTATGCAAAGATAGAGGATATTGCACAGGCTGTAAAGCTGAAGACTCTCTTAATTGGTTCTAGTGTTGAAGGATACTCTAACAGTAACGTAACAAAGGTTGCTCTTGATGCAAATACTCTTCTTGAGAAGATTAACCTTCAGAACCTTCCGAAGCTTACTGGCTCTATCAACCTTGAGAAATGTTCTAATCTTAAGGAGTTCCTTGCTGATGGATCTGCTATCACGGGTATTGTATTCCCAACTGGTGGTGATATTACGACCGCAAAGCTTCCAGATACACTTGTATCTATTGTAGCGAAGGATCTGTACTATCTCACAAATCTTGAGGTGCAAGGTTATGATAATCTTTCTTCCCTGACTGTTGAGAATTCTCCTGCATTTGATGTAAAGATGCTTCTTAATAACTGTAAGAAGCTTTCAAGAGTAAGGCTTGTAGGTGTTGATTGGACAGGCGAGAATGGCCTCACTGATGAGACTCTTCTTGAGAAGATCTATTCACTTAAGGGTATTGATAACAACAATGGTAACATTGATCAATCTGTACTCACTGGTAGTATCCACGTAGATACTATTCATGAGAGGAATTATAAGAAGTATATGGATGCTTGGGGTGAACACATCAAGTTAACCTACACTTCTATGATTAAGCAGTTCAATGTAACCTTTAAGAATCAGATGAATAATGAGGGTATTTACCCAGTTATTACCATAAAGGCTTATGACCAGGGTACAACTCTTTCTACTGATGATGGCTTAACCATTAATGCAGTAAAGGGTTCAGAACACTTTGATCCTCTTGTTCTTGAAGCTCCGACTAAAGAAATAACGAAGGAACATACCTATAAATTTGTAGGTTGGTCTAAGAGTCCGTCAAGTTCTGATACTGATACGGCCCTTAACAATCTTGGTGCTGTAACAGATAATATTACTTTCTATGCTATCTATAAGGAACTGACTCGTACTTATACGATTACTTATAAGGATAGAGATGGTGCTACTCTTCAGAAGACCACAGGTGTACCTTATGGTGCATATGCTCCATACCTTAATAATGGTGTTGGAACGTGGGAACAGCTTCAGACAAGAGCAACACAAATGCCAACTGATCCGGTAGCTTATGCTGATTTCCAAAAGAACCTTGTTCCTACTTATGTAGGAGGTGAAGCAGCACTTGATTTCTACCTGTTCTCAGGATGGGATTTGTCAGGTTATGTTGATGGATACACAGATAACACAAAGACTACCATTGGTGATAAGGTTATTACTGCTCAGTATCAGCATAACGTTTATACGGAAAATCTGTTCAAGAATGGAGAGTCATGGATTCCTCTAAATGAGCTTAGTCCTCTTCAGATCTGGACTGCTTCAAGACTTGATAAGACTGGACTTCTTAGTATAGGTGGTTCTGCTGACTCTAGTCCAGAGGATGACTTCATCTCGGTTGGTGACTATGTAGACATCAAGCTTGGATATGATGTTTCTTTCAAGGATATTGATCAGCATGAATATATCACAAACGACTTCGTCCTGACTGGTAAGAACTATCATGATACTTCAAAAGTACTTGCAGATTCTTCTTACTCACAACTGTTTAATACAGATAAAGCATGGACACTTGCTATTGAGTATACACTTGCACAGGATTCTCGTGGTTATCTTCTTGCTGCTACGAATCAGAATGATAATAATGGTCTTTCTATTCAGTGTAATGGTGGGGCTATTGTAATGTATGATGGTTATCCTTCTAATACACAGGGCGAAACAGGATCTAGAAATCTTCTCGTTCTTAGACATGCTGAAGGAACTCATCTTGTAACTGTATACAATGTTAACAAGTCTGGATCTTCTATTTCAGTAACAGAACTCCCAGGAACTTCTACAAAGAAGCTTGTAGATTATCCTCTTATATTTGGTGCAAAGAAGAATCCTACCACAGGAGCATATTCTGATTATGCGAAGGGTACGATTCACTAGGCAAAAGTATGGATGGCTGATCTTGGTGATATTGAGGCTAAGAAGATCACTTCTTGGACGCATGAGACTCTTAGATTCCAGGTGGCAAAGTGTGGTAATAAGACATACTTTGATAGCAATGGTGCTCCTCTTACAATGACTCTGATTGCTCAGAAACTTCTTGGTAAGACCGTATCCTATGGATCTAGTACTTATGACAAATCAAATATTACAAGCTATCTTAATAAGAGAATCTTCTCTGCTCTTCCTATTGAATGGCAGACAATGGTTCAGAAGACAAGTCTTAATGTTTGGGAAGGTGAGATTGTAACTGGTGAGGATTACTCACATCAGCCAATTTATGGTGATAGTACAAAGGTTGAGTCTTATGATACTTATGTATTCATTCCTTCTATCTATGAGTTGAATTCGTCTATGACTACAGCAAGTGCTGAAAATAATCAGACGAACTATTGGGCAAGAGAGACAGGTACTGGTACAAGACAGTCTCCAATTACATTCATAACGAATACAGGTCTTGAATGTGAAGACCCTAGTGGAACTCATGTGAAGTATTGGACTCGTTCTCTGTCTAACTCGATTGACTATGCATGCTTCGTACAGGTTGATGCCTCTACTGGTGATGCTTCAACTACGAAGTGGGGTTCAATTAGTGATAGCATGGATCTGAGAATTATGATCTCAGTCTAATATTTAAGGGGTGGGGTTATTCCCCACTCCTATTTAAATTGAAAGGAGAAGCTATGGCTTTTTATAAAGTAATAAAGAATGGATCTGTAATAGATGTTCTTGACCACATTACTTATGTAAAATGGAATCAAAGACATATGAAGCCTTATCTCTCTACTGAAACTGAAGCTGAAGGGTTTCTCTCCCAAAACCATAAGAAGGTGTATGCCGTTTACGGCATGAGACAGAATCCACAACATGTATTTGACCATGTGGATGATCTCGTTGAGATTACAGAGCTTGAATACCATCAGCTTAATGCACTGAATATGAAAACTCCACAAGAGATTATTGACGAGTACACACTCGCATTACTGGAAGGAGGCGTAATATGAGTATCTTTGTAGAGAGTTTAAGAAGACTTTATCGTGATCATGTCATTTCAAAGGAGAAGCTTGAGTCTCTTCTTGAAACTAAGAAGCTTACGGAAGATGACTATGATTACATCATGAAGGAGTGATGAGGTGAGTTATGTATACAGTAAAAGTAGATAATGACAATGACCTCACCACTACGATTTATTCAAAGCTTATTAAGAGTGCAACTGGAATTAACTCATTTCATATAATCGTTCCTCAGACTTATCTTACTGCTTATCATGGAGAGATGGATATGCTTGACTTCAAGGCAACTCTTATCTATCTCCTCCCAGATGAGCCGGATGAGAACTACAAGACCATTGACCTTTTAAAGTCAGAAGTAATCTATAAGGATAAGTACGTTGAGTACATCCTTCCAAATGGGACGGACTTCACATCTATGGTTGGTTATGTAAGATACAAGCTGATATTCCAAAAGACGGAGCTTGATAATGTTTACATCCGCGAGACCTTCCCAACAGCAGCTTATGTTTATAGTAACAGTCTTTCTGACTCTATAAAGATTGTAACTCCTGATACTGGTAATGGTTCTTCAAGTGGTACGACAGGATCTAATTTTGCAAACATTGGTGGTCTTGCCACAAAGGATGGAAAGGTCTACATCGTAGATACTCATGGTAAACAGATCGGAACGAGTGTAACGATTGAGGACGTATATATTGATAAGACAATCGCATCTGGATTGAAGGTTATTAAGATTTGATGGAGGTAGATTATGGCTGAAGAGAAGAATATCGCAAAGCTAGCCTATGGTGAAAAAGCTCATATTGGTGAAGCTATTGCAAATAGAACTATCAATGATAGTGACTTTGTCGTAACATCCGATACCTCTGAGATTGTATATATTACCGAAGACCTGAAGCAACAGACAATCCGTTCTAGAAATAGACTTTTTAATGATGTTGCTTCAGCAAATCGTGATTTAAATTCAAGCAAGGATACATACGCTGGGCAGATTGTAATGATAAAGGATTCTTCAGAATATAAGCCATATATTGTCCAGAATGCATCCAATGGTAGTGGATTTACCGTAACTCCATTAGCAGCATCTTCTGGTGGCTCGATTCAATGGGTAAAAATGTGAGGAGGTGAAGTAAATGGATGTAAAGTTTTATTACGGTAATAAAAAAGATTATGATGCCATAAAGAAGGATGAGAACACACTCTACTTCTTAACAGATACTTATCAACTTTTTAGAGGTGAGAAAGAATTTACAAAGTCTCTATAGGCAGGAGACACTCTTCCACAAACTGCGGATGCAAAGCAAGGCATCATCTATATCAGACTGACTGATATGTCTACGTGGTTTTATTCAGGAAGAGAATATAAACAAATCAATCGTGGCTATGCTACAAAAATTCCAGATGTTGTGTCAGCAACGGATGACAATACAGTGCCTACGACTAAAGCTGTCGCAGATTATGTAACAGATAAGATTAAGAATGTTGGTGATATTCAAGGTGTATTTGTAACTGATGTTCAGTGGTCTAAAGAATCAGGAGAACTCATTAAATTTAAGGGTGGCAGTGGTACTGGTATGCAACTCACTGGTGTTGCCCATAATCCTACTTGGGATGCTGAGAAAAGAATCATCACAATTCCTACTTGGGGTGGCAGTGCTCTTGAAATCAATCTTGGTAAGAATTCAGTTATTACAGATGGACATTATGATCCTAAGACAAAGGAAATCATCCTTACCCTTTCAAGTGGTGGTGAGGTAAAAATTCCTGTAGGAAGTCTTATTGATATCTATGTAGGACTTGCTACAAGTACAACTGAGACTACGGTTGATGACCAAAACCAAATCAAGGTTAATGTAAAGGTTTCTGCGAAAGCTAATAATCAGATCGTGATTGAGGATGATGGTCTTTATGTACCATTTCCTGATGCTTATACGAAAGCTGAAGTAGATTCTAAAATAAATACACTTACAAATAAAGTAGATGTTCATATTGATGATGCTACAATCCATATTACAGATGCAGAAAGACAGACATGGAATGCAAAGGTTGGTCAGGGTGATTTGGCCTCTGCTGAAACAAGAATCATGACTGCTGCTGCGAAAGATGCACAATCAAAAGCAAATGATGCTTTAGCAAGTGCTCAAACATATGCTGACAATTTGAATACTTCGATGGGGAACAGAGTAAGTGTTATTGAAAATGCTCTTACATGGCAGATGATTCCTAAGTCGCAAACATAAAATTTTGCGGAGGTGAATCATGGCTAAATTATCTTTATTTTCATGCACAAAATCAACTCTTTCGCAAGTACCTATCACTGATGGTCAACTTGTAGTCTGTACAGATACAGGAGACTTTTATCGTGATACTAAAAACGATAGAATAGCTCTAGGGGCTTCTGTAGTCACCACCTCCGAATTACCACTCTCTCCAATTCAAAATAAACTTTATTTAATGAATGGGGCAGAATTATAGCTGTTTAATGGATCTGAGTGGGTACATATAAATAGAGCACCTAGATTTGTAATAACAGCAGATACAATAACTGCATTTCCTAAGATTGGAAGTGCTCTTTGTATTTATATAGATAAAGAAACAAATCGTTCCTATCGTTAGGATGATGATGATACAAAATATTATTGTATTAGTAATGGAGATAATGATTGGCACGATATAGAAATGATTGATGGCGGGACGCCATAAGTAAGGAGAAAACTATGGCTAATAATACATTAAATACACGTATCCTTCTTTGTTCTGGAAGTACCACTGAATAGGCATCTTCTACGAAGATTATACTTAAAGGAGAAGTTGCTCTTGAATTCACATCAGATACAACTCAGCCTCCAAAAGTAAAAATTGGTGATGGAGCAAGCACATTTGCTCAATTACCATATGCTGTGTTAACTCCAGATGAGATTGATCAAGTTATTGAAGAAGCTCTTAAGACATTTAAGAGTTCAATTCATACTCACGCAAACAAGGCAACTCTTGATAAGATTGAAGTTGCTCTCACGAATGCTCTTAAGGCGAACTATGATAAAGCATTTGCTCACTCTCAGTCTGCTCATGCTCCGAGTAATGCTGAAAGAAATAAGATTGATTCTGTAAAAGTAAATGGTTCAGCTTTATCAATAGATTCTACAGATCGCTCTGTAAACGTTAATGTTCCTATTACAGGTGGTGATGTTACAGTTAATGCTGATCATACGATGTCTGTCACACATGTTGATGCTTCTCACGTTACAGGCACACTTGATCCAGCAAGAATCCCTAATCTTGATGCTGGTAAGGTTACAAGTGGTACATTCGCTTCTGCAAGAATTCCAGGGCTTGATGCAAGCAAAATCACAAGTGGTACGATTGCTATTGCTCGACTTCCAAAGGCAGCATTAGATACTCTTGTAAAAGTAGCTGATGATACAGCTCTTTATAAGCTTACAAAAGATAAAGTTCAGACTGGTGACAGCGTATATGTTACTAGTACAAACAAGATGTATCTTGTTGTAGATGACACCAAACTGAGTACTGCTGATGGTTATCAGATCTATACAGCAGGTGCTGCTGCTACAGTAGACTGGGCTGGTGTTCAGAATAGACCTGAAACCTTTACTGGTGCATCTGCTTCTGCTGATGGTACTGGTGGTCTTATTCCAAAGCCTATAAAAGGTGATCAGGATAAATACTTAAGAGCAAATGGTTCATTCTCACAAGTACAGGCATAGCAGATAGGTGGGATTGATGGAAATCATAGATAGACTACAGATGCTGAAAAGACAAAATGGAATAATAAGTATAGTGCTGCAATCGCAAATACAAAGACTGCTGGTCTTGTACTTGCAGCAACAGGACACAATCAAGTAAATGTTAGTTCTACTGGTGTAATGACTGTAAACTCAGTATCAACAGATTTACTTTTTAATGGAGCAAATACATTAATTCTCGATGGGGGAAGTGTGTCATAACCTTCCTCTATCTTTTTGATAGATTGGAGGGTTTATGGTAGATAAAACTATAAATGTGAAGATCAAAGAAGCCTATGATACCGAAGCCAATTAGAAGACAAAAAATCCTGTTCTTCTAAAAGGTCAGATGGCTATATCTTCAGATAAAAGAAAAGCTAAAGTCGGTGACGGGATGAACCCATAGCAAAAGCTTTCATATATGAATGCCGAGTCTGCTAATTCTGCTTCAACGGCAACAAAAGCAACACAGGACGGAAGTGGTAATGTTATTACCTCAACTTACGCTACTAAGACAGAACTTGATAAGAAAGTGGATAAAGTTGATGGAAAGGGATTATCTACCAATGACTTTACTTCTGACTATAAAACAAAACTTGATGGAATCGAATCTGGGGCACAGAAAAATGCTGTGACAGGAGTTAAAGGTAACAGCGAATCAAATTACAGAACAGGGAATATAAATCTTACTGCTGATAATGTCGGAGCATTATCTAAGAGTGGTTCTATTATGAATAGAAATGCTATGATTCAATGGGGTAATGCCGAAGACTAGTTAAAGAATGACCCCAATCTAAAGTATCCTATACAGTTAGGTGGATTATATTAGAATGAACAATCTGATAGTATAAAGCTTTATGGAGAAGAAACAGCTAGAGATAATCTAGATTTAGTATTACAGTTTGGAGATGATAATTCTAATAAATTAAGCATTCGGAATAATGTAGGAACTCAGACTGCATACATCAAAGCAACCGGAGAGATTGGTGGCTCTTTTAATGGCAATTTATCTGGTAACGTAACAGGTAATGTCACTGGAAATGCATCAACTGCAAGTAAGCTAGCTACAGCTAGAAATATTAAGTTAACTGGGGCTATCACAGGAAATGCAAATTTTGATGGAAGTGCGAACATTTCTATTGGTACGACTATAGCAGATAGATCTTTACAGCCATCTAAGTTAGCTATTAAAGATTTCTATAACTATTCAGAACTAAATGAAAATACTGCTTCTGAATTGGGATTTACTGTAACTCCTGATGTTGGAGGAACTATCTATTCTTATCCGGCATGTAGAGATAAACCAATTTCAACTTTTCATACTTGCAATGGTGGTGAAAGAATAAGAATTAAGGGACAAATAGCTTCTAATTGTAAAGCTGCGGATAATCAACATCCAACGGCTGATTATGTTTGGACAACAATACAATTATTCTGTTTTAGTAAAGAACATACGGCAGTTGGATTTCCAGGTGCAATAAGAGTCCAAGCAACATCTGATTCGAAATAGCAAAGTATTGATTCGGAATGCACAATCCCAACTAATGCAAGATGTTTTCAAGTAATGGTTCAAACAGCAGCAACATCTTCTTAGTCAGGAACTATTAAAGTTAGAAATATCAATGTTACTAAGGTTGAGGAAAAGGCTGTAAACTCTGATAGGCTTGATGATTATCATGCTTCTATTTCTGCTACAAAGAATACTGTAGTTGTTCGTGACAACAATAACTATTCTTAGTTCAATTACATTAATACAAATGTTGGAGTTGATGGAGCAAAAACAGAT
>OARX01000114.1_pt1 | contig 16304 bp, 19 predicted proteins | sample 1494841 | NCBI WGS metagenome assembly OARX01 (sample SAMEA3360670, study PRJEB22359) | human gut metagenome | biome: ENVO:urban biome; feature: ENVO:human-associated habitat; material: ENVO:feces | place: Bangladesh | collected 2011 | reverse complement strand
CTCCTACCGGGACGGGTGGGAACTCGTCGAGGTAGGAGGCCGAAAGGCGGGCAGATGACCGGAGTTTGCAGGCTAGCCATCTGGTGCGAGGTGAGCGCGCGGTCTGCAAAGGCCGGAAGAAGCAGACCGTGCGCTTTTTCGCGTGAGAGGATTATATCACAAGTTACGACATGACGTACTTTCCTTTTAGCGGTGCACCGAAAACGTAGCCAAAACCACCAACGCTTGAGCCTGCCGGTGCATTATCTGCATTGTCGAGCCTGCAATAGGCCGAGTTAACCAAACTCGAGCCTTGAATAAACATCGTGTTAGTAACCTTTGGGTTATCTGCTAACTTAGTGCCGTTGATGCCGGCAGATTGAAACACAGCGTTAGTTACGCGCACAAGATATGTAAACGGTGCGTTGTTACACTCTTTTATGTTAAGTCTATTTTGCAACGTGAATACGCCTCCGTTTCTAATTGAAAAAATACCGCAAATTGTAACATTGTTTTGTGGGTTAGTGAAAATATTGCAGTTAATAGGGCGGTCGAAGAAAAGAAAACCGTTGTAGGTAATCGCATTGTTGTTGTTAGCTGAAATGTTTACTTTTTTTATAAAAGTTGGTGAGTTTGCCAGCGCTATGTTTAACTCTGCTAGATCCGCAAACGGATACTGATTAGTGCCGTAATGCTTAAAACCGTTGTACGTGCCTTCCACGAAATATTCTGCTGCGGGCGAAATCGGCGCATACGGTAGATTGTTTTTGTAAATATCCGTTTTATACAAAAACGTAACAGCTGCGTACGTTGTTGCTGCGTCGGTTGCATTGTTTCCGGTTGCCGATATATATAACGTGCCGTTGTCGTCAAAATCGCAGTCCTCGAACTCGAGATAGCTGCCGAAAATGGGCTCAAACATGGGGACACCTATGTTTTTTATAAATTTGCCATCGTTTAAATCGTAAACTTTAAAACCGTGCGCACGTTTAGGTGCGACGCCAGTAACAGGCAAAACGAGAATGTTGTTATATGATGCGCAGCCTTGGCCTACTTCGTCAGAATTAAAGCCGCCATCAGACAGCCTATAATCTTTTTTAAGGAAAGTGCTCTCGTTTTCAAGCGTGTAAACGTTTCCCGAATATTCGATATACCATACAGTGCGGGTTATACGGTCATAAGCTATGTTTCCGTAATTCTCCGACGGGGCATTAATTGATTTAATTTTATTAAATCCCGAGTCCAATATACACACTTGGTTTAATGGTGTGCCGGTGTAAACATAGTAATGTTTAGTAGCAGGGTTGTACGCCAGGCAGTTTATGTGCCCTAGATTATCGTAAATCGAGTAATCATTGTTGTAACTGTTAGTAACTTCGCTTGCTGTCGCAAATGTTTGCTTGGTGTCATCTGAGTTTCGCAAACCGAAAACATGGTCGTTTCCGTTATAGCAGTAGCCTTGGTTGATCGTCGGGGCTTTACCTTGCGGGTCGTTTCCAAAGAACTTGCCGTTGTATGAAACAAAATCACCGACGTATGCCGGAGCGATAAAATCGGAAATTGCAAGTCGACTCGGAAGTTTTAGATCAGCTGCAGCTTGAGCGCCTTCAGCTGCAGCTTGAGCGCCTTCAGCTGCAGCTTGAGCGTCGTCAGCTGCAGCTTGAGCTTCGATTGCTTTTTGATTAGCTTCGATTGCTTTTTTATTAGCTTCGGTTGCGTTAGTCTGCGCTTCGGTGATACGCGCGTCATACGCCTGCACCGTCTGGTAAAGCTCCTCGACCTCGATATTCGGGTCGGCCCAGCGCGTCCAATAAGCTCCCTCCACAAGCGAGGTGCCTGCAGGAACCTGCGGATACTTGCAAATCCAGGACGCGCCGGAACTGTCCTTAACGACGTCATAATAAACGTACGTATTATCAGCGTTCCACGTCCCGGCGAAATGAAACGTAACGCGCGGGCCGTCTGCGCGCAAGCCGTCGGGTGGCGCGATTGGCGCAACCACCTCTTTATCGGTCAGCGTGCCGCTAACGGCCGCCCCAGGCGTGACGGCTGAAAAGTTGGAAACGTTTGCCATTAAATCCTCCTAGTAGTTGAGTGTCAGATGATACGTGCCGTCTTCGGCGAAATAAGTCCAACGGAACCGTAAAAAGTCCCAGCTGGTAGGCACTACGATTGAATACCGCCAGGCTTCACCGTCCCAAACGAGCTGCGGGAACGCGTAGCGGGCGATTCGCGCGACGAACTGCGTCAGGTTTTCGTCGATATAGCTAGCAACCGCATCAAGGTACAGATCTGCGTATTTGCCGTCGCGGATGTCATAAAGCAGCTGTTTCATGGCTGCGATATCCGCGTTGTTGATGTTGACGACGTCCTTAACCTTGTCGACGTACGCGATAAGCCCTTCAAGACGCTCGCAGATAACCTTCCACCGCTGCTCGCTGCTGTAAACATTCCAGTAAATTTCTGGAATGACCGGCGTACCCTGCAGAAACGCCGCGAACGGCATAAGCCGTCCGACTACTCCAGATTGAGCGAAACACTCATCATGCACGAGAAACACACCTCCAATTCGTCTAGTAGCATAGCGTCAACGTCATTATAACGCGAGCGAATAGCGTCCATCTTGGCGATAAAATCGCCGTTCGTCACGGTCTCGTGTTCGCGGTCGTTGGCGTTTCGAGCGTAGTCGTTTACGCTTGCGTTAAGCTGCGTTGCCGGGAAATCCGAGTAGACGTTGCGCTCCTTTTCGTATACGTCTTGCGTCGCAAGCGGCGTGAGCCCTCCGTCGATGGCGGCATAAGCTCCCGCGTATTTCGGCAGCACCTCACCGAGCACTCGCGTCAGCTCCCAGCGCCATTTTCCAGGCGGCGTGATGCCGATATCTCGAAACCAAAAATGCGCCTTGAACTTTTCCTCGAAGCGTGCTTTTTGGTCGGCGGAATACCATTGCAGGTTTTCCCAGCGCGCATCGCCGAACGGGTCGAAGCCGCCGTCGACGAGCTCGCAAAGCTGGATTGAGTATACAGAGTGATAATCAGGCGCATTGGGTGCCGGCTCGAACGGGTTAATCGCTTGCATATTTATCACCTCCGTTTTCCGAATCCTCAAGCCCTGCCATCTTCTCGACGTCGTGCATAAAGTTATACGTGTCAGATTCGAAATCTTCGTTCCATACGACCTGCAGCGGCTTCGCCACCGTGTTTTTACCCCATAGACGGTAAAAGTTGCGGTCGTTGAAAGCGTCGCACGCCTCGCGTCTGCACGAAAGCGGGTTGAGCTGCAAAAGACCCGTTGCCTCGCTCGAATCGCGCACCTCCGTAGCCGTTTGGCGCGCCATCTTGAAAGGTAGGTTAGGTATTCCGAGAAACGTAAACGCCAGGTTCCACGTGTTCATGAGGTCTTCTTGCAGTTCGTTGCCCATGTACGGGACGCCGGTTTGCAGCGCCTGCACGCCGATGTTGTTAAATCCACGAGTTGCGATGATTCCCGCCTCGTTGCCCGACACCTGTTTAAACACATTCGCCATCTGCTGCCGGTACGCTTGATCGCCAACCATGATGACGGGCGTTTTCACGTGCATGCGGTTTACCTGCTTTGTGCGCACGATGTCGGCCATATCGTACGCGAGCAAAGTAAAGTTCGATGCGGTAGCTGCTCGCAGCATGTTGTCGTAGATCATGACGCCGTTTGTGTTGTCGCATGCGAAGTTGGTCTCGTTGTCGCCGATGGCGCGCCACGTAGGCGCGTTGCCGTACATGTTGATGCCGCCGGGAACCGCCTGCAAGCTGCAGAACAGTCCAGGCTTGTTTTTGGGATAAGCGATGGTTGCCATACCGTTGAACAGCAGCTGCGTTTCGAGGTATCGCGCATCGCACGTTGCCGGCAGGTTTACCCAACGAAAACGCGCGAGCGCTAGCTGCAGCAGCTGCGTGCGGAAGAACTGCTGCCACCGCTGGTTAAGCTCGCTCGACTGCCAGAAAACCTTGCCGCCGCGCGAGCACGTCTTTCCTCGTTTACCCATCGTTTACCACGCTTTCGAACGCTGGAGCGGCCGCGCAAGCCCTCTCGAAGGACGCTATAGCGGCGTCGTGAAACTTCGCGCTTTCCGCCTGCATCGCCTTGAGCTGCTCGGCGGCTTCGCGCTGCCGCGCTTCTCCGTCGGCGCGCTCCGCCGCTACCTTGGCGTTGTAATCCATGAGCAGCTGTATCTCCGCATCCGTCATGTCCTGATACGTCCCCAGCTTGCTCAACTCATCGATGCTTCGCGGCCTCGTCGGCGTTTCGTCAGTTGTCATATATGCTCACCTTTCCAATCTTGTCTGGGTTTCTCCACACCGTCACACCATCATACAGCATGCGGCGAAACGCGTCCTGGCCTTCTTCGGGCACCGCATCGACGCCCGTGGCCCATATGTCCGAAACCTGCCAATAGGTGAAATTTCGCATTTTGTTCCAACCGTCGAAATCCCACGATTGATTCAGCGCGTAGCCCCAGCGCAAGAACTGCGTTGCTGCCTGCCGGATGGCGCTCTTGCTCTCCGTCACGATGTTGACGCTCAACATCATGGGGCGCGTGTTGCTAAACTCGCCGTTTTGCGCGACGCCGTAGGATACCGGCGCGCCCATCGCGGCTTCGCTCACCGCGTTGGTGATGGCGTTATAGGCGTTGGCACGGCTGCGCGCGGCGTTGGCGTCTCCCGTCGCTTTGGTGTTCGCAGCGTTCGTGCGTATGTTTCCCGCGTTGTTGCTCGTTATTCTCGTGCTTGCGTCGTTGCTTGTGGTCGCGTTGGCGATGATGGCATCGTTGTTGACCTTGGTAGAGCTGTTGTTAAACGCGACGCTTGCATCTTGCTTGCCATAAGCGCTCGTCACGGCCTGGTTGTATACGTTTACGTTGTTAGACTGCGAGACAGTGATAGACGCGTTCGTCGCGCTCCAGTTAGCGCCGGTGTTGACCATGTCGCTAACGCCGCCGAGCGCTCCGCCGATGTCACCCTTAAAGGCCGATGCGACAGTGGTTATAGCGCCGGAAACCATGCCGAGCTGGGCGGTCGAGTCGTTGTTCGTCGCGGCTACGCCGAGCTGCGCCTGCTCCGCGTCGAAGGACGCGTTGCTGTTGCCGATATCGTATTGAACGTCGGTTTTGAGTTTGGTATTTGACAGCGCGACGCCCTGATAACCGGCGTTGACGCTGGTTGCTACGTTGGCGTTGTTGGCAGCAACCGAAACGGCGTTGTTGGAAACCATGTTGGCTGCGCTGTTGTTGGCGTTGGTCTGCGCCGTCGCGTTGCTCGCCGTCGCGTTGCTGTAGCTCGTCTCCGCGTCGTTGGCCTGCTGCGAGCGAGAGAAGTGCGTGTGATAATCGTACGATTGGGCTGCGCTTTGGTTAATGCGGTAGCACGGAACGCCCCAGCTTTTAAGCGTATCGTACCAGCGGCCGCCGGCCCCGAACGTCTCCGCGCGGGCGGTCGAGAACGAAAGCGCGGAGCGGCCGCCGCCGTAACCGGTCACGTGCGCCGACACCGTCAGCCACGGAAACGCGCCGTTCAGCGCGGCTTCGATTTTAACCGATCCCGTCGCAAGGTCCTCGACGCGCAGCTCTGTGACGTTGCCGCGCTCGTCCGCTACCTCGATACGGCTATAGGGGTAGGTATAGAGCTTCGCCAGATGCTTGATGTCATCCGCGAAACCGAACTTGCCCTGCGTGAGCGCTACCGAGGTAGTGTGCGAGCCGCCTGCTACACTATATATGGTATGTCCGAAGACCTGCGAAGCCGCACCGAGCGAAAGCAGCTTTTCCCCGCAGAAATATAGCGCGTCCATCGCCTGCATAGCCTGGGCAGCGTTAGCCTGCCACGCATCCAAAAACCCTGCGAGGTTTTTCGCCGTTAGCGCAAATTGCCAATCCGATGGTTGTCCGTTGACGAACGTCGAGTTGTCGAACGGCATTTTATAGCCTGCGAAATCGCCGGTTATCGGGACGCCGCGCATGCACACGACCGCGTAGACCGTGCCGTCGTTATACACCTCGTCCGTATGGCTCGCAACGATGGCGCGACCGCCGAAATCAGCATCAGGCGCCAGCAGGTATTCGGAGTTGTCGAGCGGCGCGGAAAGGTAGCTCGAAACGTCTGTTTCTGCGACCGGCGCATGCCCGCGCTCCAAGATCATATGGTTCACCGTCATAAGCGGAGCGACCGTGACCCACCAGTCAGGGACGAGCATAAGCGTCGTGCAGCTCGGCGCATCGTAGCGAATCTCGGTAATGTGGAAAAACCACTTGCGGATTCCGCTATCTCCCGTCGGCACGGGTGCGTCCGGGTACTCGACTATAAGATAGTTATAACGGCTCGCGTGGTCGAACGTGAACCCTACCTCTACGTACTCGTTTATCTGATAACGCACGCGGGTCTGCAGCACGTGCGTCTCCGTCGTCGTCTTAGCCGAATTGGTTGCAAACCATGCATCTCGCGCCTCGACCGTATCAAAACCCGGTTTGTCGGTCATGACGCCAGGGGCGTAAACGCCCCACGGCACGCTCGTAACGGTGAGCTTCGCGCCCTCGCCCCAGGTCTCGTAATCGAAGCTGCCGGGTAGCTGCTGATACAGTTCGCGACCTGCGCCGGGAAACTCCGTAGCACCAGGCAAATGCGGATACCTACGCACCATCGTTAGCCACCACGTAAAACGCTAATTCCGATTTTTGTGAAATGGAAACATCAATATTAAATTTTATACTTTTACCTGTCTCATTGACTTCGAGTACCCGACTGTAATACGACCCCAATATCCAAGCTAAATATTTCTCGTTAGGCTTGAGCGCGAGGTCCGTTGCGAAAACCGTAGCGCCTGGAATAAGTAATTTCTGCTCCGTACGGTTGCGTAGAATGAAAATGCCCTCTGCTAGTTTGCCGTCGGCATACGCGCGCAGGTCTGCTATTTCAAGATCTTTAAACGTTTCGACAATTGTTGGATTGAGCAGATGCCGGCGAAGTTCGAACGTCCCTGCATCGGGCGCAGGCTCCATGCTGCCGGCGACGCCTGGAATATCGGCCATGTTTTTACCTCCTTAAACAGAAAAAAGGCGCAAGCCGGATAGCTTGCGCCCTTGATTGTATCACGCCGCGTTAAGCAATCGTGACCGTGATGGTCTTGGTGTACTTGTTCGTAGCACCGGACGGGTTGACGTATACGGTCGTGCCGGTGATATACAGCACGTTGCCGGCCTCGATATTCGTCTTTTGCACGTGCAGCACGTTGTCGTCCGTGATGCGCGTCGCGCTGTTGAGCGCGATAGGCCCGGCGTTTTCGTCGGTGCTGGCCTTGGCGCTGATGCTCCAGACGACCGCGTCTGGCTTGACACTCACGCCGACGGTCTCGGGGGAGATGGTGCCGGTCAGCTCGACGCCGAGCTGCAGCGTCTCGCCGGGTTTGACGGTGCCGCCGGACGCCGGGGTGATGTTTACACCGGTGACGGTCTGCGTAACGGCAGACTGAGCCACTACCGGGCGCGTGCCGAAGCAGATGATGGGCGCGAACGGCGATGCGCTCAGAATCTGCCAATGATGAAGACGATACTGCGTGTTGAGGGTATCGGTGTCGAAGAACGAGTACATGCCGTATTCGGTGTCATAGCACTGAAACCAGTCCTCGGAGCAGAGCACCGCGAACACGCCGGGCATGGGGAACTCGTCCATGACCTTGATGCGGAACTTGGTCTGCGCCTCTTCCATGTTGAAAAGCATACCGAAGCCGAGCACTTTAAGGCGGCCGTAGACCTCGGGCGTCAGCAGCAGCACCATGTTCTCCGGATTCTCGAACGTGGCGATGGCCTTACCGGACGCGGCCGACGCGTTCCACTTCGCCGAAGGGTATACGTGCACTTTTTCCGCCCATGCCACGAGGTCGGCCATCAACAGGCGCGCCCCGTCGACGGTAGTAGGGTCCTGATCGTAATGCACCGTCCAGATGGGCGTGGCGTTGTCGTACTGGGCGATAAGCTGTTTCATGTAGTTGTACGTCTGCAGCTCGTCGCTGTTGATGGCAGATTGCGAGATTTGCGCAGCGAGCGCGTTAAGGCCGTACTCGTCATTGAAGGCCGTGCGCATGTCGTCGCGGTTGATGGTGACGGGAAACACGCCCTGTCGGTTTTGCTGATGGTACGCCTGCGCGCCCTCCGGAAAGTAGGTTTTGAGCAGCTTCGAGTCGATGTTGTCGAAACTGCGCTCTTGCACCCACCCGACCTGGTTTTCCCACACGCTGCCGCCGTACGTCACTTTCTTGACGAACGCCTTAAGGCCGTTTTCGAAGCTCTGAGCGCGCGTGTACTGCATAGCCGGCACTTTGACGAGCCAATCGGCGAAGTGGTTGTAAACGTCTCCGTTGAGCGGGTCGAAGATGGATTGCATGTTGCGGGACAAGCCCGTCATCGTGCTGTTAAGGCCAAGCTGCTGCGCGTCGTTGGTGTTGCGCAGCAGGAAGTCTCCGATGATGGTATTGTTATCGACTGCCAATTTTAAACCTCCCTAAATAGTATAGTCTCGTGCGCGCGGGTCCTCCGGCTCGTCGAGCACGACGACGTTCCCGGCCACACCCTCCGCGTCGGCTTCGCCGTCGACGAACTTCGCGCCGTTGTCCACGGACGCTGCGTTTGCAGCGTCGACATAGCCGCCCACGCGCTCGCGCAGCTCGCCGATGGCGTCGAGCACCTGCTGCATCATGCCGCGCAGCTCCTCGAACTCGCCCGCGCGGTGCGCCTCCTCGCCGGTCTCGCCGGTCTCCTCCACCTGCTCCGCCTCGCCCGCGGTCAGGTCGTCGCGCTTTCGCCCTTCCTCGTCCATTATGTAAACCTCCGTTTCAACGTTGAAACGCCTTATGCGCTTCTGGGTTTACATAATAACACGTCGGCGAAAATAGAAAATCCCCGCCACGATGTGGCGAGGATTTGATAAAGGGTTGCAAGACGGTTCGGAGCGGCTGGCGAAACGCTCATCAGGCAAGCCCGCGCGTCTGCCTCCGCAGATGATGCCCGCGCCGTCGGCTCCCACGCGCATACCGCGCCGCGCCTTGCGGCTGCTATTTTACCCCGAAATCGCGCATCATCCGCAAGAAACCTTCGCGAAGTTGGACACTCTCAAAGCGCACGAGGCCCGTACCGTAGCGGTCGATAAACTCCATCATCGCCTTGCGGGCTTGTTTAGCTGCAAGGTAGTTCACGCGGTTATCCTCGGTCGTCAGCGCGTACACCTCGCCGCCTCCTTTAAGGATTTTAGGCGTCACGTACGACAGCCCGCGGCTCCAGTCCGTCCAGATACCGTAGATGTTGCCGCGATAGATAAACGCGCATTCGTAACGACTGCCGCGCGTACGCTTCTCGATAAATTCCGACGTGTCGAGCGTAAACCTGTTATCGAGCAACGCGGCCTTGTCCTTCGAGCGATGCGAGATCATGCGGCTTGCCAAGGTGCCGCCGTCCTGCTTGTTTTTGGTGCGGTATTCGGCGGGGTCGACATAGTCGAGCAGCACGAGCCCGCCGAGTAGCCAATGCTTGCCATACGCGGGTATCTCATAGACTTTAAACTCCTCAAACCATGGGTTGAGCAGGTCTACCGCGTTGCCCAGCAGATAGATATTGGGACTGCAGCGTTGCGCTCCTAGCTTTGTCGCTGATTGCACGATGGATTGCAGCCTGCCCCACTCGTCGTTAAGATAACGGCGATAGCGCAAATCCTCCGGCTCCATTATCGCCTCGTCGACCACGAACCGACGGACCTTGGCAAAAGTGCGCTCTTTAGACGCCTGCTTGACGCTCATATGCGCAAAATATCCGATGACGTCCCACTCCTTTATCTTGTCGGACTCTTTGCGCGAGCCCACTTTAAGCGCGCCCTTTTCCAGCCGGAAAACCGGCCTGTTGACCTCGTACCATTCGCGCACCTTCGCGTCCTGGGTGTCCATGCCGATGCCGTCCAGATAGCCTTCGCTGATGCGCGGTATGTCCTTTTCGTAGCGGCAAACGGCGCAAAATCGCTCCGAATGCGCCATATAATCGCGTACGAACTGCTCGCGCAGCCCGAAGGTCTTGCCGACGTCGCGCTCGCCGACGATCATAGAGACGTCGGCGTTATAGGTAAAAGTTTCGCGCCAATCGTAATAGCTTTTAAGCATGCTTTTATTCCTCCACCTCGAAAATCGGCTCTCCGTCGCGAACGCTCAACCTGCGTTCGCGAACATCCACGTCGCGGCCGTACACGTCATGCATATACGCCACGTTCTCGGCGTTTACCGGCATATCGGTTTCGCCGAGCGCTCGGCTCGTCGGGTAGAGCGCGACCGCCTCCGGCGCGGTTACGTGCGCGGTGTTGCCCATGTAATCCTCGACGTCCGCGTCGAACACGTCCAACGCGCTCGGGTTCGTGCGCTGCAGCGCGTGGCACACGCTGTTGTCCACGATGACGTTATATCCGAATACGGCGGGTAGCACGACCTCGGGCGCGTGCTCCTGCAGCATGTCGTTTATATAATGCTCGATATGGTACGCGTTATCCGGTCGCGACAGCCCTGCGCACGTCACGTGCGCGTGCCCGTCATGGTCTATGGACACGCGAGCTTTGTTCCACGCCTCCATATGGTAATCGTAGCGCGTGCGCCCCGCTCCGCATCCTTCGACGTCGAACGAGCCGATGCCATCCAGCGAGCTCGCGAGCTGCGGAAAGTTATCGCGCACGCGACGTTGGCATACGTCTATCGCGCGTTTTGAACAGTCTGCGAGCGGCCGCAGGCACGCGGATAAATCCGCGTCCGTTATCGATTCGTCACACGACACTTTGAGGCTGTCCGTGTCACCTCCCGTTACAAACGCGCGGCCGCCGAAACGCTCGAAAACAAGCTCCATGGCTAATATTAAATGCAGGCGGCTACCGCCGACGATGCGCATACCGTAGTTGTACGCGACCTTCGGCCGGCTCGGGAGCCGGTCGAAAAAGTTATCAGGCGATAGCACGGTTTCACGGTCGACCTCCAGGATAGCGCACACCTCGTCGACCGTGTAGCCGGCCTTTAGCATGTCCTGCGCCATGGTGCCGTAGATGCCGTTGAACATACCTTTAACAGTGCTGCTATAATAGCTCGCGATAAACGCGTTGGACAGCTCGCCGTCTTTCAAGCCGGCGGCGATGCCGGCGGGAACGCTGGCCGGTACCGTCTCGGCGTACGGCGCGCCCTCGGCGTACGTTTTGTTGATATGTTTCGTATCCTGTTTGCGAGCGAAAAAGACGTTGCTTTGCAGCGTGACGTAATCCGGAGGCAGCGAAAATTTCGCCGTGCCTTCGCCGAGCACGCATTCGAGCGCGTCCCATTCATAGACGCGCGAGATAGCCCACAGCTCGACCTCCGAGACGTGCAGCTCGGCGACGTCCGCGCTATACAGCTTGCCGAACGCGAAGCGCGCGTTATGCGCGCGGTCTCGCCAACCGTTGAGCTTCGCAGCGCGTATCGCGAACTGCTCGGCGTCGTTTCGCGAGTATTCCGCGCTTCCCTCGCAGCTGCCGCCGAACTTGCCGCGCGGTATGCTCGCAATGCCCCACTCTGCAAAGCACGTGCCGCGCTTCAGGCGCAGCCCGCGAAAGCGAAGGCGCGCGTGTATCGCGAACGGAAACGGTTTATGATAATCGCGCATGACGTCATCGCGCGATATGCTCAAAATGGCCTTTACCATATATTCTAGCTCCTTTTTTCTCAACGGCCGAAACTGCTCGGGAATCATCCGGCCGTTGATAAACAGATGATGCATGCTCGTTACGTCCAAGCTGGCAACGTTGCGCACGACGACGCTTGCATAGCGTGCGGCCGTGAACGTCAGACCTCCGCGGAAACACGCCTTGCGCAGACCGTAATCGTAATAGCAGCCGGGAAGGTCATCCTGGCAAACCGCCATGAAAAGCTGCTCCAGCGTCTTGCGCCCGCGCCCGCTCCTTACTTTGAGCGGCGCAATCTCGTTTTTGGCCATCTGCCGCACAAGAGACGTTTTCGTGATGACGCGCACGCCGAGCATGCTCGGCTCCAGCCAATCGTTCGCATCCAGCAGATAGCGCAGATACGCCGGTATCACCTGAACGTCGCGCACCGCGTACCCTATCTCCGCATCGGTGAGCGGCGTTTCCGGAGTTCGAACGAGCGAATAATCGAGGTCTCCTACCAGCTTAACCAGGCCTGCTGTTGCTCCCATGGCCACGAGGCCGCGCATCTCCAGATGGTACGTGTCCCAAAACCTCAAAAGCGGTACGCCGTCGGCGCTCAGAAGGTCGAGCGTATATACGTTGGTGCTCGACTGCGCGTTAACCTCCATGTCATAGCGCCTGCAAAGCTCAGCGAAGATGGTTTGCAGGTCGAACATGAGATTATAGCCAGCGATTATAGGCACGACGCGGTTAGACGCCCCCCACTCCACGAGCGCATCTATATAGTCGAGCACTTTTCCGCAGCTCCTAAACAGCTTCACGTCATCATCGCGGCCCGGCTCATAACGCGCAAGGTCTGCTCCGCGCAGGTCGTTTAGCTGATAGAGATACGCGAACGCGTGCCATTGACCGCCGACCAATACGTTAGTCGTTTCGGTATCGTACGCCGCGCATACCTTATACGCGGGCTTACTCCGGCGCGCCATAAGCCTTAACAGCTTCTATTTGCTGCACGAGCAGCACGCTCGTCGGCGTATCTATCTGCTTCTGCACGCGCTCGGCTTCGCGGTAGGCCTCGCTCAGCTCGTCCGTATTCTCGACCGCGCCACCGGACGTGTCCAACTGCCGCAAAACGTCGCGAACGTCCGAACGTGACATGACCCTAGCGTACGCCGCTTCAAGCGACGACACGCCGAGGCCCTCCATGATCGCGCTGTTGCGCTCCGCTAACGGCTTACCCTCCCAAAGGCGCTGCGTCACGCGATAAAACAGCTGCGTTTTCTCACGTCCCTTCGCGCCTAGCGCGCTGATGCCGCCGGCTTTAGCCTTTCTTAATTCCTTCGCAAAATCAATAGGCTGCTGCTTTATCTCGCGCAAGCTGCGCACCTTCGCGCCCTGCAGCGTTTTCAACGCTTCGCGGCTGCGCTCCGTGTACGTCTTGTTTTTACCGCGCGCCGACAGCTGCGCTAGGTTGCTCTGCAGCTCCTGCAGCTGTTGTCGTGCCGCTCGCTTCTCCAAAAAGTTCGACGATTCGGCAATCTGCTTTTCCAAACGCGCGATTCCGCGTTTGGTGCGCTTGCGGATTTTATCGACCTCGCGCGAATACGCACGTTTCTCCGAATTTCGTGCCATGGTTAATCCTCATTATTAACTAGCGCGTTAATCACAATTAAAGTGTGCCCGGGCCAATATTTCGCATTAAAAAGCGAGACAGCGGGCATGTCGTCCGTTATATACACGATGCGCAGCTCGGGATTTTCCTCGCACATCTTCGGTATTTGCGAGATGTAACTAGGATTAACAAAAGCCGTATCAAACATGATAAACACCGCCTTTTTGATAAAAAAGGCGTTGCCGGGTATGCAACGCCTTATCAGATAACAGAGTGGTGCGCTGCTTAGATCATGCGCAGCGACTTGATGGTATTGCCGTTTCCGGTCTTAGTCACGTCGACCGAAAGCGTTACGGGCTCACCAGGCTCGAACACGCCGAGCTTATACAAGGTATCCGCGCTTTTGCGGATGCCCTCGGACTGCGTGAAGTACGCGTTACCGTCCTCGCAAACAAGCGTGGTGTTCGTGCACGGTGCATCAACGCCGTTTGCATCGCGAGACTTGCGAATGCCCGGCTCGGTCATGATGCCGATAACGTTAAACACGTCGACACCGTCTTCCATTGCTGCGTTGAGCGACTTGGCCGAGTTAATAGCGTTGGCGATGATTTTAACGGCCTCTTTAGTAGCAGGATTGATGGTGCTGTAATTGCTCGCCTGATACACAATCTCGCCGTTTACGTCGGTCATGTTGACGATGGGCCTAATGGGCTCAGCGGTCACGATATCGGTATCCTCCATTGTTTTCTCCTTTAATCGATAGGTTCGGAAATCTCCAAAAGCTTGTCCATTGGCACTCGATAACGGCGTTTCTGCGGCTTTATCTCCGTTACCGTGATAGTGCTGTCACCGTACTTTCTCCGCGCCGCAGCGGAAGCACGCTTGTAATCCGTGTATGAATTACGAAGCGTGCCTGCGAAATCCGCTACGGCTCCATTGTCACCGACGCAAAAGCCGCTCACAGCGCATCCGCCGATAGTGAACTTGTGATAAATCATTTACACCTCCTTCCACTCACTGCACTTATTATAGCACAACTTACTTAAACGTAACGGAAACTTTTATTTTTTCGTTCTCAAAATTCGCAGTTTCGGTAGCCTCGCCGCTAGTATACGTACCTGCATAAGCGTCCCACGCGGTAGCGTCCATAAACGCGATATTTCCGTCCAGGTCACCGTCGTATCCAGCAATGCGGCAATCGCTCGCGAACTGCCAGATAGCCGCGAACGGCCACGCGCCGGTGTCGAGCCCCGCGCCGGCGTTCGCAACGTCCTCGAAAGTGGGATGCGCGACGTTTGGGTATTTCGCGATCCATAGCCCATAATCCGACAAAACGACGCTAGACCAATCATCAGACCTGCAAATTCTCTCGCTCATATATATGAGCGGCTTAACGTCGGTTTCGCGGCTCACAGCGTCGAGGAACTTTTTAGCCCCAAACGCGCCCCAGGCGTTGACCGCGCGCCCTTCAAAATCCAAAACAGGGATGCCGCGGCCGAAATAATCGCGCGTGTTGTCGATAAAATAACGCGCTTCCGCTTCCGGCTCTGCTCCCTTGGCAAAATGATAAAAGCCCCATTTCTTGTCGCTTTCGATGCATTGTTGTATTACATAGTCGCAATACGGATTAACATAGTCCACATCTTCCGTCGCTTTCGCGATGACAAAATCGACGGCCATATCGCGCACATTGATTTTCCCTTGCCAGCTCGAAACGTCGATTCCCGTAAGCATCAATCATCCCTCCCCGCTACAACGCACGCTAGCGCAGCAACCGCCAGCGCGCCGAGAAACAAGCCGAGCGCAAAACCGACGAACATACACGGCACGCTTGTAAACGTCAAAACCACGGCTTAACCCTCCTTGTCGAACAGCTGCGCCAAAATCGGCCATTTTTTGATATCGGGGTTGATCGCGACGATGTTCTCGAGCACACTAAAAAACTCCGTGGCGCATACGTAGATGCATACGGCCAACGTCGTCGGCACGTTCGGCAGCACCTCGAAATGCTGCTGGAAAATCTCCAGGCACACGAACAGCGCGATCAGCGCGAAATACGCCGATTTATGCATGAGCCCGTCGCGCATCTCCTTGCTCGACAGCGTGCCCGTTACGTACGCTTTGCCCAATCCGCTCACTATGTCGAGCAGCACGAACACGCACACGGCCGCTATAGGCCACGCATCGATAGATACGTTTGCTAGTTCTTCCATCGATACTTCCTTTCCGTTTCGACTCCTTGCGCATAGCCGCAATTATACCCGCTTCGAAACGCGTCTACCACGTCATCGGTCTTGCGGTCATAACGACGCTTTCCGTCCTCAAAACCGTGCATATAGGCAAGCACAATGAAAAGCACGATAAACACCGCACACGCAATATCCGCAACGTTTACAGCTTCCATGTAGTCCTCGCATTCAGTTCATAGCTTATATCTTGTCCAACATCCGACAGCGCGCGCCTATACCCAGCAATGTATATATCGGCAAACGCAACGCTTGCTAGCATTCGGGTTCCCTTCGAATCGTAAAAGATAAAATCATCATAAGGATTGCTTAGATAAAACCGCACCGTGCTGCGCGTCAAGCGCTTGATAATGCAGCTGCGCAACTTCTTTAACACGTCAGATGCGATTTGTCCGAGAGCCGGCCGAATCGACTCTAGGTTATCGACGTGCGCTCTATAATAATCTTTGTGCATAATTTTTCTCCTTTCGATACACTTATTATACGCACGCTTATGATATAATAGCTTTAGCGATAATGCAAGAAGCAAAGGAACAGAAAATGGAAAGCAATGTTGTCAAGACTGCCAAGACTGAAACTATCGAACAAGCCACGTTCCGCAAGAAGGTGTTTAACATGATGCCGGTCAAAGCCGAGGCTATCGCGCACGCTTCGCTTCCGTTCAACGGAAACGATTCTGTTATCGTCACCATGTTTAAATCAGAATTCGAAGAGTTTTACGTAACCAAGGAAACCCCGACCGCGGTTGTTTGGGAAATCGAACGAGCAACGTTCGAGCATGCAGAAATC
>OARX01000099.1_pt1 | contig 17877 bp, 34 predicted proteins | sample 1494841 | NCBI WGS metagenome assembly OARX01 (sample SAMEA3360670, study PRJEB22359) | human gut metagenome | biome: ENVO:urban biome; feature: ENVO:human-associated habitat; material: ENVO:feces | place: Bangladesh | collected 2011 | reverse complement strand
GGTAAATCTGCATATGAGATTTGGATTGCTGCCGGAAATACTGGATCTGAATCTGACTTCTTAGCATCTCTTAGGGGAGCTAAAGGTGAAACTGGTGCTCAGGGACCTCAGGGTGAACAGGGTATCCAAGGTATCCAGGGACCTGCTGGTGAAGCAGGACCTAAAGGTGATCCTGGTAAAGATGGTATAGGTCTTACTGGCGTAGCTACAGTATTAGCTAAACTTGCTGATCCGAACACTGCTACACTTGCTGACGTTGCACAGAAAGTCAATGATATTATTGATATTCTCAACGCAAGAGGAGTTTCTAAAGCAGAATAAAAAAGATGATGAGTGCAGGATTTTCCTGCACTCATCTTACTTTTGGAGGTAGTGATATGTTTACTTATGAGATAGATAATATACTTAGATCATATAACTACAATATTCCGTCTTCTGTATATATTAATATTTGTAGGACTTCACCCCAAATATGGGTAATTAAACGAGAATGGGATGGACGATACTATATTCAAACCAAAGATGGAAATGAATATCATGATTGGACTATTTCTGTTTATAAGGAGTAGCTGAAACATTCCATTAAAACAATAAGGAGGTCCGTATAATGGGTAAGTTTACTAATACCACGTATAATAACACTGTCAATTCATTGACAGATGCTATGAAAAGTACGTTAAAAAATAACTTTTATAAGTATACAGACAAACCTCCGACACCGGTAACATATTTCCATATCAATAAAGATGCTACTTCGTTAGATGAAGGGGCTCAGATTGCATTTAATAACGTAGGAGAAGATTCACCAATAAGATTCAATATGATTAAAGACATGATGCTCTATGGTATAGATACTCCTATTGGAACTACATATTCGCAAGAAGAATTTGGTGTAGAATCTCAACCGGTAGAAGGGGAGGCTGTCTTATTACCAAATACGATAGCACCATATCCAGATGATCAATTTATGATTAAATACATGGATCAAGATCTAATTTTTAAAGTAACACACGTAGATAGTGATACTCTTGAAAATGGATCCAATATGTATAAAGTAAACTTTTCATCTTCTTCAGTATCTAAAGATGATCTGCTTAAGCAAGTAATCGAAGAGTATACATTTTTAGTGGATAACGTTGGTACAGAATTAAATCCATTATTAAAATCTAATGTAGTTGATTATCTCAATGAATTAGATAATACATTAGTTTCATTGAAACTATATTTTAAGAGATTATTCTATAATCAGAAAGTTCAAACTTTTACGTTTAGATATCTCGAGAAAAACTTCTACGATCCATACATGGTAGAGTTCATTAAACGTAATCATATACTGGATGATGATGGAGAATTTATATATATTCAGCATCAGACAACGTTAGATACATTATTCCCTATAACATATAGGACTACTATGTTCAGTTGCTTAGAGAAAAAAGATGCTACTCACATTGATGGTTATGCGCAGTATGGAGCAGCTAAATTAATTGAAGACCCATATACTATCTTTGAAAATTGTATGGATCAGTATTGGGAGATGTGGTATGATTATCCAGAAGGATATGAAGGACTATCTAAAATACCATGTTTTAAAGATCAATTTATTGATCATGCTGCGATGAAAGAATTGTTAGAATCTAAACAATTATCCTTTTATAATATCATCATTAAATATCTTTGGGATGATGAAATTGGTTGGGATGATATCAAAACTTTAGATTCTATTCATTACGATCAATCGCCAACACTATTCTATGCTATACCGTGTATTATTTTCTGCTTAACTCAGACTGTAAATAAGATTCAGACTGTTGAAAAGAACACGGTGCAACATTAGGATAATGCATAAAGGAGGGTATTTCCTATGATGACAGCAATTGAAAAAGCAGCCGCAACTGATATGTTATATGAAGCTGATATGGCTGTACTTGAAGAAGATTTCGAAGACTTAGTCTTAGATGTATTTGAAGCAAAACATGATGAAAGCGAGGGACAGATGAATGAGTAATAATTTCTCAAACGATTTTGTTTATGATGATTTTGATGACGCTGTAGATATTGTCTTATCTTGCGATAAAGATGTAGATATGGCAATTGAAAAAGCGGCTGAACGTGCGGATGAAACAGGCGATGAAGATATTGTAACAGCAATGAAAGAGAACGGTGATGTTCCGTTCGATGATGATATCGAGTCTATGATGTACAATGAAGATGAGGACGATGCAATCGATATTGCAGATGTCGATGCGCAGGACTATAGAGAAAGCTATGATCTCGATGAAGCTCTTGAAGAGGATGAAGATTCTGTAATCGATACGGTTATCGATGCAGATCCAGATGCCGAAATCCCATATGAGGATGATGAATTGGATCACGTATAGAAAAAAAAAATAAATTAGAGGTACAGGATAATCCTGTACCTCTTTCTTAGGTGATGTGAGAAGAGTTTCATATTATTCCCATACTAAATTAGTATCTTCCATAATATTGAAACCCTCCTTTCTTTAGTACACTATTATAATATACAATTGAAAATTTTAATTTTTACAATCCAAATAGCCCACCAAGAGCATTTGCGATCTTCTGGCCTTCAGGTGAATTCTTTGCTTTATATTTTTGAACGACAAGCATCTGCTGCATTACTGCTGTTGATTTTGCCATAGGTTCATCTGTTTCTTGAGATTTTTCATATTTTGTTTGTATATCATTAATTTCTTTCATTGCTCCACTCATACAATCGTATTCATCTTTGTACTTTTCGGTTAATAGCTTGAAGAATTCTACAAAAAATAATTCTCTAGGCATTACACCAGTTTCATCCAAAATAGTCAGTAATGTATCTATCATTACAGTAGCAGCAAGTGTTGGACTAAAATTATATGTATAGTCCAGTACTGTGCGTACCTGTGAAACTACTTTATCCAAATTCTTTTTCATCTCATGCGCATCTTCAGTAGAATTCTTAGATTCGTGTATGTAATCAATTGCTTCCTGTATAGATATATCTTCAATATTCATAGTTATTATCTCCCCTGCAGTTTCTTGTCATTACGAGGTGAATCGATTCTATCAAGATAAGCCTCAAGATTAATATCTTCGATTGCTGCCCTTACTTCTAGAACGTCTCTATACTCTTTCATAGCTTTTAATTGAAAATTGTATGTAGCTCTAGGGCACGTTGGCGTAAAATCCAGATCGCCATTATCCCATTTGGTAATCATGTTCTGTAATCCTGAGAGACGATTCTGAATCTGTGCATATTCAGCACAGAATCTTTCTTTGTAATCAGGACTTGTCATACCTTCGACAGTATCTTTTAATGTAAACATATTATTTTCCTCCTTTTAGTTTCATGTCCATCATATGTTTTAACAATGCTTGTGGATTTTCTTTATATAACAAAACCTCTGCAATATTTTGTTCAATATTTGTAATTGCATTCTTGTACTTAGGTTGGCTACGCACAGTTTCTCTTTTAGAAGCAACCTCTTCTCTAGTAACAATTTCTTTTTCTACAAGCAATTGCAGGATAACTTGGACGTCAATAGCAGTATTTAGAATCAGTTGCTTGTTGTGTAAATCAGCCGCAGTTGAATCTAAATCTGATAACTGGTTCATTGATAACATTAAAATCTCTCCTTTCTATATAATTACTAAAAAGTTGGAGGTAGGGTAAAACCCTACCTCCTAAACTTATTTATTCTAAGCAGATGCGCTAACTGAACTTACTACTGTAAGTAAGATAGAGTTAACTGGAGCTGTTGTTGGTGCGGCTGCAGATTTTGTAATTCTCTTAATGTCCGCTTTTGCGTTCCAAGTAGCTCTTTCAGTATCAGTAATAAATCTGTGTGTAGTATCTTGAGTGATCATTGTAGCTGGATGAGTTGCTGGGTGAGTGTAGTTAGTAGCACCTTCAGCGATGCCATTTAACTTTTTAACCATAGCAGCAGTCATAAGACCATTTGCGTCTTCAGAAGCAGCAGTCTTTTCAGCTTTATTACTCCATGCAGTTCTCTCTGCATCTGTGATGAAACGATGAAGTTCATCTTCAGTGATCATTGTAGCTGGATGAGTTGCTGGGTGAGTATACTTATTAGCACCCTCAGCAATACCATTCAGCTTTGTAACCATTGCTGCTGTAATTAAACCTGCAGCTGTTGTTGTAGCTGATGGGATAATAACGTCTGCGATTGTTTTTGGAGTTTTACCCCCATCAGTAAGAGATACTGTAGCTGTAGCAGTACCAGCTTTGATACCAAGTGCAAAAGTTTGCCATGTAGCTGCTGCTGTAAGAACGTATTTATATGCATTTTCGCCTGTGATCGTATCTCCGATTTTTGGCGCAAGACCATCTGTTGATGCAGTGAATACATCATAAGTTGTATCTGTAAACTTAGCGTTTTCAGGTACATCTGATTTTACTGTATGATTGTTTACAGTGTCAGCATTACCGCCATTAGCAGTCATCGTGGTCGGTTTATTTTTAATGTATGCATCAGATGAAGTGTCTTCTTCAGCCCAATCAGATTGAACGTTCTTCTCGGCATCTGCCGGAGCATGTGGAGTTTGGCTATGATCATAAGCAATCTTACCGCGATCTCCACGATATGCTGTAGAAGCAGTTTCACCAAGAGCCAGAGTTTCAGAAATAACTACGAATGTAGATCCTGACCATCTGTACGTTTTCTCGGTTGTGAGATCTACATAGATCTTTCCAGTTTCTCCAACAATTGGTGTTGTATGAGCTTCTTCTTTATACAGTTTTCCGTTGCTCATATAACCTTCCACAACATCATCTACATATGATGGAAGTTGAGCTGCCGGCACTGTGCCATTAGCATCAAGTTCAGCTACTCCATTAGCTTTACCTTTCATAGATGCTGGGATAGCTTTTACATCATCAGATGTAAGGGTGATATTATCACTTAAAGCATGTCCATTGATAGTAGTGGTCTTATCTACCTTGGTAGCTAATGCAGCATTAAGACCATCTAACTGAGCAGCATATTCCTTAGACATAAGACCATTGTTTGTTGCTGTTGCAAGTGTTGTTTCAGCCTTAGCATTCCATGCTTTCTTTTCAGCGTCTGTAACAAAACGATGCGTAGCATCCTCTGTGATCATTGTTGCAGGATGAGTACTCGGATGAACATAAGCTGTTCCTGATGCTTGCTCCTGCCAAGTTGTTCCTGTATAGATATATGATGTACTGTTCTCTTTAACAAAAACTCGTAAACCTGCAGTTGCTGCGTGGAGAGTAACTAACTCGTCTCTTTCAGCAATTGTGTCAACACAGCCTCTAACGTCAAGCAGTGATTCAGCACTAAGCTTAAACCCTGACGCAACTGTAATACCTTTTTTATCTGCGAAAGCCATAAGTTTTTACCTCCCTCTCTTAATAATTGAATTTCATCGTAAAATTACTTACAGATGAAGCATCATTTACGTATGCATAATATGCTACACTCTTACCATCAGCACATGTGATATGAAGAGGTACACAAGTAAATGTTCCGGTAACATCGAAATTGTTCGGATCGAAGATCTTACCAATCTTACCATATGCCTGCGGATATGCAAAGCACATTCTCTGATTAGTGCATGTATAAGGCCATGCTTTGTTGCTCTTAGCTTCAACTTTCTTTGTCATTGCTTTTACTAAAGCTTCTGTTGGAGCTGTTCCAGCAGCAAGAGTTCCCTGATAGAATGGATATACGAAAGTAAATGTTCCAGTATTTGCTGATGTAACTTTACCAGAATCATCTGTTACATTAACTTTGTAATTCTTATTTGCAGTTACATTGAGATCTACTGTGAAATTTAAAGTACCGCCATTTGCTACTGCGCTGCCCTGCTGAACACCTAACGATGTTGCGCCGTCAAAGAATTCCACTTTGCTAATAGCATTTGATTTCTTTGTAACAGCAGCTGTAAGTTTAGTTACATTTACTGAAGTACCGATTTCTTTCACACCACCATTTGATGGAGCTGAAATTGTAGCTGAAACAGTAGGAGCAATCCAAGGGTAAAGAATATCATTAAGTACTTTATTTACCGGGACATTGTCGAATGTAGTTCCAGCTGTAATACCTCCATGAGCTTGAACTGTAGGAGTTGTATTTGTAAATGTTGCAGCTTTATATGCTGTAGCTACATGAGCTTTTTCAGTATTATCGTAGTCATTCGTAGAAAGTCCTTTACCAGTAACTTTATCCTGTTTATTGTTTACAGCAGCCTGTAAAGCTTCGAATACGTTCTGGTGTTTCTCGATATAATCTCCAATTTCTTTGATTGTATCGAATTTTTCTGGAGCAATACCGCCCATAAGGTCGGTGAATTTCTTATCGATATACTGGACGATAGTAGTCTCGTCATCTGCACCCATTTTAACTGCTTCAGCTAATGTTTCGCTGAACCATACCTGCCACACTGGTGCAGTTTCTGTACCAACATTGTATTTTTGTCTAACAATATCGTATGGATAACTTGCCATAATTCTATACTTCCTACTTGCCATACTTCTCTACTTCCTTACCTAAGATTAAAAATAAAATCCTCGTCCTTGTGGAGAGGATTGAATATTATTTTACTATTATGTTTGGCTGAAAGACCCTATGGAGATCTAACTCCATAGGGCATTTATTATTGAATTACGTTACGTTTATACATATTGAACTGCATTGCAGTAACAGTCAGCATTGTTTCATTTTCAATCCTAAGATTTGCATTGTTACCCCATGTTGCAGTGATTTTAATTCTATCTGTTGGTTGAAGATGAACAGTATATGTATTGGTTGAGAATGTGTTCTTAATAGCCTTACTTGGGGTTGTAAGTCCTTCTTGGTTAGAAGTGAGATATGTGGAGAAGCTCATTTCTCTAACTTCATCATTATTCACATACACTTTCACATCAAGTCTAGTTTCTCCTTGAATCAGATAGAATCCATTCTTGATCTGAAGCTGATAAATACCTTCTGCTGGTACTGAGAAAGTTTTATTTATATTATCAATAGATAAGAATTTGTATTCGTTATTTACTCTAATTCCAAAAGGAGCAACTGTCTCTTCTACTCCTGATGCAGAAGGAGTGTATGTTGGATTATAGGTAACAGTATTTGACGGGTATCTGTGAGGTTGACCATCGATAATTTTAACAATGTCGCTAATCGCATTATCGTAATCAATAGTATTTGCTATTCCTGTACATATTGTTTTGGAATTAATTGTATTCAAATTATTACATATATTTTTCTCAGAAACAGCGTTGTCGTTTGAGAGATATTCTGCCGAATATGATGATGGATAATGCTCTACATCAAGCGGACATGAATTTGTAGATAATGAATTGAAAGTCTTACTCATTACATACATATAGTCTGTAATATCAACCCATATACCCAATCCTGTATATTTCTTCTTATCACTACTCGTCCAGCTTTCTCTAGTTCCATACACATTTCTAGCTTTGTGATATGTATCACTTGTAACAATAATATCAGCAATAGTTACATTTCCACTTTCTCCCATTGCTGTGATATTTAATGTAAAACATACGATTTTAGGACTATCAACATTTCTTTTCGTATTAGTTGTAGCCAGACATACTGAAATTTTCTCATTGAGATATTGCAGATACTCCACGTCTCCAGTATCTACAAATTTATATAATGCAACCATTGCATATGTATGCTTATCTTTATTTTTAAATATATACTGTGGATGGGTTAATCCCAATACAGACTTTTCTCCTACATATGGAAAAAACATCCCACAATTGTCATCTTCAAGAAAAGCATTATATACTTTTACTGAATCTGCCATTTTTCATTGCCCTCCTATCTATAAATTCTAGCTCTATCTAATCCAGCTTTTCCGACAGCATTAGTTTGGCTAGTGGTAACTCCACGCAATCCTTTAACTAAAGGATCGTCCATTCCAAACTTCATCTTACTGGCATTATCACTACGATAGTTTTTAAAATCTAAATATACATCTGAGCCATCTGGAAGAATTTCATATACTTCTCCATAATTCATAGCTCTAAAAATTTCTTTGTAATTCAACTCATATATATCAGGATATACAATACGCTTGCATTTGATAATATCCGGGAGATCAAAATGAGGAATCACTTTGCATCTTTTGGTCGGTGCTTTACCTCCATACATATATATCTTCCTCCTTAAAGTGTATTAATATGATGTAAAATTACAAAAAAGAAATGGGATGGTCAATTGACCATCCCGTATTTTTATAATAAGATATCTTTAACTTTATCCGAAAATGATTCCGATTGCACATACATATCAGACTCTTTTTCAAATATACCAAAATCGCATGGTTGAACAATATCTTCACCTTTCTCTGGATCATAGTAAACAAAAGCAACTTTCGGAAAAGCTATTTCAGATCCATCTTCAGTCTCTGATGTTCTTTTGATAAGGTATATAGCTTTTACATTATCCAATCCGACACCTGTTTTTCCCATTTCTCCGTCTTTACCTGGTTCGCCCTGATCTCCTTTATCTCCCTGTGGACCAGGCAACCCTTGAGGTTCACGATTTCCAATAAACTCTGCTCGTCTATCTCCCAATCCATGATCAACAATAGCTTCGCAAATTCTTTTAATAATACCCATTATAGCACGTCCTTTCTAAGAACACCACATACTATAGTATCCTTATTTAGATATTGTCTCTTATATAAGTCCCAATCTTTTGCTATAGCAATAGTGCAATTAGGTTTTGATGTAGATGTCCAGCCTTGGGCATCTTTTAATGATTCATAGAATACATATTTATATGCTCTCTGCGCGTTCTTATCTACGCCGATATTAGTAAGATAGATACTTTTACTATCATTAGGAAACCATAGTTTTAATATTACAAATCTATTTATTTCCAATATCTTGAAAATCTTATTTTCAAGTTCTTCATATGTAACTATAAGGGGTTCATCTAAGTTATAAACCCCTTTATAATCTTCATTTTCGAAGTTAATTCTATTCAATTTTGAGATTGTACACTTTTTTACTATCTTGGTACCCAAGTTCCCGGCCCCCTCAGATTCCTATTATTCATAATTACAGGATTATCATAGTCTAATTCCTGGATTTGTTGGTATTGTATTGTTTGTTCTTCTAATCTACTTCCGCATATTGGACAGAACCTATAATCCTTATATACCTTTTTATTGTTATATTTCACACAGTCTTTACACATAACTACACCTTCTTTTCTTTGGTGATAGAATCAGATCCCTCTCCAGATATATTTTCTGTTTATCAGTAGTGCTTAGTTTTATCCGATAATTAGTATATGGTTTGATATACGCATTATCTTTCAACCATGGTTGGAGTAACTCCATTAACTCAGGACACTCTAATATAGACGCTCCTAGGTATGAATACTCCGTCCATACAGCATCTACCTGCTCAATGTCTATATCAAACTCGTTTATTAGCTTCACCATATCATATGGATCGTTACCTTTCTCATAATAGAAATGAAAAGAATTTAACCCTTCACATTTTGTGATATGAAGTAGCACAAACCCAGTGTTTGATATAATAGTATTCAGTATATTGAATCTACGTTTGATGAACTCAACTATAGTTGATGTAGAGATCTTACGTAACTTCATATACTCTAAAAATTCTTGTATAGCCGGATCATCATTACAGCACGAAAATTCTTTATCGTTAACGATAATCTCAAACTTTTTATGTTTCCAATCATACTCGATATAGAATGGTATTTTTTCTGTGTCAATATAGCCATCAGAATCACGAAACGTTTGAACATATTTTTTGTTATCTGACAACCAATCTCGGATAGTATGGTCGCTATACTTCATGATTTTACATTCAAAAAGATCCTGGCTCGTAAGCCAGGATTCATTTATATTATTCTTCAATACTATCGTCTCCTTCTTCGATATTCGCTTTATGTGCAATGATGCTAAGGATAGTATCCTGTAATTCAGATGGATTTACCTTTGCATTTGGATCTAATCCAATACTATCAATCTGCTCCTGATTGAGATTGAATCCTTTGCACATTGCTACAGCTGCATGATAATCGATATTGTTCAATTCGATCATCTTATCAAATCTTCCTTTTCTCAACAGAGCATCATCAAGTCTATCTCTATAGTTTGTTGTAGCTACGAAGATTACATTTGTCGGTGAATGCTGAGAATCCATAAACTGCAATAACTTACTGATTACAGTTCTCTGTTTATCAGTTGCATCGTCATCCTCTCTTGATGAGAAGATTGTATCAATCTCATCCATAAGGATTACATATCTATCTTCATCGGCATTGATAGATTCTGTTACTTCTGCAATATTCAGATCAGCAAAAGTAGACATATCAATCGTGATCAGTGCGCAATTCATATAGTTTGCGATAGCTGATGCTAGTGATGATTTTCCTGTACCTGGTGTACCATATAAGAGGATACCCGTCTTGAAGATTAATCCTCTTTCTTTATAGATCTTCTCATTCGCTTCCCACTTATCCAGATGAGAAATGATATCTTCTTTTACTCCTTTAGAGAAGTAAAGAGTATCCATCGGACGAGGTGTAAGCTGAGAACCTGTGCATGTCCAATATGATGATCCTCTATCAGCATTATTAACAGCTGCGATACTGTACATCATAGAGTTAGCAATCACCTGATCTTTCAAATATTTACTAATCTTTGCCAGCCATTTTCTGTATTTCTTTCCGAATAAATACATGTAAAGGGTCGCAACTTCTCCCCTGTCATTTCCACCTCTCATAACTTCACCAGAAATGAACGCATATGTTGCCTTATCCAATCTAAGAACAAACGCTTTATCGATTCTAGGTTTGCTCTGTTTGAAAGTGTTTGTTGGATTTGCAATATGATATTTGAACTTAGGATCGTATTTTGAAATCCATGAGGTGATATCATCTATCTGCGCCATCTCGGTGAACCTAATTTCGATTCCAAAATGGTTCTTCACTCTATTAGTATAATACTCTACACCTTTAACCATCAACTGATTTTTGAGTCCCTTTAATCCAAAGTTTCCAAGCATCATTCTTTCAAATTCGTTGTTCATGTTCATCATAATAATTTTTCTCCTTTTTCTCTGTGTATATTTTGTTGTTTTATTTGCAATAGAATCTAAACACACATCCACACTGAATTGTGGTATAGATAACGGTGAGTCATCTACACTACACATGAACGGTATTTCATCTATTACTTTCGTTTTGTTAAATAATCTTCTTTTCCTCCACATTTTTTGTGATAGTGATTTGCATATAATATTTTCTGAATCTGTAATTGGTGTAGCTTCGATATTATAATAATCACGCATATGGATCTGCCCCCATCATTCGCTCTTCTTCTAAAGTCCAAGCCTTTTCACATCTCCTAATCTCAGGTGTTCTGTTATTAAAAGCCGCATCTTCTAAGGTATCGACATAATTATCGACTGCAGAATAATCTCTACATACTGAGACCGTTTCACCAACATCTAAGAATTCAAATATAGGATTTGTTCGACTTTCAAGCGTTCGATTAGCTCTAAATTCTGATTTTCCTTGCAATGTTCTAGGAAGTCCAGTATTAGCTTTTGTATTTAATGCTATCGCTCTCATCAGATAAAATCAACCCTCCTCATCTGTGCTTACAATCTATCGGTTGCTGAGTATATATACGGCTTTTCCTATAAATTGTTGACTGACCATGGGGTCTTGCTTGCTTAGTTATAGATTCAAGTTTTTCTTCATCGCTGCGTTGACCTAGTGATGTCTGAACTATTCTTCCATACGATATTACACAATGTGATCTGTTATTCATTTGATCATGCAATTGGTTACATACTGCCAGCATATCTACATAAAATTTGCCAGAATCAGAACCTAACTCCTTAATCCGTCGATTTGGCTTCATTCTACATATCCTCCTAAATCTCTTTCTAAACTGGATTTGTTTGGGATAGTTCTACCAACACGTTTAAATTCATAATCACCATTCTGTACCATGAGTCTATAATATTCATCGCAATACCATATCTTAGGAGGCGATGTTTGAAGTTCAGCGTTTGATATAGCTTTTGGGAATATAACACCACGTCTATACCACCCACTATCATCTGAATGCATTGTATACCCTTTGTGTAATTTGCACCTAAGCAATATGTCAATATAAGTTGTATCTATAGCAGTATCTTCGGCATGTCGTTTTATTCTCAACACAAATCCGCGAGTTTTAATAGAGTGCATATCCTTCTCGTCTCCCTTCTGGTATAGCAGTTACTGCTCTATAAAATATCCCTTTATCTGTTAATACTACTCTATCACACGACCCGATATAATTTAACGGCAAATAGGTAGAACCTGGTTTATCATACTCGATAAGATCTAATGTATCTGGCCGATCGTACCTGTCTTTCATTGGTGCACGTATTCTTGCCGATGAGATTAGTACTGCAGGTTTAGCCCGTTGCATAATTGAATTTTCAAATTGGAAACGGTCTATTAGTCGCTCGCTCGAATACATTGTATATCCCTCCGTTCAATTGGACTAGTTATTGGTATTGTAGGTTTAATGCACTTAATTGGATCTGCGCAATTGGTAAATATACTGCGCATACCTGTTATATATTTAAACGGATAGAAGTCTCCTCTATCTGGTAAATATTTATAATGCGCATTATGATCAGAATCATTATCGCATCGGCTTAACTTCGTATGAGATGGCCGTTTAGATATTGGTCTGACACTATGTCTATTCAGTGCCATTATATCTATTGGAATTGTTATATTCATTCTACTTAAATCAAACATGAAATCACCTCCTATATAATAGCGGTTGATAGCCATTCAAAACATCATAGTTGACTCTTCTCTTGATACTAATCATACGTCTTACAGCTTTATGCCCGCCTGGTACTAATCCTATTAATAACGTGCATGGCGCGTATCTAGTCTTTCGCTCTCCTGATCTTAGTCTAGTATATCTTTGAGCATATTTACCGGGTTTAATTTTACTAAACCGTATCCCAGTATATCTAAGTATATGATTGTCCTGAACGTTCTCTAGTAAAGTAAACGTGTACTCTTTTACAGTATCATATAGACATTCTGGCTGATGGGCAGTTAAACTTGTTCCGCGCTCTGCCTTCTCTGGTATACTTTTCATCTCATTCACCCATCTTCCGTATACTTTTTTTACGTATAATGGACCTCGCATGTAATGATAATGGTGGAAATAGACATCCTAAGCGGTATGGAATTGGACAGATATCATCCATCTCAAATGGCGTTATTTGATCAATGTGTATTATATGCTTGCCAATAGATTTGTCTAAAGTCCATTTCAGTTCTACTTTTCTACTTAATAGATCAGAATGTCTTCGTAAGGAAACCTTATTTAAAAGATTTAGTTGCCCGTCCATCTTACTTTTATCTGTAATTACCATACCATTACCTCCTATCAGTATTAGCTCTTTGGGGTATCGATCTGATCGTATTCACCGCCTCTCCTAAGTTGCATACAGCATCATCTGTTTTTAACGATTTGCCTTTTCTTGAATGCAAAGGTCCGCGAGATTTATAATAGATATATTTACCTGTCGTTTTTGATAGAAATTTTTTGTGCAGTGGTCTTTCTCTGGCCCGTTCTATCATATCTTCGCATAAATTAACTTGCCATGGTATTTCCAACGGCTTATTATATCTTGCTTTTCCACGTAATGTAGGTATTTTCAAAATAATCACCTCCCAGCTTTTATAGATTTTTGTCTGATTGTCGCAACTACATGTCCAAAGTGACACTTCAAATCATGCCTATCATACGTAGGTGTTTTACGCCTCCCGCACCCATTTACAAGTTTTACTACCCCAGGGACCGTATAAAAATAATCTCCTTTATCCATCCTGCGGAAAGATATGCAGCTGCATTCGCCCATAAAACTTAACATCGGTATGGTGGTGCGAGCGATACCTCGTCGTGCGTTCAATGGGTAAGTTTTACGTACAGTTAATTTAGGCACACGTTGAGTCTGTGTGTTTATGCTTGTTTTCACAATAATCACCTCCAGCCTAAATTGCATGTTTCTGTATCGGCATAGTTCTGATCATCATCTCATCCATATTACCAGCTGTATCGCATTTGATAATGAGTGGTTCGCCTTCAAGTAAATACATAGGTGAATGAGATTCGTAGTAAACACATTTACCTATATCAGGTAAACATCTTAGTCTTCTATTTCTATCTCGAACTTCTAAACACATATTTAGTTCACTGTCAAATGCTTTTCGTAATAATTTCATCGAATTATCGCTTTTCGCTTTCTCGCGTAATGTAAGTTTACATTTTCTCAAGATATCACCTCTAACCTAATGCGCGTCTTTTGATTGTTGAATTGCGGTTTCTTAATTGAGTTGCATATGCTCGTAATCGTATTGGTAAACTCTTTCGCGATGAATCAGATATCGGATAAACGGTATTATGGTCAAAATAAAAATATAAAGTAGCCCCATTCGCTAACACGTTACCTTCCGAACCTATCGAAGTGAAAGATAAATATTTGTGGAGTCCAGGATCACTATCTATAGCGTAAACTTGTTTACACTTCATTGGCACAGGTAATTGTTTTGCATATTGTGGACGCCAATCACGCACACATTTATCCCTAAGAGTCATACACGTTCCACCACCTCTTTTATCCTATCCACTGGCACACCAAAATCTTTCTCACCAGCAAACATGTTTCTATGAATATAGCAAGGATAATTAAATATCCTAAAGTATTCACAAGTATCTAACAATGTATATCTTGATACATCATTGTCTGGATACAGGTGCACTTCTAAATTTGGAGTAGCTAATCTACTCACAAAATATTTGATCAGTCCTTTATATCCACTACCTCCAACTGCACTATAGATATTACGTTCAGATGTTTTTCTCAAGTTTAAATATATACTTAAGATATCAAACGATCCTTCTGCGACATGCAGTTTGATAGGTCTCGGATCAGACAAATCTACCGTTGATGGGATACTATAGAATCTACACGTATTGTCATATTTTCCGAATATATTATAATTCACGTACCTTTTGTTGATAGACTCGTGCAGATTTTTAGACACTTCCAAATTCCGTAGATTGACGAATGCATTATCATGACTGATAAATCCTACGAAATTTGCATCCAATGCTTCAATGATTCTTTGATCTCGTGTCGGTTTCACATAAGGATTCTGCCTAAACAAATCTCCCATATTTAACAAGATCTTCAAATCTAAACAATCTTGATAAGTTAACACGGTTCCTAATCTTTTATTGATATAGGACAATTTGTATTGGGTCAACTCATCATCTGAAATAAAATTATTCTTCAAGTCATATATGATTGTGTTGTTATATTTCAGATTGGCTGGGTTCTTCATGACAGCAACATTATGCTTAGTTAATGCTACCGCTACATCAGTATCATAAGCACCCCAATCCATTAACTTTTGAGAAGTCACTATACCTTTAGATTTGCATTTTTGGCAATAGTATAGTGATGGTTCATCGTCAGATTGGGGGATACTTATATAAAAGTGTCCATGACTCGAATTCTTCGAGTCAGAGCAATAAAAGCATCTGCAATTTACTACTCTGCCTCCAGATGCTCTATGCGCCCATGGTTTGATTGATCGTTCAAGGAACTCTAGATAATCTGTCGAGTTCATATTATTCTCCTCTCTTGAACAATTGTCTATTGGCCCCTACATACTTTTGTGTATATCTAGAGCCATTCTGTTTGATATCAATTTTCACTTTAATATCATCTGGTGATATTTTACCAGATGCAAGTTCATCCATGAACGGTTCTAAGATATCAAAGATACGCATATCCATATCTCTTTCCTTATCATCTTTAAAGATATCTGCTAATTCAAAGATATCTTCATCATCCACTTTTTCCTCTGGTGTATTATCTTTATTATCATTTACCAGTGATCTTAAAATTTCGTCTGTCATACTCATTTCTTTCTCCTTTCTGACAAAAAAGTGGTGTGGATTTAATCCACACCTATTTAAACAATGTTTTTCCAACTTTGATTTTTCCTCTGGTTTTTTGTTTCTTACCATCTATGTCAGTATGGAATTTATACTTTACAAGTACTCCACTCGGTTCTTTATCATTGGATAATAAATCCCCGATCATCTCGTCAAGTCTTTGCAAAGATGTCCAATTCACTTTCTTAACATCTTCCCCTCTCAAATCTATGTGTTTCAACTGTTTTGCTTGTTGGTTACTTTTACTAACAAATGCAGGAACTGCAATTCCATCATCTCCTTGCATTGGTATTCTATTTGCATTTTGTCTTGTTGCCATTTATACTCTCCTCCTACGATTATACTATATTCATAATTAGCATTAGCACTACACAGAGGTATGATATAATAACGATTACCCATTCCGCTGGTGCTACTTTTTTTCTTACCCGTTTTATCTTTAACGTTGTTTCCGTATTACATAATGCAACGCATATCATAATAAAGAGACATATTATTTTAAGAGTCTTCATTACGCTGTTCTCCTTGTATTGATCCAAATAAATTGTTTAACATTCTGCCTTGTCGAATTAGTTCATCAAATTCATCTTCCAACATTATGCAGGTATCATTAGTATCCGTATCCAATACGAATACATATTTATTCCGCAAGGCTAGAAATAGCCTCCTGCCAAAATGCGCAATAGCTCTCCATAATTCGGATACGATGAATACCATAATACAAATTAATATGGTTCCTTCAAATAGCTTAAGCGCAATACCCATAGTAACATGCCGTTCCATTAAAAGCATTACATACGTAGTGCCAACTCCAAACGTGAGTTTAATACAAAATGTAAGTATTGAAAATCCCAAAGCCAATTGGAATATTGTTGACGTTACAATTCTCATTTTTTCTATGCTCTTCAAGCTGCGCATCTTGTAGTTGTTGATGTGTTCTTCCATTGTTTTACCCTCCTTGGATATATTACTTCACTGATTCTAAACTCTTTCTTTTTAAAGAGTCCTGATGTTACGATGTATGTGCGGCGGATGCTTCCTGTACTCATTCTAACATCCTCGACATTTAAAACGATACGTTTCCTAATCTCTAATCCATATCGTCTAAAGATCCATTCATATATTCTATTTGCGTATAGCCAACTAGTAACCATAGCTATAATAATAGGATCATTAGTATAATCATATAGTTCCTCCAGTGCTCTGGTAACACTATGTATCATGATCATCCCTCCATTTCACTAAATTGCTCTATTGCAATATTTACAGCGCGAATATTTTCACGCTCATCAGCATCTTGTAAAGATACTGGAACCTTCATTTTATATGTGCACATAAGTGCAGCAAGCACTTGTGCATTCTTGCTGGTGTCCAGCGTTCTTTTAATGCGCTCTGCAGTTTCATATTTTTCGCAATATGTCCCTGTATAGTGCGCTTCTGTTTTTCCACCAAATTTCTGAAGCTCTAGCTTCAGAACATACACATTTTTCATATTCTTCTTCTCCTTTGTCTCTTTCTAAATCACATATGGTATTATCATTGCTTTACTAGTTTGTGATTTAGATTGTAATTTTTGAGGAACTTTGAGATTGTACCTATTACATAAATCAAAGAAATCTCCAAAAGTTTTACAACCATTAATCGCATAAGTTACGCAGTTAGCTTGAGTGATTGTTTCGCAAGTCCCTATAATTTCAGTCATGCTCTTTCTTCCATCTACCCAAGATACCGCTATCATTGGTTGATACGTCATATTTATTCACTTCCTTTCTATTAGTAAATTTCCTTTCACTATTATAATATACAATTGAAACTTTTGAT
>OARX01000094.1_pt1 | contig 18236 bp, 12 predicted proteins | sample 1494841 | NCBI WGS metagenome assembly OARX01 (sample SAMEA3360670, study PRJEB22359) | human gut metagenome | biome: ENVO:urban biome; feature: ENVO:human-associated habitat; material: ENVO:feces | place: Bangladesh | collected 2011 | reverse complement strand
AGCCTCAAAAGGGCATCAACATCGTGAAGCGTAATGGCAAAACAATGAAAGTTATCATCAAATAAACATTGAACGATATGGAAAAGAAAGAATATATAAAGCCCGAAATGAAGGTCTACCAAATAGAGACTCCATCTATCCTCGCTGGATCAGAAATCAAGACTGCCAAGGAAAAGGATTACAGCGACGATAATGTTAGCAACTTCATAGAAGACGGAGGCATCATATATATTGATTAAGAAGCCTCACCCCCAACCCCTCCCCAAAAGGGAGGGGAGTAATTAGACTTATTGGGGATGTCTTAGCTTGAGACTATACATAAGTTAGGGTTGCAAACGACACCAATGCCGTTTGCAACCCTAATTGATTTTATTATATGCGGTAATGTTAAGCAAAGTATTGGCTTTGATTATCAGCATTGTCGTTATATCAAACACCATCCGAGATTGTTTTGTATTGTATTTTCTTAATAAACATAAGAAAAAACACATATTATTATCAAATTTGAGAAATGTAGGTATAGCGATATGGTAAGCTGCTTTAATTCAACAACTTAGTAAGCTTCTATCGTTGTCGAAGCTATGTTTCGGGCAATCTATGCTTTCTGGCAAAGATATCTATGCTTTCTATCAAACATATTTTTGCTTACTACCAAATGTCAATATGATTAGTACCAAATATCTGAGATTAATAATCCGTGTTGTCGTTGTATTAAATAGTATCTGAACATTAAAATTGAGTGCTTATTAAATAAATATTCTGTTTTTCCCCTTTCGTATTAATAAATTTCTTATATTTGCATAATCGAAATGCTATACTGAACAATCGGAATTATTACTAACCATTAAACATATTTTTTATGAACAACATTCCATTAGTATTTTGGCTAATCCCTATAGCCAGTGTTGTGGCATTGGGAATGGCATGGTTCTTCTTCCGTTCGATGATGAAAGAAGATGAGGGTACAGACAGAATGAAAGAAATTGCTGCACATGTGAGAAAAGGCGCTATGGCATATCTGAAGCAGCAATACAAGGTGGTGACGATGGTATTCATTGTGCTCGCTATCATCTTTGCGTTCATGGCTTATGTGCTACAGGTGCAGAACCCATGGGTGCCATTCGCTTTCCTTACTGGTGGTTTATTCTCAGGACTGGCAGGATTCTTCGGTATGAAGACTGCCACTTATGCTTCAGCTCGTACAGCCAACGGAGCACGCTCAAGCCTTGACAAGGGATTGAAGATTGCTTTCCGCAGCGGTGCCGTGATGGGCTTAGTTGTGGTAGGTCTTGGATTGCTTGATATTGCCATTTGGTTTATTGTTCTTAATGCTGTTTATGATGGCGAGGCAACAGCCCTTGTCACTATAACCACCACTATGCTTACGTTTGGCATGGGTGCCTCTACTCAGGCTCTCTTTGCTCGTGTAGGTGGTGGTATATACACCAAGGCTGCCGATGTGGGAGCCGACCTCGTGGGCAAGGTAGAGGCAAATATTCCTGAGGACGACCCACGAAATCCTGCTACTATTGCCGACAATGTGGGCGACAATGTGGGCGACGTTGCAGGTATGGGCGCCGACCTCTACGAGAGCTATTGCGGTTCGATATTGTCGACAGCAGCCTTGGGAGCTACAGCCTTTGCTATGAATGGCGACATGCAGCTACGTGCTGTCATTGCTCCAATGATTATCGCAGCCATCGGCATCTTCCTTTCGCTAATAGGAATATTCTTGGTTCGCACCAAGGAGGGCGCAACGATGAAGGAGTTGCTCCATTCTCTCGGTCTTGGCACCAATGTAAGTGCAGGACTCATTGCCGTTGCCACATTTATTATATTATATTTGTTGGGCATCGAGAATTGGCTTGGATTGTCGTTCTCTGTAATCAGCGGTTTGGTGGCAGGAGTGGTGATTGGTCAGGCTACAGAATATTACACTTCGCATAGCTATAAGCCAACACAAAAGATAGCAGAGGCTTCGCAGACGGGTCCTGCTACCGTTATTATAAAAGGTATAGGCACGGGAATGATTTCTACAATGATTCCTGTTGTCACCATTTCGGTAGCCATTATGTTGAGCTATCTCTGCGCTAATGGTTTCGACATGTCGCTTTCGGCAAAGTCGATAAGCACCGGTCTTTATGGTATCGGTATTGCAGCTGTAGGTATGCTGTCTACCTTAGGCATCACCCTGGCTACAGATGCTTATGGTCCTATTGCCGACAATGCAGGAGGAAATGCAGAGATGAGCGGACTGGGAGAAGAAGTGCGCGAGCGCACAGACGCTCTGGATGCTCTTGGCAACACCACAGCAGCCACAGGCAAAGGCTTTGCCATTGGCTCTGCAGCCTTGACAGCTCTCGCACTTTTGGCTTCGTATATAGAGGAAATAAAGATTGCGATGATTCGTGCGGTAGAAAATGGTAAGCAGTATGTGGATGCTGCAGGCAACATCTTCGACCCAACGAATGCAACAACAATAGATTTCATCAACTTCTTCCAGGTAAACCTCATCAACCCTAAGGTTTTGGTGGGAGCATTCCTCGGAGCTATGGCAGCATTCCTGTTCTGTGGCTTGACAATGGGAGCAGTAGGTCGTGCTGCAGAATCTATGGTTCAAGAGGTGCGCCGACAGTTCCGCGAGATAAAGGGAATACTCGAGGGCAAGGCTACACCTGACTATGGTCGCTGTGTAGAGATAAGCACCCGTAGCGCACAACGCGAAATGATTATTCCTTCGCTTCTTGCCATCGTCATCCCTATCGTTGTAGGCTTGGTGCTTGGCGTAGCAGGTGTGCTCGGTCTGCTTACTGGTGGCCTTGCAGCAGGTTTCACTCTCGCGGTATTCATGTCAAACTCTGGTGGTGCATGGGATAATGCCAAGAAGATGATTGAAGAGGGTCATTTCGAGGGCAAGGGCAGCGAGAACCATAAAGCCACTATTGTTGGCGATACCGTTGGCGACCCATTCAAAGATACATCTGGTCCTTCGCTCAATATTCTGATTAAGCTTATGTCGATGGTGAGCATCGTTATGGCAGGATTGACAATAGCATTCCTTTGAGTAAGTGAAGAGTGAAGAATTATCAATTGTTAGAAGTTAAAGGAGTTAAAGAAGTTAGAGACGTTAAAGCCATATGCTGTATAGCTAAAAATATTGCTAAAAGCTCTAACAAAAAGGCTAATGGCTTTAACTTCTAGCGACCGTAGGGAGCGATAACTTCTTTAAAATCTATAACTTCTATAATAAAATACAAACAGTAATAAACAACTAAATGAAAAAATTATTTCTATTATCTGCTACAGCCTTAATGGCAACGATGATGTCGGCACAGACTGTAGCACGTATGGACAGCCTGAAACCAGAACAGAAGGCGATGGCTGTGAGTTTGAAACTTACTGGCGAACTGTCTACCGATGTAAAGGGCGACTATCGTCAGATGCGCGACCTATGTTTCCAAGTGCGCAATATCGACCTTAGCGATGCACAAAGCACCATAATACCTAAGAATGCTTTCCACTCACGCCATCAGCTGCAGAATATTACTCTACCAAAGGTTCTGAAGTCTATCGGAACTCAGGCATTCTTTGCTTGCGACAAATTGCAGAGCGTCACCATTCCTGCTACTGTAGAAACTATTGGTGCTGCAGCATTCTCTGGATGCAAAAGCATGACAGAGCTTACTATCGAAGGCAATCCAACCATCGGCGAATATGCTTTTGCACGTTTGTCAGAACTAAAAACTGTGAGAGTGAAATCTAAGGTGCCACCAAAGGCTATGGCATCATCGTTTTATGGCATAGCAAGAGGTAGCGTGCATCTGATAGTACCAAAGGGTAGCGAAAAGGCTTATATGAAGGCTACTGGCTGGAGCTGTTTCTATGCAGAGCCAAAATATGCTAAGGAGGTGAGCAACCCTATGGAGTGCATAGCTCCTATGCCGCAAGAGGTGAATGTGCAGAAGGCTAAGACGCTGAATGTGCAGACAGCATGGAATATCGTTGTTTCTCACAATGATGGTGCTGGCACGATATTGAACAACGAGGTGGAGCAGGCACGCGAGATGCTCAATAATCGCATTGGCAACATCGTGAACAGCCGTCAGCGTGGCATACAGCTTATGCTCGGCATCGACTCTTCGCTTGGCGATGATGAAGCTTACACCATGGCAGTAGATGCTAAGGGTGTGACCATTAATGGTCAGCCCACACGCGGTGTGTTCTGGGGATTGATGACTCTCGACCAGATATTGCGTGGTTCTGGAGTAAAGGAATGCGTAGATGCTATTCCGCACCTTACTATTAAGGACACTCCTCGCACTCATGTTCGTGAGCTTATGGTAGACCCTGCCCGCACATTTATTCCTTTTGAAGAGTTGAAGGCGTTTGTGCCTGAGATGGCTCGCTTTAAGCTCAATGCTCTGCACCTACACCTTGTAGACGACCAGGCATGGCGCATAGAAATAAAGAAATATCCACAGCTAACTCAGCAGGCTTCTTCGCGCTGGGGACAGGACGACTTGTTGGCACCATATAAAGGATATTACACTCAGGAGCAGATGCGCGAACTCGTGAAGTTTGCAGCTCGCTATCATGTAGAGATTGTGCCAGAAATAGAAATGCCAGGTCATGAGGTTGCAGCTATCAGCGTATTCCCTGAGCTTACTTGCCATCAGCGCCAAGTGCCTATCCGCACCACTTGCGGTGTTTCTAACGAGTTGTTGTGCCCAGGCAATGAGTTTACATACGAATTCCTTGGTAATGTTTTCAAGGAGCTAACCGACATTTTCCCTTCTAAGTATGTGCACCTCGGTGGCGACGAAGCAGGCAATCCAGCCCTCGACTGCTGGACAGACTGTCCTAAGTGTCAGGCGCTAAAGACTAAACTCGGCATTACCACTACCGACCGTTCAGAGAACTGGAAACTGCAAGGTTATCTCTTCGACCGCATCATCAGCCTATTGCGCGACACATACCATAAGACTCCTATGTTTTGGTATGAGACCGACTTCAAGAAGATTCAGCCAGGATGCGTTACCTTTGCATGGCGCAACGGACTTACCGAGAAGGCGCTCGAAACAGCAGTTGAGAACAATGCTCGCATCATGCTATGCCCTGGTGAGCATTGCTATTTCGACTATCCTATGGCTAAGGGCGATATGCCGGAAGTTAACTGGGGTATGCCTGTGACAACTCTCAAGGATGCCTACAGCCTCGACCCTGCATGGGGACACGACAAGAACTTTGAAAACAACAATCTCTTTGGTGTGGCTGGTACCCTGTGGAGTGAATGTATCACATCGCCAGAGCGTATCTACTACCAAGCTTATCCACGTGCCATCGCATTGGCAGAAGCAGGATGGAGCCAGCAAGAGAATCGCTCATGGGAGTCGTTCCTAAAGCGTATGCAACCATTGGCTAACGACATGATGCGTCGTGGCATCTCATTCTCAATGGAATACTAAACAAGTTGCAGGCGCAAGGTGTCGAGATATTGGTCTACTTGTGGATCGTTGATACGACTCCAGATGTCGCCTCCGACGGCGGCACCACCACAGTGCCATGACTTTATTTGTGGGATGTTGGCTGATGATACGCCTCCTAAGGCTATTACCTTAGAGTCGATGATAGCATCTTGGGCTGCTTGCTGCAAGGTGGAATCTGAGAAGGCAGCTTCGTAGCCTACCTTAGAGATGCTATTGAAGATAGGACTTAGGAATAGGTAGTTGCGCAAAGGCTTGTTGGCAACAACCTCTTCGAGACTATGGCATGAGCACGAGATGCTACCCTTGAAACCCTCGGGCACATGCGAACAGCGACGGTTAAGATGGATGCCATGAAGGCGAAACTCACTTGTAAGCTCGAAATGCTCGTGCAAAACTATGCGACTATGCCAACACTCAGGAATGAGAGAGAGCAAATGGCGACAGTCTTCTACTGATGCTCCAGGCTTACGCAAATGTAGCAAGTCCAGACCATGACGAAATAGTTTATCTATAAAAAATGCCTCTCCCGACAAGAAGTCGGGAGAGGTTATTACGATCCATTTCATACAAAATAATTCTTTTGTTTATACGTATGCATTATACGTAGGGAATTGTTATATGTAGGGGAAATGGCTTATTTCTTCAATTTCTCGATAATCATATCGGCAACCTTCTTACCAGAAAGCATCATACCACCGAAGATAGGTCCCATACGTGGTGTGCCTGCAACGGCTGAAGAAGCCATACCGCAAACATAAAGTCCTGGATAAACCTCGCGTGTGCCTTCTACTACCATACGCTCGCCTTCTACAACATCCAACGAACGCTCACCGATAACAGCACCAGTAGGAGTATCCAACTGAATACCATTCTTACGAGCTACGACCTTGCACATCTCGCTGTCGTGACCGGTACCGTCGATAACGCACTTTGCCAAGATGTTCAATGGGTCTACATGCAAGCCTTCGCGGAGTACAGGAGTCCAGTTGACAACAACACCACTAACAACATCATTCTTGAAGATTACATCCTCTACAGAATAGCAGTTGAAGATAGTTGCACCAGCATGAACAGCATGATACAAGAGTGCAGAAGTGCTCTCTACAGAGTCGATAGTGTAGAGTCCATCTTCGAAAGCCTCGTAGTTGATATCGAAATCCTTTACGATGTGCATAGCCTCTTCCTGAATAACAATCTGGTTGAACATCATGGCACCGCCCCACATACCGCCACCAGGAGAAAGCTTACGGTCGAACTGAGCAACCTTTAAGCCTGCCTTAGCCAAATAGTAAGCTGCAACAATACCAGATGGACCACCACCAACGATGGCTACATCGAGATCAAGATTACGCTGTAGTTTGTCGAAATAGGTACTGATAATACCTTTTGATACTTGTGTTTCAATCATTTTTTATAAATGTTTATTGGGTTTATGTGTTTTATATTTCTACTTTTTGCTTATTGCCGTGAGCCTTTATTCCTCACAACTCTTTAGCGAATGGCTAATGCGAGCAGCACAGAAGTTAGGACCGCACATGGTGCAATAGTTGGCATCTACCGAGTTGCTCGACTTATAATATTCGAGAGCACGCTCTGGGTCGAGAGCCAAATTGAATTGGTCTTTCCAACGGAAATCGTAGCGAGCTTTGCTCAATGCATTGTCGCGAATGGTTGCTCCAGGATGTCCCTTTGCCAAGTCGGCAGCATGGGCTGCAATCTTGTAGGTAACAACGCCAACTCTCACATCTTCTTTCTCAGGCAAAGCGAGATGTTCCTTTGGAGTAACATAGCAGAGCATAGCTGTGCCATACCATCCTATCATCGAAGCACCAATGGCAGAGGTGATATGATCGTAGGCTGGCGCAATGTCGGTAACGAGAGGGCCGAGGGTGTAGAAAGGAGCACCATGGCATTTTTCAATCTGGCGTTCCATATTCTCCTTAATCTTATGCATTGGCACATGACCAGGACCTTCGATAAATGCCTGTACATTCTTAGCCCAAGCACGCTCTACGAGTTCGCCCATAGTATCGAGCTCGGCAAACTGTGCTGCATCGTTGGCATCATAGGTAGAACCAGGACGCAAGCCGTCGCCCAACGAAATGGCAACATCGTATTTTGCACAGATGTCACAAATGTCATCGAAATGTTCGTAGAGGAAGCTCTCCTTCTGATGCACCTTGCACCACTTAGAGATGATGCTGCCACCACGACTCACGATGCCTGTCAAGCGAGTATCAGCAAGATGAATATTCTTTAGGCGAATACCGCAATGGATGGTGAAATAGTCAACACCCTGCTCACATTGTTCGATAAGAGTGTCGCGGAATACCTCCCATGTCAGGTCTTCAGCCTTACCATTCACCTTCTCGAAAGCCTGATACATAGGCACAGTACCTACTGGCACAGGACAGTTGCGGAGAATCCACTCGCGTGTTTCGTGGATATCATTACCAGTAGAGAGGTCCATCAATGTGTCGCCACCCCACTTGCAACTCCATACAGCCTTCTCTACTTCCTCTTCGATACCCGAAGTAGTAGACGAGTTGCCGATGTTGGTATTTATCTTAACCAAGAAGTTGGTACCGATAATCATAGGTTCCGACTCTGGGTGCTTGATATTGGCAGGAATCACCGCCCTACCCTCAGCTATCTCTTTGCATACAAAGGCAGGAGTGATATGAGTCTTTATGCCAAGTTCTTCGCAATTCATATTCTCACGAATGGCTACATACTCCATTTCCTGTGTTATGATGCCCTGCTTAGCAAAATACATTTGAGTTTCGCCTTCCTTGCGACCATCAATCCATGATTGGCGCATTTTAGGCAAACCTTTCTCTAAGTCTATCTCCACATTAGGGTCGCTGTAAGCACCGCTGGTGTCGTAGATATACACAGGCTCATTAGGTTCCATATGGCGCTCGTTTCCTTTGACAGTAACGGTTGGAGTGAGTTTCACTCTGCGCATTCCTACCTTGATTTCAGGATATAGCTTTCCACTTAGATACACCTTCTCGGAAGAAGGATAGTTGAATTTGATTTTAGTTTCCATTAATATTTCTTTTATTTAGATTTCGAATATATTGAGAAGTTAATGAAGATTAGAAGTTAAAGAATTAAAAGAAGTTATCGCTCCCTATGGTCGCTAGAAGTTAAAGCCATTAGCCTTTTTTGTAGGAGTTTTAGTCTGCTTTTAGCCATAGTCTCAGCTATAAGACATATGGCTTTAACTTCTTTAACTTCTCTAACTTCTTTAAATTCTTTAATTTCTTCTTCTAAAGATGCTTCAAGAAGCGTTGCATTTCTTCTACAGGATTCTCGGCATTCAATATGCCACCGCTAACAGCTATTCCGCTTACACCTGTTGCCAATATCGACTTGATATCCGACTCCAATATGCCACCTATGGCAACGATAGGAAGGTTGATACCATGCGACTTCATTTGGTCAACAATATGCTGATAGCCTTCTAAGCCAAGTACTGGCGACAGATTCTTCTTGGTGGTGGTGAAGCGAAACGGACCACAACCTATGTAGTCGGCACCCTGACGATACAGGCGCTCCACATCTTCGAAGGTGTTTGCTGTGCCTCCAATAATCTTGTCGCAACCAAGTATCTTTCGAGCCTCATCGATAGGCATATCGTTTTTGCCAAGATGCACACCATCGGCTCCAGTCTTCTCGACCCATTCCACATGGTCGTCAAGAACAAACGTAGCGCCATGCTCCTTGCATAGTCTGCCTATTTCTGCTGCAGCAGCCATAAACTCAGCTTCTGTAGCTTCCTTCATTCTTAGTTGCACCCATCGGCAACCTCCTTCGAGAGCCAAGCGTGCGCCGTCTACATAGCCGTAGCGATTGTTGGAGTGTGTGATAAATTGTATCATAAGATGATTGTTTTTTCGGGATTAAACAAATGGCATACTGGTCCGTGACCTTCGCCTATCTCTACATTCTTGCCTGCTTCCAAGGCTTGCGACAAATATTCCTTGGCATGAGCAATAGCATCGGGCAAATCTAAGCCTCGAGCCATAAACGAGGCGATGGCAGAAGAGAGTGTGCAACCTGTGCCGTGGGTGTTGCGAGTGTTGATAGTAGCATGCACAAAGGTGTGAATGGTGCCATCATTCAGATAAAGCTTATCTATCTTCTTGTTGCCTTCCAGATGACCTCCCTTTATGAGCACAGCCTTGCAGCCCATAGCAAGGATTCGCTTGGCTGCAACATCCATATCGTCGACAGTATGGATTTCAGTCTTCGACAATACTTCTGCCTCAGGGATATTTGGTGTTAGCAAAGTTGCCATAGGGAGCAATTCGCTACAAAACACCTCAAGTGCATCTCGCTGCATGAGCATAGAGCCGCTGGTAGACACCATAACTGGGTCTACAACCAGTTTGCTTGGAGAATAAAAGCTTAGAGAATCGGCTATAGCGTGTATGGTAGCGCAGTCGTTGACCATACCTATTTTTATAGCCACAGGCTTAATATCATCCATCACAGCCTTGATTTGTCCTGCCACAATTGCAGGTTCTATGGCTTGTATTGCCTTCACGCCAAGGGTGTTTTGCACAGTCACAGATGTTATTGCCGAAGCGGCATAAACTCCCAAAGCCGACATAGTCTTTATGTCTGCTTGCACTCCTGCGCCTCCGCAACTGTCGGAGCCTGCTATAGTCAATACGCAAAGATACCTCATGCTATTATCGTTTGCAGAGGTGCCTCTGTTGGCTTACTTAAAAAGACGATACGGAATAGAAACAGCCTCGCACACCCTAACGATGGTAGAAGCAATCCCTGCGGCAGCATTACCTGCGTCAGGTTCTATGGGTATAATCTCAGCACCACAATCGTGAAGCACCCCTTATTTCTTATTTTTATTATTGCAAAAGCGGCAGCTACCATTAGCCACCGCTTTGCAAAAGTATATATAAATTCGTAATTACGAGCATCAATAGATAATATTTAAGATTTATTCACGCTAACGCAAAGGCATTAGAGGATATATAAATCATGCAATCTGCTCTTTTTTTTCCTATCTATTATCTTACTATCGTTTCTATTATCTCACAATCTTTGGCTTAAGCTCATCTGGCGACTCGTTGGTAAACATATTCACGGCAGGAGCATGCTTAGTGAAAAGGTCGGTAATGACGCTTGGCTCTATGGTGATAGATGGCGCAAAGCTGTCGGAGAGCATATAGTCGAGGATAGACTTGCGAAGCTGACGAGCCACCAAGCGACTATCGAGGCGCGACGAGATATCGAAGGTGGTGATGAGAAGTTTGCCACCAAGCACATTTGCTTCGGCTATCATGCCAAGCTTACGACTTACATGCCAAGTATCGATAGGCTGGAATGGCGACTGATAGTCGGCAGGGAACTCGGCAAGGTTCATAACCTGAGCACGGTTTACAAGTTCCCACCAGTTTAGGTTCTGCCAGTCGTCTGTAGGACAGTTGGCAAACACAGGATGAGAGGCATCGATATAAGAGCCTGTGGTATGAGGTGGGCGCATCTTAAACCAGCTGGTATTCCAGAACACAGGCAGATATGTTTGCTTAACATCGCTACCATAGGTGACGCGACCAGCAGCCTGGATGAGCACCTTTCCACCTTTCTTCAATACTGCAAGAGCCTTGGCATCGAGAGAGTCGCAGATGTAGATATTCTTTGCTACTTGCTTGTTGCCATCAACTTTAGGCATGTCAAGCTTTGAAGGATACACCCAGAAGTCCCACTCGTTGGTGTTGCCACCTACAGCAACTTGCAACTGCAGCTTCTGTGGCAACTGCGATGTCTCCACCTTATTATATATATTAAGAGGCAATGAGATGGTGCCGAGGGCGATGTTCTTGCCCACAGGATATGTCTGCACACCATTAGCAAGCACGCCACGAATAGTCTCTACGCCGCAACCAGAAATAGTATAGCGAGGAGTCTCGGTGAGAGCAGATGCCGAAGCATTATACAGTTCTACTGGCACAACGAGGGTGTCGGCAGCAGAATAAACGAAGCGAGGAAAGCGAGCCAAAGGCACTACAGGCTTACAAGCATGGCGGAACACATTCATGTCAGTAGCATTCTTCACCCAGCTCTTCTCTCTCCAGAATACGTTGAGTGGACCTACGAGGGCTGTGCCTTGTCCGCTATAGTCGTTGAGACCAAGGAGTTGGAAACCTGCATACTCAGGAGTGCGAAGGTTGCGCTCCATCTCGTATTTATAAGCCAACTGCTGCAAACGGCTGCTCGAAGCCAAGAACTTATCAGCCATAGTAGCCATGCCGCCATGCTGAAGCAGGTCTTCGAAGATGTCGAAATTGCTTGCTTTATAGACGCCAGTATACTGCGAGCGCTCACGAAGATCTGGGAAAGCACACCATTGACCTTGCTCGTGGGCAATGATAGGAGTGTTGGCAACCATCTCGATAGTGCCGTCGGCAAGGGTATCAGGAGCTAAAGCGTAGGCAGGAGTAGCCTTGGCATTGAAGTTGCGAGGACGCAAAAGCTGAGAATAATAGTCGTCGGAAGAAGAAGGAGCTGTGCGGTTCCATTCCAAACCACGTGCGCCACCCTTGACATGATAGTCGCTATTGGCATCCCATGCCCATCCGCCACCTACGGAAGCACCACAATATATGCGACGGTTGTCGCCCGTTTTGTGCCAGTAGTTAATGAAGTCGCGACACCAAGCCACCCAGTCGCCAGCAGGTTCATTGCCTGCAGCAAGCATGCAGAACGAAGGGTGGTTGCCATATTGACGCACCATGCGCTGAGTTTCCTGCAACAGATAATGGTCGATAGTCATACCACGACGCAACTTCACACCATGGTTAGGCCATGATGGTCCTTCGGGCTGAAGATAGATACCCACCTTATCGGCAGCAAAGAAGGCTGCCTCTGGAGGACAATATGAATGGAAGCGAACATGGTTGATGCCATATTCCTTGCACTTTTGGAACACACGAAGCCATGAAGCCTCATCGGTAGGAGGAAAACCAGTAAGAGGGAAGTTGCAGTTTTCTACTGTGCCACGAAGATAGAGCGGATTGCCATTAAGGAATAGTTGGCGACCCTTGTATGATATCTCACGCATACCGAAGGTGGTAGAGGTGGTATCGTTGTCGAGAATCGCAGAGAGAGTATAGAGGTTTGGAGTAAACTCATTCCATAGACGGACACTATCGCCAAGGCTTATCTCATAGCGCACCTTAGTTTCGTCTATAGCCACGCGCTTAGCCTCAACTCTATTGCCATCGATAAGGAAAACGATATTGCGAGGTTTCTTTAACCCTACGGTTTCTACATCCACACCAATGCCCTTGGCTTCGAGATTAGGATATACCTGAAGATTAGAGATATAAGCCTTAGGATGAGAGATTAATCGGATGTCGCCAGCAATACCGTTCCAGTTGCCCTGCGTTTGGTCGGTAACGCTATGCGAATCTTGTCCTACGCATACATTCTCTATACCATTATACACGCGGATTTTTATCTGGTTGTCTTTACCAAACAGCACGAGCTGTGTGATATCGAAGCTATGAGGCACAGAGAGCGACGAGTCGCGACCAGCGAGCTTGCCATTCACATATACTGTTGTTTCGATATGTGGGCGCTCAAGGTAAAGCTCCACCCTACCCTTTTTCCATTGGCGAGGTATGCTTATAGTACGCTCATACCATGCTTCGCCTACATAGTGACGACGAGGAGTGAGGAAGAAAGGAAACTTCATCTTGCCTGCCTCGCGATATTTAGCCATGTAGGGGTTGTAATAGAACGAGGAGTCGTAGAGGCTGCCTGTCCACTTGGTGTCGATGGTTACTTCGTCGCCAAGGTCGTTGGTGAGCATAGAACCAGGGAGGTTGGCTTTCTTGCCGTCTGCCATGGTCCAAGAGCCTGCGAGGTCGAGGCTACGCTGGGCAGAAGCGGAAGCGGCAAGGAAGAGAGAAAGGAGCAATGAGGCTCCGCGATGGGATGAGAATAGATGGGATATATTCATTTTTTTTGTTTTTATTTTTTGATTGGGGGAAGGGGCGAGAGGAAAAAGGAAAGGGAAAGCGAAAGCAAGGCTGCCGAGCAGCCTTGAACGCAACCCAAGGAGGAACAAGGCTAAGCACAGGGGAAGCGAAGGCTAACCACAGGGGAAGCGAAGGCTAACCGCTGGGAGAGCGAAGGCTAACCGCTGGGGAAGCCTGGGTGGCTATTCGATGCAAACCTTTGCTGTTTCGCCTGGGGTGGTATCGGCTTCGCGAGGGAAGTAGATAGGCATATTTGGCTGCAAAGGAAGGATGCGAAGCTCAAGCTCGGTACAACCTGCAGGCAGGCGCCACAGGCCATAGAGGAATGGGCGACCATTATAGAAGTTGTCGGCAATGAGCTTACCGTTGGCATAGAGTCGGGCTACGTCGCCACGATAGTCGATGCGAAGCAGACGATGGAACTTGGTGCATGCTTCGGGTGCTACTTGTATGCGATAAACGGCAGCATTGTCGAAGTCGGCATCAGTAGGAGCCTCGGCAACCTTCTGTGCTCCGATAGAGATATGGCGAGGTGTTGTCGACGCCTCTTTTATCTTCTCGATGCTCGCATTAAGATAGATATATGCTCTTACTTCATCTTCATAGAACAGGGTGTTGGCATCTTGAGGAGTGAGAAGATAGATATTGCCAACCACAGGACGTTCGATGCCACGTGGCTTCACATTACGCAATATCTTGCCATTCTTCATAGCAATCTCTACCGGAATGCCTGGTATCTGCTGTAGATAAACCTTACCATCACGGCGAGCCACAGGCTGGGCTGTAGCATATCGCATACCGTCGATACCGAAGGTGAAGATGCAAGAGGTATTGGCAGGAATGGTTATCGGACGCTGAGGGAAGGTGAGGTTGGCAACCTTAAACTGCACATTCTTCTTGGCAGAGATAGTCTGCAGGCGCTCGTAGTTATTAACGAAGACAAAGCCACTATCACCCTGCGCACGATACGACCAACGGAGATGGCTATCATCGCCCTGCTTGATATCTTGCGAGCAAGGGAAGGTAGGATCCATAGGAGCAAGTGTCTCGGCATAATCGTGCATCATGAGGTGGAGCTTTCGAAGCAATAAATAATGGTCGTATGGTTGTCCGAACTCACCAAGTGGAGCCTGGAAGTCGTAGTTCTTCACAGGCATATCGTTATAATTGGTAGCTTGGGTGCGTTGGTTTTCATTAAGCGTAGTCAAGCCATCAGGGTTTGTGCCACCATGATACATATAGTAGCCAAGCAAGTTGCTACCACTTCCGAGTTTCACTATAGCCATAGAGTAGGCATCCTCAGGATATACGAATGGTCGACGATGATAGGCTGTAGCCATACCGCCACCAAGTTCGCAAGTGAAATAAGGATAATCGTTGTCACCCTTAGCGGTTTCAGCCTTTTGAGTGCCGAATTGGTCGGTAGCGATGGCTGTAGAACTGCGGAAGGCTTTGAAGTTGAAAGCTTTATAATAGGCACCAGCCCCCTCCTTGATGCTACGCTCCCAGAAGCCGTCGGCATAGTCGCCAAACAAAGGAAGCATCTCGCCAAAAGGTACAGGGCGAGTGAGTGCAGGCCAGCCTGTGCGAGTATAGAAAGGTAGGTCGTAGCCTATCTCGAGGGCTATCTTCTTCAAAGCCATGAGGTAGGCACCATTACGTTGCTCGTTGTCAAACTGCACAGCAATTAGCGGACCGCCATCTTTCCATTGCAATCCTTGCACTTGTGCGAATATCTGGCGATAGAGCTTCTTGACATAAGACATAAAGACAGGGTTGTCGTCGCGAGTCTTGCATCCCTTGGTGAACACCCAGTCTGGAATACCGCCATTGCGTACTTCGCCATGGCAGAAAGGACCAAGACGCAACACCACAGGAATATCCTCCTTGGCACACAGTTCTATGAAATGACGAAGGTCGCGCTGTCCACTCCAGTTGAAGATGCCTTCTTGTTCTTCTACATGATTCCAGAACACATAGGTGGCAATCATCGTTAGCCCACCCTCTTTCATCTTCTTTATCTCCTTAGCCCATTCGGCTTCAGGAATACGAGAATAATGTATCTCGCCCATCGCAGGCATCACTCTATGACCATCCATAATAAGGCTGTGGGCGTCCCAAGAAACTTTGGGTTGCTGGGCTACGCAGATGGCAGAAGAAGCCATGAGCAGAACTGCTGGCAACAAATGCTTTATCATAATCGGGAAAATTATTAGGTTGTTAAAAATATCTGTTATTCGGTTTTATATCGCAAAGTTAGTATTTTTATTCAACTATTTATCATTCAGTAAGATTTATTGGACAAATTCTTAGGTATTTAGCCAAAAAACTAAACTAAAAACCACAATAAAGAAGGCTTACTATACGTTATTATTACAAAACGACAATAATATAAGGATGCCAACGATAAATATAAAGCAAGAGAATGTCACATATATAGCTATGTGGTTACTGCTATTCAGCACTCCCATGCTGATATTGATTATTCATGCCTCATCAAATAGCAACCTTGATATAGACTGGTGGACTATCATACACATCGAGGAGATATTGGGAATATATTTCGTGGCATTTCTTGTTCACAACTTCCTATTGGCACCAATGCTACTATACAAGCAGCAGACAGGTCGCTATGTGTGTTCGATATTGATATTGGTGGTTGCATTTATAGCATTGCAAAGTTGGATAAGACCAATAATGCATGAACAAAAACGGCACAGACCAAGAGCTGAGATGCCTATGACGCAAAGGTATTACAAAGCTGATAATTTTCGCGATGATAGACAAAGGCCACAGTTCAAAGAGCCACGCCCGTTGATAGGACCAGCAGAGCTTACAAACACTTTGGCTTTGATATTCCTCATGGGTATGAACCTCGGTGTGAAGCTATACTATAAGGCAGACAAAGACCGCAACCGCATGCAGCAATTAGAGAAGGAGAACCTAAAGCAAAGGCTCAACTATCTGAGATACCAGATAAGTCCACACTTCTTCATGAACACCCTAAACAACATACATGCGCTGGTAGACATAGACCCCGAAAAGGCAAAGAAGTCGATAGTGGAACTCTCGAAGCTGATGCGACATATATTATATGATGGCGACACCAACATAAGTCCGCTAAGCGACGAGGTGCAATTCTTGCAAAACTATATCGCGCTGATGAAGATGAGGTTTACGGGTATGGTAAAGGTAAATACAGACTTTCCTGCCATGACAAGCCAAAAAGGCATAGCGCCATTGATATTGGCAATATTTGCCGAAAATGCTTTCAAACATGGAGTGAGCTATAAGTCGCCTTCGAATATCGACATGACACTAAGGTGCCACAACAACGAGTTTATACTCTTTACTTGTAAAAACTCTAAACGCAAAGATGGCGCAAAAGAGAAAGATTTAGATGGTGGCATCGGACTAAAAAACGTAAAAAATCGCCTCGAACTAATATACGGCGACAGATATCATATCGACATAAAAGATACTGAAGACAACTATAAGGTAAGACTGTTGCTACCACTTGAGAATACAAATACGAACAATAAACAAAGAGTAAGATTATGATTAGAACCATAGCTATCGACGACGAGCCATTGGCTCTTCAGCAACTTGCCAATTACATAGAGAACACTCCTTTCTTGCAGCTTGTAGGCAAATGCCAAAGCGCAGTAGAGGCTAAGGAGATAATGGAGAAAGAAGAGGTGGATGCCATATTCTGCGACATCATAATGCCCGACATCAATGGTATGGACTTTATAAAGTCGTTGCCCGTGACTCCTATCGTGGTGTTTACCACAGCCTCATCAGAATATGCCATAGATGGTTTCAAGGTTGATGCTGCCGACTATCTGCTAAAACCTTTCGGCATGGACGAATTCAGGCGTGCTGCCTTGAGGGTGAAACAAAGATACGAAATGGCTGTAATACCAAAGGCTAAGATTACCGACGAAGACGACACGGTGTTCATAAAAACCGACAAGAAGATTATGAAGATTGCCTTTAGCGACATTCGCTACATAGAGAGCATGAGCGAATATCAGAAATTCTATATCGAAGGCAAGAAACCTATCACGGTATTGCTGGCGCTAAAGAAAATCGAGGAATGTATGCCTTCGTATTTCATGCGCATACACCGCTCTTATATCATAAACCTCAAGAAGATACAGGAGGTAAACAAGAATCGAGTAATCATGGACGAGGAAACATATCTGCCAATAGGCGACAACTATAAGGATGCCTTTGTGGAATATGTCACCACCCGATTCTTGGGAAAATAAAGATTCTTAGGAGAATAAAAGCTAATAAAGACAGATAAAAAATGCGACTACTCTCATTGGCTTATGCGAATAGTCACATAAGCCAATGAGAGTAGTCGTATAAGCACATACGAATAGTCGCATAAGCAAACGAGGCTACTCGCAAAAAAAGAGTTGTTATTATTCTGCAGCCTCAGCTAATGTTTCAACAATATATTTTGTAGAAGCGCCATATTTATTCTCACCCTTGTCGCCATCCATAACAGCAAAGATAAAGATAATAAGCTGAACAATACCACTTGCTATTGTAAGCCCGATAAATGTAGGAGAAAAAACAACTTTCATTATTTCTTCTTGTGTAAGAGCTCCAGGAGTTGCCAACCCCTTCATAAAGCTATAAGCATTAGATGCTACACCCAACAAAACTGCAGCTATAACCCAAATACCACTATGTCCACGGTCGTGCATACGACGGATGG
>OARX01000084.1_pt1 | contig 19413 bp, 15 predicted proteins | sample 1494841 | NCBI WGS metagenome assembly OARX01 (sample SAMEA3360670, study PRJEB22359) | human gut metagenome | biome: ENVO:urban biome; feature: ENVO:human-associated habitat; material: ENVO:feces | place: Bangladesh | collected 2011 | reverse complement strand
AGGGCAGCTACGAAGCCCTTGTGGAAGAAAGTAGTTGCTATAGAGTCGTTGGCACCTTCCATCTCAGACTTCATTCGAGGGAATATACCTTCCATTACCTGACCAGCGATAGTAGCGCCAGCAGAGTATGCAACAAACTGTGGGTCGTTGGCCTTGCTGATAGCATCCTCATAGCCTTTTACGAAATCAGCCATGAAGACAGTATCTACATTCATACGATTAATGAGGTAGGGTAGCAAACCCTTTGTGGCAGTCTTACCTGCCATGTAGCTAAGAGAGTCGCTTGCTGTAGCGAGCTTTACCTGCTCAGTAGCAGCTACTTTCTTGTTTTTGTTCTTATCCTTCTTGCCTGCGAAAGCCATGTTAGCGCTTCCTGCAAGCAAGAGAAGAGATAGAATGATAGTTTTGTTCATAATATAATTGTTATTACTTACCTGCAGAAATCAATTCAATCTTGAAGATAAGGGTTGAGAATGGCTTGATGTCGCCAGCCTGACGCTCACCATAACCCAAGTTCTGAGGAATGTAAACTTCCCAAATGCTACCAACAGGCATGTGGGTAATAGCCTCTGTCCAACCCTTGATAAACTGCTTAGGCTGGATTTCTACAGGCTGACCATTCTTGTAAGAGCTTTCGAATACCTTACCGTCGATGGTGCGTCCCTCGTAGTGAACCTTAACCATTGTTGTATCTGAAGGGATAACGCCGCTACCTTCCTTGATAACCTTATACTGCAAACCGCTTGGCAAAGTTACAACGCCTGGCTTCTTCTTGTTCTCAGCAAGGAACTTTTCGCCAGCAGCCTTGTTAGCACCAAACTCCTTCTTCATAGAAGCAGTCTTGATGATCTTCATCTTTTCCTGTGCTATCATCTGTGCCTGCTCAACAGTCATAATGCCCTTCTTGCCCTTAACACCTGTGAGGAAACCTGCGAGGAGGTTCTTCAAAGAGATAGTCTTTGTAGAGTCGCTACCGAAAGCATTGTAGTTAACACCCTTTACAAGCTGTGTAGAAAGCTGCTGACCAATCTGCAAACCTGTATAGTAAGCTGTCTTCTTCTTGTCGTCGCCAGCATTTGCACCCTCGTTGATACCTTTGATAAACTCGTCGATATAAGCAGTATCGATAACCTGACCCTGCTCAATAGCCTGACGGATGTACTGTGACTGAACCAAACCAATGCAGTAGCTCATAGAGTCTACATCGTTCTTCATGTCAGCCTTAGGAGTTGAATTGCCACAAGAAGCAAATGTTGCGGCAGCGATAGCCAAAGCGGCTACAAAACTAAGTTTTTTCATTTTGTTTATTATGTTTTTGTTTTTTGTTTCTTAATATAATGTGGCGACTAAAAAGCCGCCACAACAGGGTAGGGGTACACGATTAGATAACCTCGATGAGCTCTACATCGAAGATAAGAGCTGCATATGGAGGAATGTCCTGACCAGCGCCACGTGTGCCGTAAGCAAGGTTGAAAGGAATGAAGAAACGATACTTAGCACCTTCCTTCATAAGCTGCAAACCTTCTGTCCATCCAGCGATAACGCCATTGAGAGGGAATGTAGCAGGCTCGTTGCGACGATATGAGCTATCAAAGATCTTACCGTTGATGAGAGTTCCCTCGTAGTGGCACTTCACCTGATCGGTAGCCTTAGGGCTCTTGCCGTTGCCTTCCTTGAGCACCTGATACTGCAATCCGCTTGGCAATGTTACTACACCTTCCTTCTTTGCATTCTCTGCAAGGAAGTTCTCGCCCTCAGCCTTTACAGCCTTCACCTTCTCTTCTCCCTTCTTCTGGAGATATTCCTGAACCAATGCTTGCGCTTCGGCTTCATCGATTTTAAGCTCTGCACCTGTGAGCACATCCTTCATCGCTGCTGCGAAATCCTCAGTAACTATGTCGTTGGCTCCCATGTCTGCCAATTGGCGGCCTATGCCGATACCCAAAGCGTAACTAACTTTGTCCATAAATGCTTTTAGTCTTGTTTTATAATGTGTTAATATCAAAATTCGTGCAAAGATAACATTTTTATTGGTCATACATACATTTATTTTCAAAAAAATAGTATTTTTGTAAATGTTTAGCTTTTATATTAATAGGTATTGCTTGTCATGCTTGAATAATGAATTGCTTTATGAAAAAGAAATTAGTATTCCTTACAGGTGCAGGAATGTCGGTGGAGAGTGGCTTCAAGACATTTCGCGGCAATGATGGTCTATGGGAGAACTATCCTGTAGAGCAGGTTGCAACACATGAGGGGTGGGAGAAAGATCCTACCTTAGTGACCAACTTCTACAACATGCTTCGCAAGAAGCTATATGCTGCACAACCTAACGAGGGGCATAAGCTTATAAAGAGTCTTGAGAATGATTACGATGTGTGTGTGATAACTCAGAATGTTGACGACTTGCATGAGCGTGCAGGCTCAAAGAATGTTATCCATCTGCATGGCGAACTAAGCAAAGTGTGCTCAAGTCGTGAACCTTATGATGAGCGCTATATAATAGACTTGCCTGCCGACAACTGTACCGTAGAGCCAGGCACCAAGGCTGGCGACGGTTCGCTATTGCGCCCATTTATAGTTTTCTTTGGCGAGAATGTGCCAATGATAGAGCCTGCTGCCATAGAAGCTCAGAATGCCGACATCTTTGTTATCATAGGCACAAGCTTGAATGTATATCCTGCTGCAGGCTTGGTGCAATATACCAAGCCTGGCATACCTATTTACCTCATCGACCCTAACGAGGTGATGTCGGGAGCATACAAGAATATCACTCACATCAAGGCTGGTGCAAGCGAGGGTATGAAGAAGCTTATAGAACTTCTATAGCGAGTGGTATAGCTTTAGCATAGAGGCAGCAATATCATTATTCTCGAATCGAGTGACATATTGTTGGCTCTTAGCCACAATTTGCTTTTTAGTCTCATTGTTAGCGATGAGAGTTTTTATAGCCTCTGCCATTTCCTGAGGTTTGTCGGGGTCTACATATAGGTTGTCAGGACCGCCAGCCTCTTCCAGACAGCTACCTGTGCAAGCCACCACAGGCAGTCCACTCTGTATGGCTTCGATGATAGGAATGCCGAAACCCTCGTAGCGCGAAGGATAAACGAAGCATTCTGCCATCTGGTATATGGCATAGAGGTCGCTCGTAGGCACTCCGCTAAGAAAGTGTACACGCTCTGTAAGATTATTCTTTTTTACGAAGTCTTCTATCTTGTCTGCATATTTGGTGCGTCTGCCAACGAGCACAAGATGGATGTCATTATCGAGATAGGGTAGGGCTTGTGCTGCAAGCAAAGCATTCTTGCGCTCTTCGATAGTGCCCACGAAGAGAATATAGCGATTAGGCAGAGCATATTGTTTGCGGGCATGCTCCTTCTGCTCTTCGCTTGCCTTAGTCTTGAAGCGTGTGCCACAGCTTTGATAAATCAGTTCTATCTTGTCTTCAGCCACATTTCCAAACTCCATTATGTCGCGCTTGGTACATTCGCTGATAGCCACAATCTTGTCGGCTTCACGACAAGTATAGTGGAACTTCCAACGATATATCATCACGTCGATAGGCTTGTAGTATTCAGGATGGCGCAGGAATATCAAGTCGTGAATGGTAACCACGCTCTTTATTCCAGCCTTATGTATGCCCATAGGCAATTCGCCAGTAAGACCATGATAGATATCTACATGGTCGCGCTTCAGGTCGTTGACGATATTGCGTATTCTCCATAGACCTTTTAGTAGCTTGGGAGTGTTGGTAGGCAACACAAACTGCATATTCTCTTGCATGTTGAGTTGCGAGCGTAGGTCGTCGCGTCCAAGGTCGGGGACATACAGACGTAGGGAGTCTGTATGGTCAATAGAACCGAGGTCGTTGAGCAGGGTGCGACAATAGTTGCCAAGTCCTGTGGCGTTGCGTACTGTTCGTTTGGCATCGAAGCCTATGGTGCGATTTGTCATGATGATAGCTATATTTGTGGCAAAATTAGTGTAAGCAGACGGAATGGCAAAACAAAACCACTCTTTTTTTACCTTCTTATCTCATATATCAAAATGTTTTCGTATATTCGCAGACTGAAAACAATAGGGAGGAGACAAAAACTCTAAGCAAAGAGAAATAGAAATATGCAACAATATGACTATCTGATAGTGGGCTCGGGACTATATGGAGCCACCTATGCTTACAAACAAAAACTGCAAGGCAAGCGCTGTCTCGTCATCGACAAGCGCAACAACCTTGGTGGCAACATATTCTGCCGTGAGGAGGCTGGAATAAATGTGCATGAGTATGGTGCACATATATTCCATACATCAAATAAGAAGGTGTGGGACTTCGTGAATAGCTTCGTGGAGTTTAATCGCTATACTAATTCACCTTTGGCATGCTATAAGGGCAAACTCTATAATCTGCCTTTCAATATGAACACCTTTTACCAGATGTGGGGAGTAACAACTCCTGAGCAGGCAAAGGCAAAGATTGAGGAACAACGACAGGAGATAGTACAGAAACTGAAGGCTGAGGGAGTGAGCGAACCTCGCAACCTTGAAGAGCAGGCGTTGATGCTCGTGGGACGCGATATCTATGAGCGACTGATAAAAGGCTACACCCAGAAGCAATGGGGTAGGGAACTTGTTGACTTGCCTGCTTTTATCATTAAGCGACTGCCCGTGAGGTTTGTCTACGACAACAACTATTTCAACGACACCTACCAGGGCGTGCCTAAGGGAGGATACAACAAGCTTATTCAGGGACTCTTGGATGGCATAGACACTCTTGTTGATGTAGACTTCTTTGACTGTAAGATAGAGCGACAGCCAGAAGGAGGTTTTATCATTAAGCATGCCGACTTTGAATGCCGTTGCGCAAAGATATTGTATACAGGCAAGATAGACGAATACTTCGGTTATTGCCATGGCGCTTTGCAATATCGCTCAGTAAGGTTTGAGCACGAACTTCTTGATACTGCCAACTATCAAGGTAATGCCGTAATCAACTATACCGAAGCTGAAGTGCCTTACACCAGAGTGATAGAGCACAAGCATTTCGAAGCCTTCGGACAGCAGGTGTACGACAATCCAAAGACTGTTGTTTCGCGAGAATATCCAATGGAGACAGCCGAAGGACAGGAACCATACTATCCTGTAAACAACGACAATAACAACGCTCTATATCAGAAATATCGAGCTATGGCAGATGCCGAACGCGATGTGATATTCGGTGGCAGACTGGCTGAATATAAATACTACGACATGGCGCCGATAGTAGAGAAGATTATTTATTCATAGATTGAAGATTATTTATTAATAGATTTAGGAAAAAGATTAAGGATAAAATGAAGTTGAAAAGAAATCTGTTTTCATCACCTTTATGCTTTGTGGTAAACATGGTGATGGTTTATGTTGTCTATGAGATATGCCGATTGGTATTCTTGGCAACCAACTGGAGTATGTTTTCTGAGGCGATAACTTGGAGCTCGTTTTGGGAAATAACGCGTGGCGGCTTGATGTTCGACACCTCTGCCATTCTATATACCAACGCTCTGTATGCTCTGCTGATGCTTTTCCCTATTCACTATAAGGAAACAGCTATATATCAGAAGATTGCTAAGTGGGTGTTCTTGGTATGCAACTCCATCTGCGTTGTTGCCAACCTTGCCGACTGCGTATACTTCAAGTATACCATTCGACGTACTACTGTAACCGTATTCTCTGAATTTCAAAACGAGAATAATCTTGGTAGCATCTTTGGTGCCGAGGTGATAAACCATTGGTATCTTGTGGTTATTGGCATACTGCTGATAGTAGGCATGTGGTATCTTTATCGTATGCCAAAGGGACAGATTCCTGTTCAGATTTCGAAACCATACAAGGCTAAGGGTATGGCAGAATACTATGTGCTGCAAGCATTATGCCTTGCCGTCTTTGTTCCTTTGTGTGTGGCTGGCATACGTGGTGGCTTCACTACCGCCGTGCGCCCTATCACCATTAGCAATGCCAATCAGTATGTAGACCGTCCGCAAGAGGCTGCCATAGTATTGAACACTCCGTTCTCTATCATCCGCACCATAGGCAAATCGGTATTCGTTGTGCCTAACTACTATTCGCAGCAAGAGCTCGATGATATATATTCACCTATTCACACTCCTGGCGATTCGTTAGTGGTTCGCAAAAAGAATGTCGTGGTTATCATCATCGAAAGCTTCGGTCGTGAATATATAGGTGGATTTAATAAATGGCTCGAAGGTGGTAAATACAAAGGATATACTCCTTTCACCGACTCTTTGATGCAGCATAGCGCCACATATCTATACTCTTACTGCAATGGCAGAAAGAGTATAGATGGTATGCCAAGTATCCTCTCGAGCATTCCGATGTTTGTAGAGCCTTTCTTCCTTACTCCAGCATCTATGAATAATGTTAGCGGACTGGCTGGCGAACTGAAGAGCAAGGGATATTATTCAGCCTTCTTCCATGGTGCCGAGAATGGCTCTATGGGCTTCCAGGCTTTTGCTCGTGCCACAGGCTTTACCGACTATTTCGGACGCACGGAGTATAATGCCGACAAGCGATTTAATGGCGACAAGGATTTCGATGGCACATGGGCTATATGGGACGAGCCTTTTATGCAGTTCTATGCTACCAAAATGGGCGAGATGAAAGAGCCTTTTATGACAGCTCTCTTCACAGCTTCGTCGCATCATCCTTATGTTGTGCCTGAGGAATATAAAAAGGTTTATCCAGAAGAGGGTATAAAAATCCATAAGTGCATACGCTATACTGATAATGCTCTTCGCAAATTCTTTGAGAAAGCTAAGACTATGCCTTGGTATAAGAATACTCTCTTTGTGATAACTTCCGACCATACCAACCTTAGCGATCACGACTATTATCAGACCGACCTTGGTGGCTTCTGCTCGCCTATCATCTTCTTTGACCCAAGTGGCGAATTTAAACCTGGTATGCGCAATGCTATAGCCCAGCAGATAGACATCATGCCTACGGTATTGAGCTATCTTGGCTACGACAAGAAGTATATGGGCTTCGGTATCGACCTTCTCACCACTCCTGCCGAAGATACATGGGCGGTAAACTATAATAATGGCTTCTATCAGTATGTCAAGGGCGACTATCTCCTGCAATGGGATGGCAGCAAGACCAAAGCCTTGTATCGTTTCCGTACCGACCTTCTGCTCAAAGACAACGTAGCCAACAAAGAGCCTAAGGTGCGCGAGGCTATGGAGCGCCAGGTGAAAGCCATCATCCAGTCGTATATGGAACGTATGACGCAAAACGAGCTGGTGGTGAAATAATGAATGTTATAAATAACTCAACTTTCGCAAATGTGGAAGTTAAAGAATTTAAAGAAGTTAGAGAAGTTAAAGCCATATGCTTTATAGCTAAATATACAACCAAAAAGGCTATTGGCTATAACTTCTAACGACCGAAGGGAGTGATAACTTCTTTAACTACTATAACTTCCGTACATGCGAAGGAAGAATAGAAATTGCAGTACGTTGCAAATTTGATGGATGTTTGAAAGAAAAATGCAGTGCGCTTCATTTTTCTCAAGAAAGTTTGTATATTTGCAGTGTAATTCATTTTATTCGCATATCAGTCATCAAGTGTATCAATGACATGATGATGAAGTCAAGAAATAGGAAACTAGTCAACTTAGTCTTCTCTAAGCACCAAACTAAAGCCACACATACAGACGTATATGGAACGTATGACGCAAAACGAGCTGGTGGTGAAATAGCTTTTGGGGATTTTTACTTTTGTCTTCAAAATGTGTCGAATTTCTTAGAAATGTGTAAAATTACCCATGACAATTTCTTAGAAATGTGTAAAAAACATAGTTTGAATTCCTCAGAAATGTGGAAGATGTTTAAAATTGAAGCACAAAGCTCATTAGTAATCGATTGATAATTAGCATAATAGATATGGAAACGTATTTATCCCTTTTAGTTATAGTGATCTTTCTTTTGTTTTGACAAATTATAATTATAAAAAACTATGATATTCGCATCTGATAAAGGACGCATGTGCAACAACATCTTGCAGTATGGTCATGTTTATGCCTGGGCGCGTGAGCATGGCAGAAAGAGTATATCCATGCGTTTCAGCTACAAATACCAGTATTTCAATATCTGCCACACTCGTGGCCACAATTTCTTCTCTTATGTTGTTGCCAAATATGGCGCTAAATGGGGATTGATACCTACTGTGGTTTATAATGACGACTCGGAGCAGACTGCCAAGAAGAACGAGGAATTTATGCTCTCTCATTCTACCTTCGTGGTGAAAGGATGGTATGTGAGATTCTACGACCTGTTCTTGAAATACCGACAAGAAATACTCTCGCTCTTTGCTTTCGACAAGGCGATATTGAACAAGACTCATGCCTTTATGGGTAAGAAAGCTGACGACGAGGTGCGCCTTGGCGTGCATATTCGTCGTGGCGACTATAAGACATGGCATAATGGTCGCTACTTCTACGATGACGAGGTGTATCAAGACTATATACAGCAGTTTCGCAATCTCTTTCCAGATAAGAAGCTGACGGTATACGTGTGCAGCAACGACCCTGCACTTAACAAAGCTTCATATCATGAGGCTCTAAAGGATATAAAAATAGTATTTCCACAAGGTGGACAAGAAGACGACCTCTGTTTGCTCTCAGAATGCGACTATCTGATAGGTGCACCAAGCACTTTCTCGCTTGTGGCTGCTATGTTCCACGATATTCCGCTATGCTGGATGAAAGAAAAGCATGTAAACTTATCGCTGGTAAGTTTCGGCAAGTTTGCTGAGCTATTCAGAAACATTATATAATGCAGCTCTCAAGATGAAGATAGCTCATATTATATCTAATAAGGTGTGGGGCGGAGGCGAGCAATACGTCTACGACCTATGCAGCACCCTTATCTCTGATGGCCACGATGTGGAGATATTCACTCGCCCTATTCCTGCCATCGTTGGCAAGGTTGCCACACTTGGTGTGCCCATACACGACTATTCGCTAAAGAACATTCTGAAGCTAAGAGATGGCATAGTGCATGTACATAACTTCAAGGATGCACTAAAACTTGCTGTAGCCAAGAAGCTTACGCATAGCAACATCAAGATCGTTGTCACGCGCCATCTTGTGCGCCCTGCCAAGACTTCGCGTTTATACACTTGGGTGTATGCTAATGTAGAGAAGATAATCTTTGTTTCCGACCTTGCCCGCAAAGAGTTTCTATCTTCTCAGCCCATGGTTGACGAGGCTAAGTTGTGTGTGGTGCGCAATAGCATCAAGACTAATGATAATGCCAATAGCTTTGCCGTAGACGATATTAAAGCATCTTTGCCTAATAACTGCACTATATTGATGTATCATGGCAGAATAGCCAAAGAAAAGGGGCTTAATGTGCTCATAGATGCTGTGGCAAGGCTGAAGGATATTCCTTACCATCTGTTTCTCGTTGGTGCCGGCGACGCAGAATATACCAACGAGCTTAAGCAGCAGATAGCCAACCGCAATATCTCTGCCCGCGTATCTTTTCTTGGTTTCAAGGATGATGTGCGACCATATATCAGCCAGACAGATATCGGTATTATCCCTACTATTGCGCAAGAAGCTTGTGGATTGTCGTGTATGGAATATATGATGCTTGGCAAATGCCTAATTACAACCAATAATGGTGGACAAGCAGAATATGTAGAAAATGGCGTTACAGGCTTACTCATTACTCCTGGCGATGCTGCAGGGCTAACAGCTGCCATTTGCACAGCCATTACCACAAAAGAGGATATAGGCAAAAAGGCAAAAGAATATTTCGATAACTATTTGTCGTATGGTAAATTCTATGCCGAGATACTGCGAATATATAAAAACGCTATCAAATAGACTATTGCTATTCAGAAATTCCTTTCTATATTTCCTTTCTATATTTCTTTTCTAATATCTTGCATACAGCTATAAACTGGTAGAAGCCATCGTAGCAAGCACAGATAAAGCCAGCTTTGCCATCTCTGATGCCACCTTTTAATATATACGACTTAAAGAAGCGGAACATAGGGCGGTATATTAATGCTGCTATACCATAGTTTTTGTGTTTCTTTTTCTCTACTTCGCTTTCTGTATATTGGTTTGTTTTACCTACCATGGTGCGTACATTCTCGTTGGCAAGGTGTATGAAAGCCAATTCCTTGCGCTTGGCAGGAATCTTTTCTTGTCTACCCTTCACGATAGGGAAGGTATGTACGTATGGGGGCCAAGAAGTGTCTTCTTTGATAAAGAATCGCAGCAGATAGTCAGGATAAGTGCTATGCATGAATCGTCCCATGAAATAGTTCTTGCGTGGTATCCACAATCCTTCCGCAGCATCCTTATGAGAAATATGCTCGTAGAGATATTCTTTTAGCTCAGGAGTCACAAGCTCGTCGGCATCTAATACCAACACCCATTTCATAGTTGCGCTCTGAATAGCGAAGGTTCGTGCAGGTTCTGCGCTCACACAATCGCCCTTAGGAAATACCACCACCTTGCAGCCATATTCTTTAGCTATAGCCACCGTATTGTCGGTGCTCTCCATGTCGCAGACCACGATTTCGTCGAAGTCTTTCACAGAGTCTAACACTCTCTTCAAAAACTTCTCTGCATTATAGGTGTTGATAACAACAGATATTTTATTAGCATCCATATCTTCCCTTTTATTAGGTTTATACCTTCGTTTACTGTTTAAATATGGTTGCAAAGATAATTCTTTTTCGCCACATAATAACGACAATTATAGACAATTATAGACAATACCTTGCTAATCGTTCCGTAATCTCTGCGATATCCGTGTGGGATATAGCTACAAAAAAAGATGCACCAAAGATATTTCTTTGATGCATCCTTAAAGTTTGTTTGTATATTAACATGGAGCCTATTAGTGTGTATCAGCTCCATGTTTCTTAGTATGGAGAATTATTCTTCGTAACCCCAATCATCCTCGAAAGAGTATTCCTTTGAAAGGATGTCTTCTTGTCTCTCAATAGTAGGACCACCTTGTAGGCTTGTGCTAAAATTTGAAGCATTTGTTAGTAGCGATTCTACTTCTATGTTTGATACCTCAATCTGAGGCTTAATATATTTCTTCATAATAGTTTATTGTTTTTAATGTTTTAGTGGATAAATGATTTACTTAACAACGATCTTCTTGCCGTTGTGGATATAGAGTCCCTTTACAGGCTTTGTGGTCTTTACACCCTCGAGAGTATAGTAAGCGCCATCAGCCTTAGCTGTCTTTACGCTATTGATGCCTGTAGCTTCGCCGTCAAGGCTGAAGAACTTAGCAGCTGAGCCTGCAGGAACCTCCAAGTAAGCCTTACCAGCAGGGATTACAACGCCATTAGCAACCAATGCGAAACCAACCTTATCACCAATCTTTGTCAAAGCGAAGAATTTATCATCAACAGAAGTTACATTTTCAGTAGCAGCCTTGAGGTCGTTGTAAGCCAAAGCTTCACCCTTATCGCTTGTTACTACGAAGTCGCAGTTGCCAGCAGGAGCCTTAACCAAGATACCTGTACCTGCAGAGATTACTGTATTTGCAGCAACCTCGTGGAGGGTGATGGTAGACTTATCCTCATTTACCTTTACGGTCATCACCTTAACGTTCTCGTCGTTTGGAACTTCTACATTGTATTTTGTTGCGTATGTAGCGTAGCCTGCCTCAGAGATTGTTGCGGTTTCGGTAGCATCGCCAGTCTTAATTAGCATTATAATATCAATAGGATCACAAGTATTACCACTACCAGGATTCCATGTTACTATACCACTATTCTTAATTTCTACATTTTCAACTATTTGGTCTATCCATGCACCTTTACTAAGGTTAGTATCAAATTCGTATACAGTTTTTTCTCCTATAGTTAAGTATGAACCACGACCTTTCTTTAGTACTCTTACAAATACTGTATAGATACCAGGTTTCACTATCCCTGTCGATTTGTAAGATTTGTTATTATATGCGCTACAATTAGAGGCTCTTATACCTGCATTTTCTCCATTAGAATCATCTAAATCTACTAAGAATGTAACATTGTCATAAGCTTTAGTAAGAGTCTTTTCTATAACCATATCTTTTGATAAAGTTACTGATTCTCCATAATAGTTTGAACTATTATTTTTTGTTTTGTATACAGTTGTACCATTATCTTTTACCATATAACGGAATGGAAGAGTATAATTGTCTCCTTCATATTTTCCATCAGATACTGTTACGTTTTCACTAGCTATCTCAGTTCCATTATATGTATACTTAACAGTTGCAGAAGAAATTAATGCCTGAGCTGTATAAGAAATAGTAATAATACCATCTTTTTCTACTGTATATGGAAGAGTCTTGTCTGTTACAGGATTTACATAACGTATAGATTTGTCAGTATTAAATAGTGTAGCAGGAATTGATAAATCTTCATTGCTAAGAGTAGAGCCAACAGCTATATCAGCTATAGAACTCTGGTCTGCAATATCGTTACCTTCACAAACGTATTTTACAGAAACGACGGTTTTTTCAACATCTCCTACAGTTACTGTAATTTCTTTTGTTATTTCTAATCCGTCGTTTGCTACTTTTACTGTTAGGTGAGCAACACCAGAAGTTAAACTGTTTACTTCAATCTTATTATCTTTTACACTTGCTGTAGCTACATCTTCTGCATCAGATGTTACAGAAACAGTTCCTACAATGTCAGATAAACTAACATTATAAACACTATTTTCTTTTACTTTAACTTCGGTATCAGAAAGTGTTATTGTAGGATCCGTTAATTTAGCTAACTTGATATTGTCAACTTTGCAAGAACCCCATGATTTATTAACTATAATATGTATTGATCCAATTCCTGATGCTTGTGTTTCGCACTCTATTGTTTTTATTAGAGTTTCATTGTTATAAACTGAAACAATAGCCTTGTTAGTAATAGTGTTCAAAGTAACTTTGTATGTTAATAAAACACCATTATATGAGCCTATTTTTTCATTTCCTATAGTAATATTTCCTTGATAATCTTGTGTGATAGAAAAAAGCGCTTTTCCTGAAATCCATCGTTTGTTTTCAATAGATTCACATACTGAAATAGTATTATTTTTACCTCTAGTTCCAGATTTTGATAAAGCCATATCAAAACTTAGACTACTACTGCCATTACTCTTTTTTTCTCCAAAAGAAATATAAGCAGATCTGTCACCTGACTGTTTGCCATTTTCAACATAAAATGCAGTCTCTTTAATTGGTTCCTCCACCATTTGTGGCAGCTCCAAATGTTACGTTATAAGTAGAGTTGCTAAAGTCTTCTGTAAGCAAAACTTCTTCAGCATTCACCCCCCCCCATGCTCCAATCGCCATCGTAGCGACCAGCAGCGATTTAAATAGATTTGTTTTCATGTTTAGTTAATTTGATATTATTAATTTAGTTATTTCTGTTATTAGGTAGCTCGTTGTCAGCATTATACGATGAATTCTCGAGCAGATTAGTATTGTGTTGCAAAATTATAAAAATAACGAATAAGTGTATAATGGATTATCAAAAAATATAGGTGTTCCGCCATAAATTAAAGGTGTTAAGGCTTAAATGAGTAGTAATGAACCATTGTGATGTGTATTTTGGACACGAATCGCCTCTTTTTAGCTTAATATGTTGCACACGGATATCAGCGGAGGTTAACGCCCATGAGTATTTATCTTATTTAGAAAACGCAGAAAACATGTTTCATAAATGCGACTAGTCGCGAAGACCATTACGACTAATCGCATAGCCCATTACGAATAGTCGCATAGCCCATCGAGGCTACTCGCTGGTGTTTAGTGTTTAATGTGTAGGGTTTAATGGGTGTGCGACATTCTCAAGCAACGGTTTATTTTGGTTTATTGCCTGCCATTTTCTTCAGAGGCGTGAGCGCCTCTGCCATCTGTGGATTGTCCAGACTGTCGAGAGTCACACTCTCGTAAAGGCTGGGCATGCCACAGATAGCAAGCTCTGCTGAAGAAAATGACAGGGGTTTATAAGGTTTATGTTTAAAAGACCATCTAAACATTAAACACTATCTATAAAATAATCTCCTATGTTTGTCGGATAATCCTTTAAAAGGGGGCGCAGTATTAACAAAAGATGAAGAAATTGCAAAATATTCAAAACGAAATGGGGAAATGTCGTTTTTATTTCGTTACTTTGTATATGACTATTTAAAATTCTACAATTATGGGAAAAGGAAAGAAAAGCATAAAGCGACTAAGCATGAAGCAGATGGCTGAGAAATTGGCTGAGCTGTTTTCGTCGCAGCCTGACAAGGTGTTGTCGTTTAAGGATATATTTAGAGCATTGAAGTTTGTTACCCACCCACAGAAGATGCAAGCCATAGAAGTGATGGAAGAAATGGCGTGGGATGACTATCTGACTCAGGTGTCGGACAACTCGTATAAACTAAACACCAAGGGACAGGTGCAGGAAGGAACATTCGTGCGCAAGTCGAATGGTAAAAACTCGTTTATACCTGCCGATGGCGGTACACCAATCTTTGTGGCTGAGCGCAACTCTATGGGCGCTCTGAATGGCGACAAGGTGAAGGTGAGCTTCATGGCTCGCCGAACTAACCATATCAAGGAGGCACAGGTGATAGAGGTGATGGAGCGTGCTAAAGATACTTTTGTGGGCAGACTGAAGGTGGATAGCGATATTGCATACTTGGTGCCACAGAACGATATTTTTGCTCACAACATCATTATTCCAAAGAAGAAGATAAAGGGTGGCAAGACCGACGACAAGGCGGTAGTAAAGATTGTGCAATGGCCAGACGGTGAGCGCAAGAACCCAGTAGGCGAGGTGGTAGACATCTTAGGACAGAGTGGAGACAACGATGTAGAGATGAACACCATCTTGGCACAATATGGTTTGCCATATAAATATCCAAAGGCTGTGGAAGAGGCTGCTGACAAGATTACAGGCGAGATTACTGCCGAAGACTATGCCGAGCGCGAAGACTTCCGCGATGTATTTACCTGCACCATAGACCCTCGCGATGCCAAAGACTTCGACGACGCTTTGTCTATACGTAAGCTTGATGGCGGACTATGGGAAGTGGGCGTGCATATTGCCGACGTGTCGCACTATGTTACCGAGGGTAGCATCATCGACAAAGAGGCTGTGAAGAGAGCCACTTCGGTGTATCTCGTTGACCGCACCATACCGATGTTGCCTGAGCGATTGTGCAACTTCATCTGCTCATTGCGACCAGATGAAGAGAAATTGGCTTATAGCGTAATCTTCAATCTCGACGAAGATGCCAACGTGAGAAGCTACCGTATAAAGCATACCGTGATAAAGAGCAACAGAAGATACGCCTACGAAGAGGTGCAACAGCTGTTGGAAGATAATGGTGTGGTAGACGGAACAGGCGAGCCTGCACCACCAGCTACAGCCGCACATCCATATAAGGGCGAGAATGCAGAATTGCTGATAAAGCTTGATGCGCTGGCCAAGAAGCTACGTGCAGTACGATTTAAGAATGGTGCCGTGAAGTTTGACTCCGAGGAACTTCACTTTGATGTAGACGACAAGGGCAAGCCTATACGCTGCTACTATAAGCGCTCAAAGGATGCCAACAAGCTGGTTGAGGAGTTTATGCTGCTGGCTAACCGCACGGTGGCAGAAAGCGTGGGTAAGGTGGCTAAGGGCAAGAAGGCCAAGACGTTGCCTTATCGTATACACGACAATCCAGACCCACAGAAGTTGGAAACCCTCAGACAGTTTATCGCTAAGTTTGGCTACCGAGTAAAGACCGACGGCACAAAGGGAGCTACAGCACGAAGCCTCAACAAGCTGATGGACGAAACAGAAGGACGCCCAGAACAGAAGATGATTCAGAGCGTGGCGCTGAGAGCCATGATGAAGGCGAAATATTCCGTTCATAACATCGGCCACTTTGGTTTGGCGTTTGAATACTACACCCACTTCACATCGCCTATTCGCCGATATCCAGATACCATGGTGCATCGTCTGCTAACGAAATATCAGGCTGGCGGACGCTCAGCCAACGAGAAGCACTATGAGGAACTGTGCGAACATAGCTCAGACATGGAGCAGATAGCACAAAACGCCGAGCGCGACTCTATAAAATATAAGATGGTGGAGTTTATGGGCGACAAGATAGGCGAAGAGTATGATGCCCACATAAGCGGAATAACAAGCTATGGCATTTATGCAGAAATCGACGAGAACCATTGCGAGGGTATGATTCCGATGCGCGACCTTGACGACGACTACTACGACTTCGACGAGCGCAACTTCTGCTTGGTGGGCAGACGTCGCCATCATAAATATCAGCTTGGCGATGCTGTGAAGATAAAGGTGGCTAATGCCAATATCGAGAAAAAGCAGCTCGACTTTGTGCTTGTGGATAATGATCGCCCAAAGACCAGCGACGAGGGCGAGGACAATAGGAAGTATTCAAAGAAAAGCAATAAGAAGAATAGAAAGAAATGATAAAAATACACTTCAATCACAAAGAAGAACTATGGAATTCGTGGTCGCATGCTGGCGGCATCGTCATAGCCCTTGTCTTTGGAGTGCTCTTTCTGGTATGGAGTGCGCAGAGTGAGAACGGATGGGCTACGGCAGGCGTGATACTATATCTGTTTGGTATGCTGATGTCGTATCTCGCATCAACCGTCTACCACGCAGTCTCGGCATGGAGCAAATGGAAAGAGAGACTCAGAAAATGGGACCATGCTGCCATATACTGGAACATAGCAGGATGCTATTCGCCAATAACGCTTATCGCCCTTCGCGACCAAGGGTATTGGGGATGGACGCTATTCATCTTTATGTGGGCAGCAGCAATAGCCGGTACCGTGATGAGCTTTGTAAGGCTGAAAGACCATAGCAACCTTGAAACTATCTGCTTTGTGGTGATGGGATTGGCAGGCCTCGTGGCTTTTAAGCCGCTGATAAACACCCTGTCGCCAGCCGCCTTCTGGTGGATAATAGGCGAGGGCGTGGCTTATATCACGGGTGCCGTGTTCTATAGCCTAAACAAGAAGCGGTTTATGCATACCGTCTTCCACTTCTTTGTGCTCTTAGGAAGCATCTGCCACATCATAGCCGTGTGGGATATATTGATGGATTATCTATAAGACAAGGCGACCCTTCAACTAAAAAATACTAAATATTACCTTTGGGTAACTTACCTTTGGGTAATATTTAGTATTTTTTTTGCTTAGCCTTTCTTACTTATCCTTTGTTTTTGATGCCTAAACATATTTTCTCAAAAGCAAACAATAATGGAAAATATTGTGAAATCCATTATTTCTTATTATCTTTGCCAATCGAACTAAAAATATAACAAAATGGCAAAGAAAGATGGTGGCGTGACGCCAATGATGCAACAATTCCTTAATCTGAAGGCGAAACATCCAGACGCATTATTGCTGTTTAGATGTGGCGACTTCTATGAAACCTATAGCGACGACGCTGTAGAGGCTTCAAAGGTGCTGGGCATTACGCTAACCAAACGCAGCAATGGCGGAAGCCAAGGCGAAACACCCATGGCAGGATTCCCATATCATGCGCTCGACACTTATCTGCCTAAGCTGATTCGTGCCGGTAAGCGTGTGGCTATCTGCGACCAGCTGGAAGACCCTAAGCTCACGAAGAAGCTCGTGAAGCGTGGCATCACAGAACTGGTGACGCCAGGTATCGCCATGTCGGATAATGTGCTCAACTATAAGGAGAACAACTTTCTTGCTGCTGTAGACTTTGGAAAGTCGGCTTGTGGTGTGGCTTTCCTCGATATTTCTACTGGCGAATTCTTGACAGGACAAGGCACCTACGACTATGTGGAGAAGCTATTGAGCAATTTCTCGCCTAAGGAGGTGCTGTATGTGCGTAGCCGCAGACAAGACTTTGAACGATATTTCGGCACCAAGATGTGTGTGTTTGAGATGGATGACTGGGTGTTTACGGAGCAGAGCGCACGACAGAAGTTGCTGAAGCATTTCGGCACAAAGTCGCTAAAGGGATTTGGCGTAGACCATCTGCATAGTGGCGTTGTGGCTGCTGGTGCCATAATGCAATACTTGGAGATAACTCAGCATACCAACATTTCACATATCACTTCGCTATCACGAATAGAGGAAGAAAAATATGTGAGACTGGATAAGTTTACTATACGCTCGTTGGAGCTGTTGGCTCCGATGCAGGAGGATGGTGCAGGACTGCTGAATGTGATAGACCGCACGGTTACTCCTATGGGCGGACGAATGTTGCGTAGATGGGTGGTATTCCCATTAAAGGACGAGAGTCCGATAAAGCAACGTCTGGATATCGTGGAGCATTTCTTCCGCGAGCCAGAGGTGAGAGATGCTATTGACGAACAGCTGCATCGCATAGGCGACCTTGAGCGAATAGTGTCGAAGGTGGCTGTGGGCAGAGTTACTCCACGCGAGATTGTGCAGCTGAAAGTGGCTCTCGAGGCTATAGAGCCTATAAAGAATGCTTGCTTGGCTTCTGCCAACAAGGGACTGAACGTGATGGGCGACCAACTGAACCTATGTAAGAGTATTCGCGAGAGAATAGAACACGAGATACAGCCCGACCCTCCACAGCTTGTTAGCAAGGGCGACGTGATAGCAACGGGATTCTGCCCCGAGCTTGATGAGCTAAGGGCAATATCGCATAATGGCCGCGGATATCTGCTCGAACTGCAGCAACGGGAAAGCGAGGCTACGGGAATAGCATCGCTGAAGGTGGGATATAATAATGTGTTTGGATATTATCTCGAAGTGAGAAATACATACAAGGACAAGGTGCCTGCAGAATGGGTGAGAAAACAAACCTTGGCGCAGGCAGAGAGATATATCACACAAGAGCTGAAGGAATACGAAGAGAAGATATTGGGTGCCGACGAGAAGATAATAGCTTTGGAGACAAAGTTGTTTAATCAGCTGGTGGTAGACATCCAAGAGTTTATGCCGCAGATACAGATTAATGCTAATGTGCTGGCACATATCGACGTGCTGTTAGGCTTTGCCAAGACTTCAGAGGAACATCGCTATGTGCGCCCTGTGGTAGATACTTCCGACGTAATAGACCTTAAGCAGGCTCGCCACCCTGTGATAGAAACACAATTGCCTATTGGCGAAAGCTATGTGCCAAACGATATTTACCTGGATAGCGAGAAACAGCAGATAGTGATAATAACTGGTCCGAATATGGCTGGTAAATCAGCTCTGTTGCGTCAAACGGCTTTGGTGGTACTGATGGCGCAGATGGGATGCTTCGTGCCTGCAGAGAGTGCGAGAATAGGCTTAGTGGATAAGATATTCACTCGTGTGGGAGCTTCAGACAATATTTCGCTTGGTGAATCAACCTTTATGGTGGAGATGACGGAGG
>OARX01000078.1_pt1 | contig 21046 bp, 5 predicted proteins | sample 1494841 | NCBI WGS metagenome assembly OARX01 (sample SAMEA3360670, study PRJEB22359) | human gut metagenome | biome: ENVO:urban biome; feature: ENVO:human-associated habitat; material: ENVO:feces | place: Bangladesh | collected 2011 | reverse complement strand
CATGTTCGCTACGTGTTCGTGGCCCTCACTTTGCGAGCAAAGTGAGCTACAATGCTGGCGCCGCAACAGACGATTGTGCGAGTCAGCGCAAATCTCTCCTGCGAGGGCGCTGCCGCTAATTTGATATTTCAATTTTGAACGCCCCACCTAATCATAGCAATCAATGAATCATACAATAATATTATTAAGTTAAAGGTTTATGAACAAGTATCTAATCATTGCCGCTTCAGCTTTGGCCCTCGCCGGCTGCTCAAGCGACGACTTCTTGGGCGACGGCTCGGGAAATGGACAGAACAGCGCCAACTCAATGATCACGTTTGGCGGTGAGACTGGAAAAATCTTACGTGCCGCCAACGAAGACAAGAAGGGAGCTGACGCTGCCGCTCTTCTTGACAATAACTTCGTTGTCGTAGGTTTCAAGGGAAGCAAAACAGACGCTGCCAACAACGAAAACTATGCGTTTGACCACTATAACGTGAATTATGTGAATGGCACTGCCAACACCACGGAGTCAAATACTGAAAATTGGGAGTATGTCAATCAAAATATGGAAGTAAGGGGAGCTGGTAAATCTCTTGCAGAGAAAGCAAAGCTGCAGACCATCAAATATTGGGACCACTCTTGCAAGTCTTACGACTTCATCGCTTTCTCTATGGGTAAGGGACATACTGATGCAGGTGCCACTACTTATGCCAAACCGACAGCCGTAGATAAAGCCAACCTTGCCACAGCCGCTTACACGCTTACTGGTGATGTCAACACCCTTGGAGAGTGCTACATCTCTGATATGAAGACTGTGCTGGAAGCAGACTATAGTAAAAAGGCTGTAGCTATGAGCTTCCGTCATCTCACCAGCAAGGTGCGCATCGCTCTCTACGAAACTGTTCCCGGTTATGTCATCAGCGATGTCAAGTTCTATGATGCTGCAGAAGGCGAAACGAATTCTGAAAACGGAACGCTCTTTGGAACATTCAACAACAAGGGTACTTTGACCGTTTACTTCCCAACGACAGGTACGGACAACGAAGGAAATTCAGACCACAACAAGGCACACGTTAGTTTCGAAGCAGCCACCACAGATGGTATAGTTTCCAAAAAGGAATTTGGTACGGTTAATTATAACAATCAGGTAGAAGGCGAGATTCTTGAAAAAAAGGGATACCTCAGCCAAACTGCAGCCACCCCTTCTTATTGCGGTGATGCAAAAGAATACTATCAGACCGTTCTTCCCGCAGAAGGCAACAGCCAGCCAGCAAATCTCCGCATTGACTACAAACTCACGGCTACCGATGGTACTGGTGAAGTCATCAACGTGAAGGGAGCCACTGCCACCGTTCCTGCGAAATATACGGAATGGAAGTCGGGCTATGCCTATACTTACATTTTCAAGATTTCTCAAAACACCAATGGTTCAACTGGTGGTGGGTCAACAGGCTTGACAGCCATTTCTTTTGATGCTGTTGTTATCGACGATGAGAAAAACGGTCTCCAGGAAACCATCACAACTGTTTCTGATCCAAGCATCACAACGTATGGTTTCAAGGATGGTAAGGTAACCACAGCTGGTGATGAATATGTTGATGGCACAGAAATTTACGCCACAGTACATGTTCCTGCAACCGCTACTGAAGCTGCAACAACTGCTGCTCCTCAGAAGTTGTACACTGTAACCATTGAAGCTGGTGCTGCTCAGACCATTAACGAGGCAAGCGTTGCCAATGCCATTGCGAAGGGTAAGCAGGATGCTACAGGCAAGACTTGGACAGTTCAAGATGCCAACGGCAAGAAGATGATTGTAACGGAAGCTGCTGATGGTGTTGCAACGACTGTAGATTCAGTTCCGACAGAAGACGGCCATGACCTTAAAGTCAATGCTCTTAAATGGACTGGCACTGTTACAGACCCTGCAACAGAGACCATCTATGCTGTAGAATATAAAGATGCAGCTGGCAAGTTCTTCTACAAGATTGTCAAGGTTGTCAAGGTTGTCAAGATTTAACCAAACTCCATGTTTAGGGCAGGTCTAAGAAGTCTATAACAGACTACTTAGACCACTCCTTAAACGATGAATCCATAAGCCAAGGCGTTTTCGCGCCTTGGTATCTCTATTTGCCGGGCGGGGAGAATCCCTCGCCCGGCTACTCCTTATAGGGTGGGTGTTCAAAATCCCCAAAAAATCAAGGTTGGTAAAGGGGCGCTGCGCGAACATTCGGCGAAAGTCTGAGGCGAAGCACTGTAGCTCACTTTGCGAGCAAAGTGAGCTACAATGCTGGCGCCGCAACAGACGATTATGCGGGCCAGTGCAAATCTCCGCTGCGAGGGCGCTGCTGCTAACCTTTGATATTTCAATCTTGAACACCCTACCTTTCATGGGCGCTGTCGCCGCTCTACCTACTTATTTTTCTGGATTTTCCCCCTATCTCCTTCCCCCTAAAACTTATGCCAACACCACGCATCCTCCTTCCGCTGCTCCCCATCCTCAGCCTCTGCTTGTTTGCTTGCTCCCCGTCGGCGCAAGACGAGCCCTTCGTGCCCAATCCCGACACGCCAACAAGCATCGCTTTCAGCAGTTCCAGCAACAAATGGCAGGAGGCTGCCACCAAAGCCGCCACCAGCGGCCTTGAATCCCTCTTCAAGTCGTTCCGCACTTGGGGATATAAAACAACGGCGAATATCGCCGACCCGTCGTCGCTGCAAATCGTGATGGATGGATATAAGATGGCCTACACCTCAGGCTCGGCCGGAAACACCGTGACGAACACCGCCGACTGGGAATATGCTGGCATCGCAAATCCGCTCCTCGCCGCGCCACAAACCATCAAATATTGGGACTATTCCGCCACGAGCTACCGCTTCTTTGCCTATGCTCCCTTCACCACCGATGTGAAAACAACAGTCGCCACCGCAGCCTCTGCCGCCACGGCCACCCTCTCTTTTCCCTTTGAATATTCTGATGCGGCAACCGCCACATCCACCCCATATACCAGCCATCTTTGGCTGGCCACACCCTTGTCCACGGCCACCTCGTCGGGCAACACCACGACGCCCGCTGCCGCCTACGGCTCCTGCGTCACCCTCACCTTCGCCCCCATCATCGCCAAGGTGCGGTTTCGCTTCACCTATCCCAGTGGCACAAAACGCCTATCCCTCAGCAATATCCGCTTTTCCGACAGCCGCTTTGCAGCCGACCCCTCAGCCGCCGACACCCCTCTGCGCGGCACCATCGCGGCCACTTACCCCTTGACCGGACTCCCCACCGCCATGGCTCCCGCCCTCGCGATGACACCCGCACAAGACGCCGCCACGGGATTCCTCCTCCTCTCCGTCCCCTATGAGGAAGAGACCGACGCCCTTCATGTTGTCAAAGACCCCACGCTCTATCGCAAATGGTATTATGTGCCGCCCTTCGCCAACATTCCCTATGAGCAAGGGCCATACACCATCAGTGTCAGCGTCAGCGGCAAGAAGGTGGAGGCCACCGTTCCTGCGCAGTATATGCAATGGAAGGCCGGCTATCAATACACCTACATCTTCAAGCTCTCCGACGTCGGCGACAACCTCTCCTTTTCCGACCTCCAGGTGGAGCAATGGCTTCCCGCTCCCGAAATCAAAAACGAGGGCGCTGGCACCGAAGATTGGTAGGGCGCGTTTCGGGGTTATCCCGTAACCCTCGCCGCGGGCGCCCTGAAAGGGCAGCCAGTTCAGAGCCCAGGGCAACGCCCTGGGTATCAGCGTATAAACGCCTACGCCCTGTAAGGGCAAAAGTATGGGCGAATGGTTGACTTTTACTTTTGCCCTTTCAGGGCGTAGGGAATGGGGACATAGTACCCAGGGCGTTGCCCTGGGCTCTGGACTTGCTGGGCTTTCAGCCCGCGCAGGGCCGCAGACAAGGCTTTTTCCGTACAAATTTCAATCAGACAAAGCATGAAGCATCAAACATACATCGCATTTCTCTTTACCATCGCAACCTTTTTCGCTTGCGAAAGTCCCGACATCCCCTTGCAGCGCCCCGATCGCTATGGCGACATCGTCTTTTCGGCGCAGCCCCAAAAGCGCCTAACGCGCACCAACCCCTACGAGGCCTACGATTCGCAGCGCCACCCCGGAAGCATGGGAGCGTTTGGTTTTCAAAACCTCTCCCAGAGTGCCGCCCTCTCTGGCGGCACGGCCGATGCCAATGCTGTCTTTTTCAACGAGCGGGCCACCCATGACGCCGCAACGCTGAGTTGGACAACGGCCGTCCCCAAGCATTGGGCCGACTATCCCGCCGCCACCTCCTTCGACTTCTTTGCCTACATGCCCTACACCGATGGCGCCACGCTCGTGCGCACCGCCACCGATACCTACACGCTCTCCTTCCCCTTTTCCATGAGCAACGGTGCGGCCGCCCCCGTCATCTTCAACCAAACGGACGCCCCCATCATCTGCGCCCTCCCCAACCACAAGGAAGACGTGACGGCCGACGGCGCCGACCGCGTTGTCGACTTCAAGTTCGATCAGACCCTCACAGCCTACCGCCTCCTCTTCATCCTCGACACCAAGATGAACGCCATCCGCCATTTCCGCATCAAGCGCGTCTCCCTCTCCGGCACCCTCGCCACCTCGTGCACCATTTCCCGCACCTATACCTGGCAGGCCGACAAACAGCGATGGAGCGCCGCCAGCATCGCGTGGAGCAACCTCCGCCGGCAGGCGTTTCTTGAGACCCCCTTTCTCCTTCCCTACGAGGGCCACGGCACGGCGGCCTACGACGACAAGACGCAGACGGCCCTTGTCACTGCTGACGCCACCACGCAATGGGGACGCGATTTCTACACCATCCCCGACGCGCAGTTCCAGCCTGTCATCCAAGTGACCTACGACGTGGAACTCACGGCGCAAGACGGCACTACCCTCGTCACGCGAAAGGACGTCACCTCGTCCATCGCCCTCAACAAAACCAATTTCAGCCAACTCGCCACGGGAAAAACAGCAATGCTCAACCCCATACGCATCCTCATCCAGCCCCGTTATCTCTATGTCCTGGCCGACCAGGATGCCTATACGGGACATCTGCTGATTGACTGAAAAGCGTCGTCCACGCAGATTCTGAAATCCCCCTCCTGATATAATTTCGTTTATTAAGTGATTGAATATGAAAACATCCATCTTCAACAACTTCAACCGATATTTCCTTGCCACCGTGGCATTGCTCTTCGCCAGCCTCCAGGCGGCCTTGGCGCAGACCGTCAGCTCTGCCGACATCAAAGAGACGCTGGACGTCAGCGCCGGCACCATTTCCATCACCCTGCCTTCTGCCAGTCTTCCTGCCGGTAGCACCTGCGTGTGGAAAATCGACGGACGGGAAGCCGCGGCCACGACATCGGCCAGCGGCTCCACCATCACCCTGCCGCTGACCAGCCACACCCGCGCTGGCGAACTGACCATCGGCACTGCCGACGGCAAGAGCCAAACCCTGAGCTTTAGCATCGAGCCGAAAACCTATGGCGACCTCTACGATGGTGTGCCGTTTTGTGCCGACAGCTATGAGTCATACCCCGACGGGACACAGGGCGACGGTTCGAAGGAAAAACCGTTTCTCATCGCCACCGACTTGCAGTTGGCCAAACTGGCGCACGACGTGAACAGCGGTAGCGTGACGCAGATGTTTTCAGGAAAATATTTCAAACTGACCAAGGACATCGACCTCGGCCGGGGCCTTTGGACGCCCATCGGCAGTTGGAATCCCAAGAACGGGCATTTCTTCGCGGGTAAATTCGATGGCGACGGCCATTCCGTTGGCAATATGCGCATCTGCTGGACCAATGACACCACACAAGTACAAGAAGCCTCGTGGGGCCTCTTCTCGCGCTTGAACGGAAAGACCAGCAACGAGGCCGGTTTTGCCGTTGTCACCAATCTCGTCATCGACAATGCCAGCGTGGAGAAGAAGGCGGGCTTTGCGCCCAAGGGCGAAGGTACCATCAAACTCGGTGTCTTGGCGGCCGACCTGACGCAGAACGCAGAAATCAGCAACATCATCATCCGAAATTCCCAGCTGACCGACCATGAGGAAGTTTATAACGTCAACGGTGTCTGCCGAATTGGCGGCATCGTGGGCTACGTCGAAGGTGCTGCCCCCCATAGGATTTTCAATATCTCCGCCAACGTAGCGGTCAATATGCACAAGAAAGCCCGCTTCACGAGCAAAAAGGCCGTGACCATCTCTGGCGGCCTCGGTTGCGTATCGAAATTGAGAAGCGACGGCGACGCCATCCTGCCAACCAACATCTATGTGCATGGCCCAGCCGTTGTCACCGCCGACCGCAACGTCAAGGGCAGTGTGATTGCGTTTTATGACAAAAACTATCAAAGCCAATTCCCGAAGTCCAACTTCTCGACCCTCTTCTTCTCGCCATACAACGCCGTCAGCGGAGCGCCCCACTATGGCGACGGCGTGGAGCGGGCCATCGACGCCGTTGACGACGCCACAGGTAAGCCCTTCGGCAACACCTTTGCCGACCTCGCCAACCAATATATCGGGCAGAACAAGCTTGAGAAGGAAAGCTGGACGTATGTGAAAGCCGACAAAGACTTCACTTTCAGCGCCATCAGCCTCAAGCTTGAGCGCGGAACGTCGGACGTGCTGACCGTGGTGGACGATGACGGCAACCCGGTCGCCGACGTCTACGATTGGTATGTCTCAACCGGAAGTTCTGCCGCTAAAAAAGTGAATACCGACAAGTGTAACCCCTTCGTTCTTCCCCGCCAGACTTACGACCAGTATGTTTATGCCACCGACGGCCACCAGCGCACCAGCGCCCTCTTGGTGAAGGCCATCGGGCTGGCGGCCACGATGACAACGGGCGAAACTTCCTACGTGGTCAAGGTGAACAACGATGTCGAAGGGCAAATCAGCAACGAAGACTTGGGGCTGGACATCACCTACGAATGGTTTGACGGCACGGAGCGGCTGACGGATGTGCCCACTTCGCAAAACGAACTGCCGCGCCCCAACGATGCCTCGAAGAGCCATAAGTTTTATTGTAAAGTCACGGTCAAGAGCGGCACGTCCGTCCTCCTCGAGAAGACGGTGAGCGCCGCCGTGGTGGTGTATCTCTGTCCCGTTGGCGTCACCACGGCCGACGGCAAGAAATATGCGCAGGGCAAGGACAATTTCTATGATCCCAACAAGCCTGCCAATGCCGACAATAATCCAGCGTGGGACGAATGGGGCTATTCCCCCGAGCAGCCCATGCTGACCTGGAAAGGGGCCTACAAAAAGCTCTCGGCCACGGGCTCGTGGGACGAGAATACCATCGTGTTGATGGGAACGAGCCCAGCCGCTACCACTTTGGCTGGCTTCAACCTCACCAAGAACTATCAAGGCGAAAACCTCCTGACGGCCGACGACTTCGCCCAGGCAAAGCAAAGCACTCCCCAGCTCTTCCGCAACACCACCATCACCGGGGTTTGGGAAAAGGATTTTCTGGGAGAGATTGAAATCACTGGTTCCTCGAAGGGACTGCCCATCTGGGGCGACACCCGTTTTGAGCAACTCACCTTTGTTAGAACCAAAGGTGTCGGCGACTTTTACAAAATCATCTATTGCCAATTCCACAACCTCGAAATGGGCGAGGGGCTCAAGATGAAGGGCTTCGACCAAAATTCGCCAGACTACGGAACGATTGACGGCGCTGTGACCAACGCCCTCCACATCTTCGGCGGCATCAACAACGACGGCCGCTTCTATCCCCTCAACAACCCCGACAGCATCGCGGCCTACAACAAGTCGATGCCGCATGGCAGAGAGGGCTTCTACATCACCATCAAGTCGGGCTTCTATTCCTGTATCAGTGCGGGAGGCCGACAGACCGTCAAGACGACATACAACAACGGCGTGGCCGAGCCGCCCAAACTGAACGGCGTGATGGGCACGCCGCAGCAACCACTGAAGTGTACCATCGACATCGACATCGACCGCGCGTGGAACGATCGCTATAATGAGCGCAGAATGGTTACGCTTGGCGACAATACCGTCATTGAGAGCGCCAACGACTACGATGCCGGCGTGGTGCTCGCAGGCAGTCACGAGGGTGCCATGTATGCCGACGTCGACATCGTCATCAAGAGCGGAAAGGTGGCACGCGTGGTCAACGGCACGCTGGGAGCGCAGACCGAACTGACCTTGCCCTATGAGGGGGCGTTTTACGATGTGCCTTGCAACACTTTCATGGGCCGCGCCAACATCTATCTCGTGCCCGAAGAATCTCAATACAACACCGATGATTACGTCAACGGCCGCGTCGTCGTGACGGAACTTTATGGTGGCAGTACGGGGCGTGGACACACGGGCGACGTAAAGGTCAACAATCCTTTCTATGGGCTTAGCAGCGTCACCATCGACGGCGGCACGTTTAAGATTCTGCCAGAAAACAACACGCAGAGCGACCGCATCTTCTGTGGCATCTTCGGTGCGGGAGCGGGCGGTATGAACGGTATCGGCTACGGCGAAGACGCGGCCGAAACGCATACGCCCGACGAAAACATTCCTTATTGGAACAAGAATAAGACCGTGATGCTCTACGGCCCGTATGCCGTTGCCAAAGACCGTTTGGTGACGTTCCATTGTTACAACACCATGACCAAGGACATCACGCAGGTTGACCCGCGCGAGACGAGTTCGGTCATCATCATCAACGGTGGCGACTTTGGCTACGAGTCGGCCCCCATCGATGGCATTTATGCCGGCGGCAGCGGTTTTATGAGCCGAAGCCTCTGGACGCAGCGTCGCGCCAAGCCGAACAAGTATGGCGGCAATGTGTATGGCAGCGGCCTCGAGGGCGATGTCGTGGCCTCCCTGACCATCAACGGCGGTGATTTCCATTGTCTGCACGGCATTTTCGCCGGCGGGCGCGGCACAGAATATTTCTTCTCGACAGATGCCTATGGCGGTGTGCCTGCCGACTATAAGGAACTGGGCAAGACCTATGGCAACGTGGAACTCAACATCAGCGGCGGCATCTTCCATTGTCCCGTCTTTGGTGGCGGCTATGGTGTGGCCGATGCCAAGGCCAAGGGCACGTCGGAGGTGGAGACGCTCTCTAACATGGCCCGCGTTTACGGACAGTCGAGTGTCAACATCCAAGGCGGTCTTTTCTATAAGGACATCTATGGCGGCGGCGACATGGCCGTCGTGGAATGGGCGGGCAACGCCACCAACGTGACCGTTGGCGAAAAGGCCGACATCCGCGGCAGCGTCTTTGCGGGCGGCAATGGCCGTCGGCAGCGTCCCGCTTCGCAGGCCTATGCTTACGGCGACGGATGCACGCAGCGCCCCGACCAAGTGGGCTTGGTCATCGGCAATGCCAATGTCAGCATGACGGGCACGGCGGGCGCCGCGCCCAGTGTGTATGGCAACATTTTCGGTGGCGGCAATCTGGCACAGGTGGCGGGCAACACCTCCGTCCATATCTTTGCGGGCAACTTCGCGGGCCAGCTCTTCGGTGGTGGCAACGGCGACATCAACGGCACCACCGTCACCTCTGCCGACGTGCTCGGCAACACCAGTGTCGTTGTGGCGCAGGACAGTGGCGAAGGCCAGGGGCATGCCGTGACGGCGCCCGACAGCCTCTTCTCCATCAATATTCTCTGGAACAGAATGTGGGACAGCAACGAGGGCCTCTTCTACGTTTGGGACCCTAACATCACCGACCCCGCCGACGAGCCAGCCACGGAAGAGGAAATCTATGATGGTTCGAAATTCTTTGCCAACGGCCAGTTCCTCAACCCCCACAACGTCTATGGCGGTGGCAACCTCGCCTGTCGTGTCGGCACCTATAAGGATGAAGACGGCAACGAGACCGCCACGGCCGCAGAAGGCACTGGGCAGGCCACGGTGGTTTTGCAGAAAGGCATGACCACCAAAGAACTGCTGCAGACCGATGAATGGCGGCAGGCGTATGCCGATGACGACAACCCCCACTTCAGCGTGTTTGGCGGCGGCTATGGCCGTTTGACGAAGGTGGGCAGCACCAGCGTCAGCGTCGACATCGAAGGAGAATATGGCGAAAATGGGGTAGAGGGCGGTAACGCTTCCGCCGTTGGCATCCCCAACTTCACCGTTTGGGGCGTATTGGGCGGCGGATATGCCGGCATCGTCTCGGGTTCCGCCAAGGTGGAAATCGACGGCAAGCCCTTCATCCACCGCGTCTTCGGCGGCGGCTTCGGCGATTTGGCGTCGGTTGAAGACAACGCCACGGGACAGGTGGGCGGCAACACGGAAGTGTATGTGCGCGGCGGCCAGATTCACGGCGATGTCTTTGGCGGCGGTGTGGGTCTCAAACCCGCAAATCCCTCGTCTGCTCCTTTTGTGGATGTGGCACGCGTGGTGGGCACCTCGAAGGTGGACATCTCCGACAATGCCCTCGTCTACGGCAGTGTCTATGGCGGTGGCGACAACGCCAATGTGGGCCCCTATGTCGCCACGAAGCCTGCGGATTATTTCTCCCAGGCTCTCCCGGTGAGCGCCTCTACGCTCAGCCAATCCGATGGCTCTTTCCTCTCTTATACCGCCAACGGCTACCGCTCTTTCGTGAACATCAGTGGCGGCAGCATCTTCGGCGATGTCTTTGGCGGCGGCAATGGACTGACGAAGGCTGAGGCCAACGATTATGGCGACGTGGGCCGCGTCAACGGCAACACCCTCGTTCACATCGCCAATAGCCAGCCCGACGGGAATGGGAGTTGGAACAACGTTGTGCCCTACGTATGGGGCGACGTCTACGGCGGCTGCGCGTATGGCACGGTCGATGGCAACACAATGGTACACATCGAGGGCGGCATGTTGGGCAGCAATGTCTTCGGTGGCGGCTTTGGCGACATCATCATCAACAACGTCTCTGAGCCCGATGAGGAAGTGCTCGGGCGCAAGGACGTTTCGGGCCTCGGCACTTACGCCGATGTGCTCGGCAACACGAAGGTGCAGATGGACGGCGGTACATGGATTTGGAACCGCAAGGCCGACATCGACGGCAATATCCTCACCTGGACGTCGGCTTCTGCTGGCAACCAGGCGTTTTGCAACAGTCTTGAGGAAGCCCGCCGTCTGTTTTTTGCCATTAAGGGCGTGGCATCGCTCAACGACGTGACGGACCCTGCGGCCAAGGCCGTACTCGACAAACTCAGGAACGACGAAAGCACGCAGGCGTTTTTTGACTTCGACAAGCGCCTCTTCACCAATGGCCACAACATCTTCGGCGGCGGCAACCGCGCCTGCCGTGTGGGAACGGCGCTCGATGCCAACACGGGCAAGGCCGTCGTGGTGGTCAACCATTCGCCCCTCGAAGACCTCAAGGACGAGAAGGGGAAGACCATCAGCATGTTTGACTATACTTCTCCGCAGAGCCTCTGCTGGGCGATTTGTGTCACGGATGCCTCGCGGCCGCAGTTTTCCGTGTTTGGTGCAGGCTATGGTGCCAACACGGAAGTGGGGCAGGCGGAGGTGTACGCACAGCCTGGCGCGACGATTGACGACAATGGCATGATTGCCGTTGGCGGCACGAAGTACCGCTATCTCAACCAAGCCCGCGACTATAAGATCTATGTCGACTTCGAGAAAGCCATCTACAACGACTATCTCAAAGTGACGAAAGAAGAGAAGCGCCTCTATTACGGCAGCTTCGACGGTAGCGACAAAGACCCCGATGTCTTCCGCCGTTATCATGCCAGCCGATTGGCATGGATGATGGGCGCTTCGGGGTTCGTGTTGCAGCAAATCCACGGCGGCGGTTTCGCCGGATATGTCAGAGGCAACACCTACGTGGAGACCGACTGCCAACTCGTTTGCCACAGTCTCTATGGTGCCGGACTGGGCGCGATGCCCTATGGCGACTTCACCGACGGCAGCGGCTTTGACTTCGGCAAGGTCGGCGGCAAGGCGAAGGTGTTTATCAAATCCGCCAACATCGGCGGCGATGTCTTTGGCGGCGGCGCCGGCATCGAGTCGGTCAGGAAAGACGGTCGCTTTGTCGACTTCCCTGATATGGCACGCGTCGAACAGACGGCGGTGCATATCTATGGTAGACCGTTCACCTTCCAAAATAATCTCGGACGAATTGAGCGTACCCGCATCTACGGCAACGTTTATGGCGGCGGCGATGCGGCAAACGTGGGCCGAACGAAGGCCGAGCCGGCCGTGTTCTCACGCACGGACTATACGCAGCTGGCCAATTTCGCCACGCTGGTTGACGTTCGTGGTGGCGCCTTGATGTCGTCGGTGTTTGCCGGCGGCAAGGGACGCCTGAAAGCGGCGTGTGGCGACTATAAGAAACTGGGTGGCGTTTATGGCAACACTTGCTTGATTGCCGACCGCCCCGTGATGCACTATCCTTATTGGGACGATGCGAAGCAGGACTATCTCTCTCCCGACGACGCCGCCAACATGGCGCATCCAGCCGATGGCGTCAACGCCAATTCTTACCCCTTGCTCATGGGACAGGTGTTCGGCGGTTGCCAAAACGGAACGGTGTTTGGCAACACGCTCGTGACGCTCTACGACGGGAAATACGCCCGCAGCGTCTATGGCGGCGGCTATGGCAATGTGGCCACAACGCAGTTGGAAAACGGCGGCGAGAAAGCTGACACCACTTCCGCCGACGTCACGGGCAACACCAACCTCTTCATGATGGGCGGCGAGGTGCTGCTGAAATCTTATTGGAAAACTGATACGCGCTCGTGGCAGCCAGCCGACATCGTTGACGGGGTGGTCTATTCTCCACAATATGACCACGCCGCCTTGAAGTTCAAGATTGACCACAATATCTACGCCGGAGGCAACGTGGCCTGCGCCGTTGGCCACAACACCTACACCACCATGACGAAGGGCCTGCTCTACAAAACGACCCAGATGGTGTCGGGGAGAGACGACGGGAAGAACTTCTTCGAGAGCGACGAATGGCGGGAAATCTACTATAAGACGGGTTCGCCCCATTTCAGCGTCTTCGGCGGCGGCTACGGCGAGGGTGCCATTGTGAACGGCGACACGTATGTGAACGTCAGCATGGAAGGCCGCGGCAGTGTTCTGGAGGGCATTGACATCGTTGCTGGAAAGGAATATAGGCATTTCTTCACTGGCTATTCCTTGATGGACATCGTTGGCGGCGGCTATTCAGGAAAGGTGGGCGGCGATACGCACATCATCGGGGCTGGCGGCGTGTTCTGTCGTCGTGTGTTTGGCGGCGGCACTTACAGTTCGGTGCGCTCCACCGATGTGGAACTGAGAGCCATCGACTGCCGCGACATCTTTGGCGGCGGTTTTATGGGCGATGTGCTGAAGAGCACCACGGTGCGCATCGGCAGTCATACGCCCGACCCCACATCGCCTTACAGCAATTCAGATATTTTCATCCACGGCAATGTCTATGGCGGCAACGACGTCTCGGGTTATGTCAACGTCGGCCTGAACGCGAAAGGCCTTTTCATGGACAACGGCGGCGACGGCACCAATATCACCATCGCTGGAGGACATCTCTTCGGCGACGTCTATGGTGCTGGCAATGGTGATTATCTCTATGCCAACGACCGCAACGGCAACACCCAAGTGACGGTCAATGAATATTATCCGCTCAATCCCGCCGACCCCGCTTCGGAGAAGGTGGCGCTGGTGTACACCGTGCCGATGCGTCGCACCATGCCTTCGCTCAAGGAGGCCACCGACGCGGCGAAAATCGTGAACATCAATTCTTGGCGTCCGCTCACCAACAAGGTGAACATCAACATCCAGGGCGCTTCGGCCACCGACACCGTGCGCATCGATGGTAATGTCTACGGCGGCGGAAACTCCGCCACCGTGAAGCGCGTGATGGCTAACGACGGGGCGGCGGAAGCGGCTGAGGGCAAGCGTGTTGGCGACATCAATGTCAACATCGGCAGCCATGTGCGCATCGGTGGCGTCTTTATGGGATGTAACGGCGACGCTTTGTTTGAGACGTCGGAAGACAACAACTTCATGAATATGTTCCAGAAGCTCAACGGCGACATAGACGACGCGACCAAGGAACTCAACCTCGCCGACACTATCGATTGGGTGGGCAACGCGGTCAATGCAGGCATCAGTACGATGTATCTCACAACGGAAAATGCCCAGCGTCCGCTCGTTTATCCTCACCTCATCGACCTCTATTTCAACCCCGTGGAGACCGACATTCAGGGGACGCTGAAATGGAACGGCAGCGAGACGGGAGAGGGACTGACCAACTGCATCGTGGGAACGTTCTGCTGCGGCGGCAACCGTGGTAACATGAACGTCACGCCGAAAACTGCGGCGGATTTCGCGGAGGGAGATACGGAGAAGAAGATTGGCAACGTGCTGGAATATACTTTCCCTGCGGGACTGACCATCACGGAAAAGATTGTGGCGGGTTGCAACAACACCAACTACAACTATAAGGGCAAGGCTTCCCACGAGGGTGGCTATCTGCTCGGCATCGTCCATTCGGAATATCCCTTCATCAAGCTCAACGTCAAAAACCGCTTCCAGCCCAAGGTGAAGAACGGGGCTTACGTCGGTGGCAATGTCTATGGCGGCTGCTTCAAGAGCGGCACCATCCGCGGGGATGTCCTCATCAATTTCGAGAGCGACATGTTGGCGGGAAAGGACAAGGGGATGTTGGAGAAATCTAACGAACTGCTCACGAAGGACGCCGAATATTCGGCCCTTAACATCTATGGTGCGGGCTATGGCATGGACAGCTACGTTTACGGCAACAACCGCGTGGTGATGGGACAGACGACGAAGTGCAGCGAGCCACGGATGAGCGGCGGGAAATTCCTGCCTTGTGGTGTGACCGACACGGAAGGCAATGCCGAGGGCCTCGGTGTCTCTGCCAACTTTATCTACGGCGGCGGACAGCAAGGTAATGTCATCGGCCTCACCAATATCGAGGTGCTCAATGGCCACATCTTCCGCGCCGTCACGGGCGGTTCTTATTCTGGCTATGTGTTCGGTTCTACGCAGGTGAAAGTGGGCTACCCCACTTATTATGTTGTCAGCAACGAACACCATGCCAGCGGCAGATATGTGCTGCAGCGGGCCGACCGCAAGCATCTCGGTCTGCAAAACGACAACGGCACGGAGAAGACGCCTGTTGTCAAGGATACCATCTGTTTGCTCTCCGACGAATGGGTGTCGCAGGGCACCCTCGAAGATATTGTGGCCATCGACAACGGCAACGGCCAGTGCGTTGCCATCACCGACAGCAACCGCGACTACTATTTCACGAAGGTGGCTTCTGGAACGCCGGCCGTTGGGTGGGAGAACGTGTGCATCCGCATCGACGAGGCCGTGTATGGCGGTGGGTATTCCATTTCTCATGGCTCGTCGGTGTTGGCCAACAACACGACGGTGCTGAAGTTCACCAGCCAATACAACGTCGACAACGTCGACAATGCCTCCACCACCACCGCAGACAAGCTTGAGGAACTGAAAGGGCTGCCAGGAGATTCAACGGTGGGCTTCGGCGGCAACACGGTGGTGCTCGTTGGCGACAGCAAGGAGAGCGAGCATGTCACCATCTCCCGCCAGGACATGAGAGCGGTGGCGTTGCCCGATGGCACCGACCTCTATGGTTATTACTACAAGCATTACGACAGTGAGGCGGCGGTGGCCAACGATGTGTACACTTACCGCTACGTCTCCTTGCAAGACAAGTACTTCTACCGCAGCGGCACCACGCCGCCGGAGGGACTTGTGGGTATCAAGGAGAATGTCTTCTATGAATACGACAGCGAAGGCGGCATCTTCGGCGACGGCCATCTCTCCTATGCACAGGGATTCCGCAGCGCCGACGTCACGGGCTACGGATTTGCGGCACACACCATCGACAATCCAAAAATCCTCAACACCTTCCAGCGTCTCGACATCCTTCGTCTGGAAGACAATTGCCTCTCCTTGCTCGGCGCCCGCGATTACACGGTCAACGAGGTCGACAAGTCGCCTTATTCCATTGCCCGTGTCGGGGAGATAAAGATGGTGGCCAACGATGTGCGCGTCGGTGCAGACGGGGCGCTGGAGGCGAAGGCTGACGAGGCCGACTTCCGATATAGCACGAAGGCCCGAAACTATATGGGCTTCTCCAATAATATCCATTATGTCGGTGCCCTCACGTCGAACGTGGACTTCTACAGCGAACTCTGGCGCAACAGCAGTGGCCGCCTGGCGGCTGCAGGAAGCGGCGCTGACGGGGCCTTTGCTGATATGTCGTATCAGAAGGTCAAGCAGAAATACATCGACGACTACCAGGCCAACAAGGACAAGGAGAACACCGAAGACGTTTACACCACGTTCCAGAAGCGAAACGACGGAACGGCGAGAAACATGATTGGCATCGCCTCGGGCTATGCCATGAAGATTCAGCTCTGCCAGGAGGTCTATGACGCGGAATATGGAAAGGTGGTGGAAAAGAAACACTACGGGCCTATCTACGGCGTGGTGGAGATGAACCTCATCAATGTCCGTGAGGACGAGGGTGGCGGCTATGTGTATGCCGACAACAACCACCAGCGTCAAGAGGGCGACACGCACGAGGAGGACTTCCTGGAAACGACGGGCAACTTCGTCTTCCCGTACCACAAGGGGCGTTACATCGTCGACGACTGTTTCCCGACGGGCTATTACACCCTCACGGGCGAAGGTTCGGGGAAGACGGCGGAGGACATGGAGGTCCACTACTGGTATGTCACGGGCTTCCACTATTATTATAATGTCAACATCACGGGCTATACGTTCAAGTCCTCGGAGGAGCATCCGCTCATGTTCAACAGCAACAATAAGGACGGACTGACCGTGCTCTCCGGCCTGAAGAGTGCCCAGCCTGTGCGCATCCAGCAATGGAAGATGCGCAGCGGGCATCCCGACGACAAGAACACGTATTCGAGCGATTTGGAATACCGCAATTACCTCACGGGGAACGAGACGGACGAGACCGACAAGAAGTTCTACTCCGATGGGGTTTCCGGAGGATACCGCCTCTACGTCGGCGGCAGCGCGAGCAACCTCTTCTCTGGGGCTGTCTCGGAGGCTGACAAAGACAAGACTAACAAGGGCTTTTCGGCCTTGCTGTCGATGAGAAAGGATGGCGACAACGAAGCCACGCTCATCAACAATGTGCTTCCCGCCGGACTGAAGGAGGACGCCAAAATCGCCTTCCGCCTGGTGGATATGGTGGACAACACCAACGAGGCGGAGCCAGATTATTTCAATAAGCACCTTGCCCGCAAGAGCCTGGCAACGCTCGTGCTCAAGGCACCGGCCTATGAGGAATATGTCAGCGAGACCGACAACAAGCCCATCTATACCAACGCGGGAAAATTCTACCGCAAGGTGGGAGAGGGCTACGAGTTGGTTGAGTCGGGGAAACTCGACGCGGCCAACACTTACTATCAGCCGCAGACCGACGAGTTTGTGAAGGTCGAAACCCTCTTCACCTACAACACGCTGGCGAAGCGCTATGAAAAGGTGGACAACCTCTCTGATGTCACGATCGACGAGGCTCGCCCAGTGGCCTATTATGTGCCGCGGGAATACACCTACACGATTTACCTCACCATCGAATATGTGCAAGGCCCGACGGTCAGCGGCCATGTCACCATCGAAAACTGCGCCCTGCCTGGCGAAATGGTGCGCGTTGCCAAAGACAGCATCGTGGTCAGTGCCGACCAGTCGTTTGCCGTCAGTGGCTACTATTGGCGCATTGGAAAGCGCGAGATGGGGCCCGACGGGAAATGGCGCTTCTGCGACACCACGCCGTGGACGAAGGACAACATCAAGGACGCCGTGGCCAAGGGCTACGACACCTTCTGCCAGACCGATGAGAAGGGTAGGGGACTTTTCGCGGGTTGCCGTTACGACAAGACGGACGACAATCTCGACATCCCGGTCTATTATTATATGAACGACTATGGCATACAGCTGGGCGTTGCCGTGACGGGGGTTAACGACATCATGCAGGTCGGCATGCAAGACAACGACCGCTTTGTGGTTCACAACTACCATCGCATGGACCCCCACAAGGTGGGAATCAACCTCCACCTCGCCGAGGCAATCATGCGGGCGCATGAGGAAAATGGGGCGGCGGCCAGTGTTTCCAACCCCTTGGCCGAACCGCGCATTTACCTCGCCGACCAGAGCGACCTCACGGCTTTCGCGGCTTTTGTCGACTCCATCGGCAGTGGCAGCAAGGCGCCGCGTTATGGCGCCTCGGCCCAGTTTGTCCTGCAAAACGACCTCTCCTTGGGCGCCGTGGCGCTCAAGGGCGGTGCCTACATCTCCAACTTCGCAGGCACGTTGCATGGCAACGGGCATGTTGTGAGCGGCGTTGGCGCGGGCAAGGCGCTCTTCGGGAGCGTTGCGAAAGAGGCTGGCATCTACAACCTCGGTCTCTTGTCGGGGAAAATTTCCAGCGATGAGGCCAACGGCGGCACGGGCAATTTCCATTGCTGCTTTGAATATGCCCCAGTTGCTTCGGGCAGTGAGGCGGCGCCCGTTGTCTATCGGTGGGATGGCACGCCAGCTCATGGTTATACGCGTGAGGACTTCCGCTATGGCAGGGTGGCATACGACCTCAACGAATATTACCTCCTTGCCCGGGGTGGGGCTGATGCCGAGGTGCTGAAATATGTCTACGGATATTACGCCAACGGCGACTATCAGTATGCCTGCCGTGCGGATGCCATCACAGGCAAGACCACGGGTGTCACTTATCTGCGCATTGGCAAGGGCAGCGACATCCCCAACTATGAGCAGGTGGAGACGCGCCACGACAAGACACATCCGCTCGATGCGGCCAGACTGGTCAAGGCGCCGGTGCTCTCTGGCGGCATCTGGTCGCCAGCGGTTTACGCGCCTTTGCTGAATGCCAACAAAAGCGGCAAGGAGCCCATGAATGATTTCCTCTTCTGGGGACAGAATTTGCAGTCGCTTCCCGCCGACTATCCCAACGAGATCAGTTCGCACATGGTGGAGGCCATGAGCAACCGCGTTTACCGAACTGCGGCCTATTATGGCAACGCTCAGCTCGATGCTTTCCACTATAACGCCTACAACCAAGGCACCACCACCATGAGCACCTACGTTCATGACCCTGCCACAACGGCTGTCGACTTCACCTGTCACAATGACCTCCCTGCGGCGGCAGGAATGGGCGGTAGCGGCATATTCTATGCGCCAGTCAACGACAACGCCACACGCTTCAGCGATTTCGTGGTGAAGGCGAATGCCAGCGTCACGCAGAATCTTCTTGTCTACACGGCGGAGGACAACGCGGAGACCGATACGGAAGCCCACGACGTTGTGGAAAAAGCGCTTGCCTACGACGAGACCACGAAGGAGTCGATTATCAAAGGACACCACATTGTTCTCGGAGGGAAGGGCTACGCCACACCGCTCTTCCACCTCGTTGAGCGGACGCCCAACGACGAGAACGGCGAAGGCGAGACCTGCGTCAACAACGACCTCTCTGTGCCGATTGCCTTCTCTGTGACAGATCGTGCCTGGTATGTGCGCAAACCTTTGCGTTATGCCAACGACAACAACGACGCCTGGGAGGGTATCTGCCTGCCCTTTACGGCGGACAAGGCGGTGGCCACGCTGAACGGGGAAATCACGCATTTCTATGGCGTTCCCTCCGATGAGGAAAACGAACGCCCGAGCGTGAATGTCCATACGCTCCACCATGAATATTGGTTGCGCGGACTGACCGCTGTCGGCACGGAGGACAATGTGCCGTCGGCCGTGTTCCAACGTCCAGCCAGTGTGGCGACCTCTGGCACTGCCGTGCAGACAACGGCGGGCAGCGAAGCGCTCTTTGTGCCGAAAGACGCTTCGGGAAATGCCTTGACCAACGGGGTGGCGTATGTCTTCTCCAACACCTTCTTCGTTGACCACTACGGAGACCGGCTTTATGACAAGGAAGACAATCCGTATTACGCGGCAGCGTCACACACTTATCCCGACTATCCCCGCCTGACGGCTGGCGTGCCGTATATCGTGCGCTTCCCTGGCAACCGCTATTACGAGTTCGACCTCTCCAGCGCGTTCTATAACGACCTCTTCGGAGCGGCGCAGGAGGCACAGACCATCACGTTCAGTGCCTACGGCAAAGACAAGGATGGGGCCTCGACTTACGGCGCAGTCACGATTCCTGTCACTTCAGACATGGCAACGGCCGCCGCTGGCAACTATGCACACCGCGGCACTTTCGCCGCCCTACGGGTGGACGAAGGGAAGGTGTATGGCATGAACGAGAGCGGCACGGCATTCAGCGATGCCTCGGCCCTCGCGGTCGTTACGCCGTTCCGCACTTATATGGCGCCCACTGCGTCGCCCGCTGGTTCGTCCCGTCCCTACAGTGCGGTGATAAACATCGCGCAGCAGAAAGGCGGCCTCATCCTGCCTGAAACGCAAGACGAGGAAGACACGCCGGCAAGCAACGCCATCACCATCCGCGCCATCGGCAATCAGCGCGTCAGTGTTGAGAGCACAGTTGCCGCAAGGCTCAACGTGGTGACAACGGCCGGACAGCTCTTCCGCGTGCTTGACGTGCATCCTGGAACTGCCACTTACAGCGGCTTCCAGCCCGGCCTCTATCTCTTCGGAGACATAAAGGTCCTCGTGAAGTGAGGATGGAACATCGCTGAAACAAATCGTCCCGCCCGAATGGTGGCACTGCCTTTTGCGCATGCCACCATTCAGGGCGGGACGTTTTGTTTTATGGGGGAGGGGAAGGGGGAGAACTTTGCGCTGGCCAGCACAATCGTCTGTTGCGGCGCCAGCACTGTAGCTCACTTTGCTCGCAAAGTGAGGGGGGCGAACACGTAGGGAAAATGGCCAGCGCACTGGGGCATGACTTTGTTGGATTTTCAGTCTGTGCTTGGTCGCCGCATTATTCGTTCCCCTCACTTTGCGAGCAAAGTGAGCTACAATGCTGGCGCCGCAACAGACGATTATGTGGGCCAGCGCAAATCTCCGCTGCGAGGGCGCTGCTGCCCCTGAAAGGGGCTCATATTCCAG
>OARX01000071.1_pt1 | contig 22495 bp, 37 predicted proteins | sample 1494841 | NCBI WGS metagenome assembly OARX01 (sample SAMEA3360670, study PRJEB22359) | human gut metagenome | biome: ENVO:urban biome; feature: ENVO:human-associated habitat; material: ENVO:feces | place: Bangladesh | collected 2011 | reverse complement strand
ATGAGAACTCCAATAAGTTTGTTGTAGTTCATTATACAGATACATTATCTAATATGCTTGGTAATTATAATCTGTTATATGAAGAGGATAATCCTGATATTAGAATTTGTGTAAGTGCTAAATCTGTAGATCCGGTGATTTTTGTGTCTGATGACATTTGTTGTAAGAACATTGCACGTAATGTATTTGGGCTTCAAGTTGAGTCTGCAAAGCAGAAAACAGAGAATATCTATAAAGGCTATACTATTCTTGAAGGAAGTACTGATTATATTAATGAGAAGATGTCAGATTTAAATTACAAAGCTACTTTGTATAACAATGAGTATATTTGTATTAAGAATACTGATGATGGTTCTGAGAGCGAGATGAAGTTCTTAAATGGTGAGTTCCTTTCTCTGAAGCTTCCCCCATCCAAGTATGTTAAGGGTAAGAATGCACTTCAGCGTTGTGCTCTTGATATTCTGAATAATCCAAATATTACTATTGCTGCCATTTTAGGTGGCTATGGATCTGGTAAGACTTATCTTGCTATGAGAATGGGCCTCTATTGGATGAATGAAAAGGGAACTATGGATAAGATCCTTGGAGTTCGATCCCCGGAGGGCGAAGGCAAGGAAGTTGGATTCCTCCCAGGTGACCTTGAGGATAAGACGGATAAGTTCTTCTTACCTCTTGAACAGCAGCTTGAAGGAGGCGAGTTTGAGCTTGCCAGTCTGAAGCAGCAGGACAAGCTTGAGTCCACTATTCCATTCTACATGAAGGGTACAACCTATAATCACACGGTTATTCTTTGTGATGAGGCTGAAGACCTCACTCAGAAGGAAATCAAGCTTGTTGGAACTCGTGTAGGTGAAGGAAGCCGTATTTTCTTTAGTGGTGATTATAAGCAGTCTGTAGTGAATTCTACAACGAATAATGCTCTTGTTGAAATGTGCAATGAATTTAAGGGTAGACCTGAATTTGCATGTATCTATCTTGATGAGGATGTTCGTTCTACTACAAGTAAGCTTTTCGCAGATCTTTTTGATAAGGAGTGTTAAGGATGAATAAGACAATATATCTTGATCATGCTGCTACTACTCCCGTAGAGTTAGATGTTACTGCCGTCATGAGACCATTCTTATTTGAGAACTATGGGAATCCATCAAGTGATTATGAACTTGGTAAGATTTCTGCTAGAGCTATTGAGAATGCTAGAAATAAAATTGCTAAAGCCATGAATGCAAAGCCTGATCAGATATATTTCACAAGTTGTGGAACGGAAGCTGACAACTGGGCATTGATTGGAATAGCTGAGATGATGTCAAATCAAGGTAGAGGCAATCATATTATCACTACTAAGATTGAGCATCATGCAATCTTAAACACTTGTAAGTATCTTGAAGAAAGAGGCTTTAAGGTAACGTACCTTAATGTTGATTCAAGAGGACTTGTCAATGTCGAAGATGTTGAGGATGCTATTACTGATAAGACGATTCTTATTAGTGTGATGATGGTGAATAATGAAATTGGAACAATAGAACCAATTAAGTCTATTGGAGCTGTTGCTAAAAAGCATGGTATCCCATTTCATGTTGATGCTGTCCAAGCATTTGGTCATATTCCTATTGATGTCAGAGATATGAATATTTGTCTCATGTCTACTTCGGCTCACAAACTTGGAGCAGTCAAAGGAACAGGATGTCTTTACTACAATGAATATTTTGTTCCAGGACTGAAGCCATTTATCTATGGTGGACATCAAGAAAATTCTATGAGAGCTGGTACTGAGAATGTTGCTGGTATTGTAGGATTTGGAAAGGCTGCTGAGATCAGTGAGAAATATATGGCTGATTAGACAGAACATATTGCTATTCTAAGAGATTGGCTTGGTAATGAACTGTTAAAGATTGATGGTTCACACATTAATGGTGCGGACTATCACAAGAATTATGATTTAAGGTGTCCAAATAATTTAAGCATACGGTTTGATGGGGTTAATAGTACTCTTCTGCAATCAATGCTTGCGGAAAAAGGTATTTGTACTTCAGTAGGAAGTGCTTGTAACTCAGGTATTCCTACTCCATCACATGTACTTACAGCTATTGGACTTTCAGATGATGAAGCACACGAGACATTAAGAATCTCACTTGGTCACGAGAATACTCTTGACGAGCTGGAAGAAGTGGTTAAGTGGATCAATATTTTTGTTCGAATGCTTCGGAATTAAAATATAAGGATTAAAAGGAGAATTATTATGGATTGCGATTTCCCGGATGTTAAGGCATTTACAATTCCAGAAAGTTTACTTAAGGATAATACTCTTCCAGATCCAATGGAACTGAACTATTGGGAGGCTCGGAAGAATAGAACTTTCTATATTGATTTTGAAGTCGATGATGATTATCAGCTTCTCGAGGTTGCAAAGACAATTATCAATATGAATATGGCTGAGAAGAATACTCCTGTGGAGGAGCTTAAGCCTATCTACCTTTGGATCATGTCCTATGGAGGAGATCTTGAACAGGCAAACTTCTTCTGTGACATGGTTGAGACTAGTCGTATTCCTATTGTGACGGTTGCGATGGGTGCCGCAATGAGTGCTGCATTCCTCATCTTCTTAGCTGGTAAGCGTAGATATGCATTTAAGCATTCTCAGCTTCTCATTCATAGTGGAAGTGGTCAGCTTACTGGAACTGCCGAGCAGATTAAGGAAGCACAGCTTAACTATAATAGACAGGTTGAGAATATGAAGGATTATATTCTTGCTCGTACTACGATTGATAGTAAGACCTTTAATAAGAATAAGACGAAGGATTGGTATCTCACGGCTGATGAGCTTGTGAAGTATCATATCGTTGATAAGCTTGTTGAAAACTTGATGATATTCAGTGATTAAATGGATGCCCTATCTAATAGGGTATCCTATTTTTTTAGGATTAAAAGGAGAATTTATATATGTATACAGTTAAGAATTCAAAGAAGACTACCTTCACACTTAAGGATGTATCTGTTGTTAATGGAAAGCTTGTTGATGAGGATGGTGTAATTGTCAATATTGTTGACCTTCTGTATAAGGCATTTGGTAATGAGGTATTCACAATCCAGACAAGTCTGACTGTTAATGATGAACAGGAGCTTGATGATGAGGTAAATGAGTAATGAATTATACCAGACTCCATAATGAGTCTGAAGACGAATTGATCTACAGGATTGGTGGTCTGAAAGACGAAATTGGAACTTAGCAGGATGTTGCTGACATCCTAAATGAGATGCTTGGATATGGTTATACGGAAAGTGCTTACCGTAAGAAGTATCAGACATTTGAAAAGATGCTTGATGCGAATGCTAAGAAGTTTTCTACTGCGGAAGCACAGGCTAATGCTATCCGAGAGGAAAGGGATGCTCTCAGAAAAGAACGTATGAAGCTTCAGACTCTGAACATGGAGCGTAATCGTATTGATCGTGCTGAAGCAAGACAAGAACTTTACTATGAGTACATTGGTCAATATGTAAAGTCTCTTCCTACTCCAGAGAGATATGAGCCATGTAAATTGATTGGGACTCAGTCAAATATTGAGTATTTATTAACCATCTCAGATATTCACTATGGAGCTACGTTTAGTACTCAGACCAATGAATATTCTCCAGAGATATGTAGGGAACGGTTTAATAGATTATTTCTTGAAACGATTGAGTTTATTCAGACAAATAAGGTGAAGTATTTTCATGTACTCTCTCTTGGAGATGATATCCAGGGATTAATTCATATGTCTGACTTAAGACTTAATGATACTTCTATAGTGAAATCTATTGTTGAAGTCAGTAGATTGATTGCAGATTTTTTGAATCAATTGTCTTCTTATGCTCATATAGATTATTACCATGTACCTACAGCAAACCATACTCAGCTTCGAATACTTGGAATGAAGCCTTCAGAGGCTTCTGAAGAGGATGTTGAGTTTATCATTAGCCAGTATATTAAAGATTTATTGAAAGACAACAAAATGGTTGATATTCACTTTGGAGACGAAGGTAGTCAGTTCTTATTCTTCGATATAAATGGAACAACGATTGCTGCGACTCATGGACATACACTTCATGATGTAAATACTGCTTTTGATAAGGTAGCCAATTATACGGATGGTATTACGGATGTTCTTATTACTGGTCATTTTCACGGCATGAAGAATATATCTGTTGGTGAACGGGCTGGGTATGATAAGGAGATTATTGTTTGTCCTAGTATCATTGGTTCTGATCCTTATGCTGACAAGTTAATGGTTGGGAGCAAGGCTGCTGCTCAAATTCTTGGATTTGAATGGAATAAGGGGCACATAGAGACAAAGAAGATTCTACTTAATGATTAACTAAGGGAGGGACGTGATGGCTATAAATATGAACGGAACGTCCTTAACAAAGGTTATTTATAACGGAACGGATTGTGGGAAAGTGACTTATAACGGTACTACAGTATTTATACGTGTTGACTCTGCTAGCGGTTATTGGGTCTCGAACTGGGGTAGTTCTTCTACTTATTTTCAGTATGGAATGACTATGCCTTCAACTAGTTCCCAATAGACTGGTACTAGAGTTACCGTACGGTCTGATCGATATGCTAATAATCCTAACGAAGGTACGTACTATAGAGATATATACCGTGGATTAAGTGCAGATTACGGTTCATCAGGATATAAAATTCAAGGTACTTCAGGGTTAAAGTATATCAGAGTATGGAATTACTATGATTACGGTGGAACTCGTTATTATGGGTCTTATTAGGACACCACATATCAGTATGGTGGTGGTGGTTGTGGAAGTAATTGTAGTAATAGTAGTTGCTGTGATAGTTCCTGTGATGGGCATACTTGTAGTAATTGTAGTCAATGTAGTAACTGTAGCGACTGTCCTCATGGATGTGCTGATTGTTCAAATTCTGGTGGCCCAGTTGGAAATGCTTCTTGTTAATAAAAGTAGGATTATCTTTAGGATACATGCGGTTCGTGACCGCATCCTACTTTATAAGAAACTGATTATAAGGCATGTTATGCGGTTTCGCGTATAGTTTTTCATAACATGCTGATTATTAAAAAATGAATAAGGAGGGATTTATGGCTTATCTTCCATCAACATTAAGTGAAGACGAAATCAAAAAGACTCCTGTTTCGAATATTAGAAAAGAATATACAAAGATTGCTGGATATTATAATAAGATTGCAGATAATGAAATCATTTTTTGCCCTAAATGCGGAAAACCACTGACATCTCATGCTTTCTATAAAGATGATAGATATGCAATTGGTGTATATCCTATCTGCAAGGACTGTTTGTTAAAGATTGTAGAACAAAGAAAAACAGATAAGGATGAACCCAAAGAGACGAAGGACAGCATCAAAGAAGTTCTCAGAATGCTTGACCGTCCATTTATCAATAGCTTATATGAACAATCTGTAAAGGCTATGAGTATTGATACTGGTGAACGAGGGAATAAAAGATCCATATTCCAGACCATGTATGTTCAATTAGTCACTCTTCCTCAGTAGGTTAACCTTCGTTAGAAGGATTCAGATCCTGATGATATGGTGACTTCGGAAGATCAGGAAGTTAATGAAAATAGTAGAATTGTTAAGGCAGGAAGAAAACGTTTTGGGGACTACTCTCCTGCTGATTTAAAGTATCTTGAGACTCAGTATGAAGACTGGACTTCAAGGTATGAGTGTAATAGTAAAGCCCAGGAAGTCTTATTTCAGCGTATCTGCTGCAAGCAGCTTGAAATTGATAAGGCTCAGAAGTCGGGTAAAGATACAAGCAAACTTGATAAGGATCTACAAGACTTAATGGCTTCTACTAATATTAAACCTTCTCAGTCTGGGGCAGACCAGTTTACAGATGCTCAGACATTTGGAACTCTTATAGGTCTTTGGGAAAATACAAAACCTATATCTGAACCAGCCGAAGAATTTAAGGATGTAGATAAGATAGGTTTGTATATTGATGTGTTCTTTAAGGGACATCTTGCAAAGATGATGGATCTTAGAAACGCATTCTCAGATATCTATGATAGATACATTAAGAAGTATACAGTGAAGAAACCGGAGTATGGTGAGGAAGAGGATACTGAAGCACTGTTTGGTAAGATCTTTGGAACTCATGTTGATGATGAAGCCGAGGTGTGATTATGGCTGATCAGAAGACAATGAAAGAGATTGAACAAGATAAAGTTACTCGAATCATGGAAACGGTAAATGAAAGAGCTGGGTATTATAGGGAGAATCCTCAGAGATTCGTTAAAGATTATTTAGGAATTAATCTAAGAGTTTTTCAGCAGATTCTTATTTAGGCTATGATGCATTACTACTTCTTTATGTTTATCGCTGCGAGAGGTTAACAATTAGGCTTCGCCAATCAGAAATGATTGGGCAATGAGAGGGGAAAATCGGTAAACGCTTAATTGCCAATACCGAGGTAAAGCACAGATTACGAAAGGCTGTGGCTCACTGTAACGCATAGAGAATGAATAAATATAATTTCTCCAAGAGTCCCTTCCACCTAAACGTAAAGTCGTAGGTGAAAATGTATGCTAAACTGGGTTGGAATTGACCAACCGATGAAAATGGGGGGAACCTCCAGAGTTGTAGATAAAAAGCTACAAGGTAATAACTATTGCTAGGCAAAACATTCTTAGTAGCTCTATTTTGTTGTGTTCGTTGTATCTTGTACCCTGGTACAAAGATTGTAGTAACTGCTGGTACTCTTAAACAGGCTACAGAGTCATTACTAAAAATACAAGATGAACTTATGCCAATGTCTCCTCTTCTATGTAAGGAGATAAAGAAAGTAAGTATAGGTCAGAATGATGCCTCTATTTACTTTTAGAATAATTCGTAGATAAAAGCTAAGACAAGTACGGATAATGCTCGTGGTGCTCGTGCTAATATCATTGTTTGTGATGAGTATAGAATGATTGATGAAGTTGTTCTTAATACGGTTATTAAGAAATTCCTTGGGAACCCTAGACAACCCAATTATCTTTCTAAACCTGAGTATAAGCATCTTCAGGAACGAAACCATGAAATCTATATGAGTTCTGCATGGTATCAAAGTTCTTGGGCTTACCGTAAGTTACAAGCTTATGTTGTAAATTTCTTTGTTGACACAAAGAAATATTTTGTATGTGGTCTTCCATATCAATTATCTATTAAGGAAGGTCTTCTCTCACGAGGTCAGGTTGAGGATGAAATGTCTGAGACAGACTTTAATGAGATGGCTTATCAAATGGAGATGGAGACTATGTGGCTTGGAGACCTTAATGGTAGCTTCTTCAAGCTTGATGAGATTAACAGTCGAAGAAAGATTAAGAAAGCATTTTTACCTCTTAAGTACTATAGTGATAAGATTCGTGTTCCAGAAGTTAAACCTATGAACAAACGAATTCTCTCTATTGACGTAGCCCTTATGGGTTCAACTAAGAAAAAGAAGAACGATGCTTCTGCAATCTTTATTAATGACTTAATTCAGTCTGATGCTACGTCCTATCAGTCGAACTTCGTATATGCTGAGACTTTTGAAGGGCTTACAACAGACCAGTTAGGTCTTATCATTATGAGATATTACTATCATTACAAGTGTACGGACATTGTTCTGGATACCAATGGTCTCGGTGTGGGCGTGTATGATTACATTATTAAAGATCAATACGACCCGGAGACAGGAGACACCTATAAGGCACTTACTTGTTGTAATGATGATGATATGGCAGATAGATGTAAAGTCAAAGATGCCGAGAAGGTGGTTTGGTCTGTAAAGGCTACTCCAGCCTTCAATAATGAAATTTGTATTCTGCTTAGAAATGGAATACAGAATGGCAAAATCAATTTCCTGGCTCAAGAGCAAGAATCTGAAGAATACCTTATTGAATCATACAAGGGATTCCAGAAGTTGACTCCTACTGAGCAAAGTAAATTGAAGATGCCATACATTCAGACTACTATGGCTGAATATGAGTTGGTTAAGCTTCGCCACAAGATTCTTAATGGTAATATTAAGGTTTATGAGACAAGTGGTATGCGTAAGGATAGATATTCTAGCCTTGCATATTCATACTAGTGTGCTTGCCAGCTTGAATACAAATTAAAACCAAGACAAAAGGATACACAATCTCTGATTAAGAGACTAACTATAAGAAGAGGTTATGTTTGATGGAGGTGCATATGCCAAGAAAATTAACTCAGGTGTCAACTGCACCTACTAAAAATCCGACAGCTCAAGAAATGAGGGAGTAGTATACTCAACATAAGGATGTTATTGAGAATTACAGTAAGGCAGCACAAGCCTTAAAGACCCTCAGAAATGTTAATAAATCTTCCACTACTACTATTCCAGTATTTAGTAAAGAATCACTGAGAACTTATCTCCAGAATATTAGTAGTAATGAGAAGAACCTTAGAAACTTATCAAGATATCTCTATTATAGATGTCATGCATACTACAGACTCATCATGTATAACGCTACGATGTTCTGTCTGGATGCTCGTTCTGTAATCCCAACTTACAATTTAAAGAAATCGAATAGTGCTAGTAAAGTACTGAAGTCTTATAACGATACGCTGGATGTACTTGATCATCTTGGTCTTCAGAGAGAGATGCTTAAAGCATATATCCAGTGTTTTGTTGAAGATATCTTCTTTGGCTGTGTTTATTATGATGATACTGGAATGTTCATTCTTCCACTTCCAACTGATTATTGTCGTATCAGTGGTATTTATCAGACGGGTGATTTCTCATTTGCGATGGATATGTCTTATTTTAGAAGTAGACAGGAACTTCTTGAACTTTGGGGAGATCCTTTTACCAGTATGTATCGTGCTTATGAAAGTGATACTACAAATGGTAGATGGCAACCAATGCCAGATGAATATGCTATCTGTATGAAGCAACGTTTTGAAACGTGGGACACTGTAGTTGTACCGTTCTCAGGTCTTCTCAACAGTATCATTAACCTCATTGATGTTGAGGATGTACAGGCTATTGCTGATAAGCAGGATATATATAAGATGATATAGCTTGAGATGGAGACTATTACAGGATCTAAGCAAGCCGATGACTGGAAGGTTGATCCTGACATGATGATTGAGTATTTCAATCGCATGTTGGATGAAGCTCTTCCTGATTATGTTAGTGCTGCAATTATTCCTGGCAAATTAAATACTATAAGTTTCAGCGAGTCAGATAAGGTCAATGATACCAACAAGGTAGCAAAGGCTACATCTGCTCTTTTTGGTTCTTCTGGTGGATCTCAAATTCTTGATGCCACAAAGATTAGTGGTACAGAGGCATTTAAAGCAGCAATTAAGGCTGATACCGAATTTGCTATTTCTTCACTTCTTCCTCAGACTGAAGCATGGGTAAATAGATTCTTGAGCTATCAAGTATCTAATAATGCTAGAGTTAAGTTCTTTGAGGTGTCTGTATATACAAAGGATTGGTTTAAAGAATCTCTTAGACAGGATGCTGAGTATGGGCTTCCTGTAAAGATGGCTTTGAATACGTTAAATGGTTTCTCAGAGAAGGATACTCTCGCACTTGCTTATCTTGAGAATGAGGTTCTTGATCTTAGTTCAAGTTGGGAACCGCTTCAGTCATCTCATACTACTTCTAATGTAGGAAATGGTGGAACTAGCACAGATGGGACAAGTAAGGTGGTGAAGGAAATCCCTACTGAAACAGATGAAGGAGGGGATGAAGCATGATGAATTTTATTAAGACTCAAGATTCTGAGGCTGCTGATCGTCTGAGGCAGCTTGGCATGTCTGAACTTCCGAAGCAAGATCAATACTTTGTATTTGTCAATAATGGAAAGACCGTCTTCACATGTGATGAAAAGAAGGTGGTCTTTACAAATATATTAACAATCTAAGATTCAGAGGAGGGTCGGCATGGCAAAGAAACGTTTAATGTCCCTCGATGACTTATATAGTTATTATGCAAATCAGTCTGAATCTGTTCATTTTGATGCAAACAATGATAATAATGTGATTGTAGTACAAGTACCTGGTAAGGTGTCCTTTGATGATGAGAATACTCATCTCGGACTCCTTCCAGTTACTCTACAAGCATGCCATATTGGGAAGAATCTTAATGGCTCTTCTATTTCTGAAGATACCATGAATACTGCTCTCCCATCATTCAGCAATAGACCAATTCTTGGTTATATTCATGAGGTTGATGGGCAGGATGAGTTTGAAACTCATAATTCTCATTTAGATGATGATGGTAATGTTGTCTATGATGAGATTCCTGTGGGTGTTATTCCAGAGTCATGTAATGCACGTATTGAACATGATGATGATCAAGACAAGGACTATGTAGTTGTCGATGGTTATATTTATGAAGAGTACACAAAAGCTGCTGAAATCTTACAGCGTGAAAAGAAGTGCTCTGTATCTATTGAAATCAATATTCTTGAGTTCAGCTATGATGCTAAAGAAAAGGCTCTTAGTATTGATAAGTTTATATTCTCAGGAGTAACCATTCTTGGTAAGAGAGATGATGGGACTAAAGTAAATCCTGGTATGGCTGGGGCCAACATCACAATGAGTGACTTTAGTGTTGAGAATAATAGTATGTTAAATGATGATGTACTTTCCAAGATAGTTGAACGACTGGACAAGTTTGAGGAAAAGCTTGCTAGTCTCAATATAAAATATTCTGGGGAAGGAGGTAAAAAATTAGTGGATAAGTTTAATGAATTACTGAAGAAGTATAACAAAACCGCAGAAGATGTGACTTTTGATTATGAAGGACTTTCTGACGAGGAGCTTGAGGCTAAGTTTGCTGAAGCATTTGAAGATCAGACTGGTGAGCCTGAGCCTAATCCGGCAGAACCGACAGATCCGGTTGAGCCGACTGAGCCAAATGATCCTGTTGAAGCAACAGCTTATGCTATTAAGATGTCGGATGGTTCTATGAAGGAGTTCTCTCTCAGTATGGATGACATGCAACGTGCTCTTTCGAGCCTTGTTAATGCTACTTATAGTGAGAGTGATAATGCATGGTACTCTGTATCTGTTTATCCTGATGAGAACAAGGTTGTTATGTATGATTGGTGGGCTGGTAACAACTATAGACAGGCTTATGAGAGAAATGAGTCGAACTTCTCACTTGTTGGTGAGCGAGTTCCTGTTCATCAGATCTGGGTAACAGATGAGGAAGATAATGACCTTAAGAATCTGAAGTCTAATTATTCTGAGATTGAGAAGGAACTTTCTACATATAAGAAGAATGAAGATGCTGCTAAGAAGCAGGAACTTCTTAATTCTAATGAGTTTGCTTCTATTGCTAATTCTGAAGATGTTCAGAAGATTGTTGAAGATACTGAGTCTTTCAATGAGATGACATCTGCTGAGTTTGAGCAAAAGTTAAATGAGATTCTTCTTACCTATGCAAAGGAAGGAAAACTTGACTTTGCTCAACATACTCCTTCTGCACCAACCACAAAGAAGGTAGGACTGCCTATTCATCATGAGAAGAGCAACGGTAAGTTCGGTGGTCTTTTCTCGAAGAGCATCAAGGCAGATTAATATTAAAACAAAAAAATATAACGAAAGGAGACATAGTTATGGCTTTAAAGTATACGATTGAAAAGCATGCCGTAGCATTCCCGAGCAAGGTTCTTGCGAGAAATGGCGGTAAGCATATTTATAACATTCAGCTTACAGCAGATCATGATAATGGTCAGCTTATTGGTAAGGGTGATTTCATTCACCTTGACCTCTATAAGGAGACAGCTGCTCCGGTATTCGCTGGTGTTATTTTAGGACAGGCAGCAAATGGTAATTAGTATGTAGAAGTAACTGCTGATACAGATGCATTGTTCATTTATCAGCAGCCGATTACTGCTGAGACTTGGACGAATGAGTTCAAGATGGAGCGGAATTTCTACAATGCAAAGGGCGATGTAGTTCGTGCATACGAGCTTGCAAAGGGAGATGTTTTAGAGGTTTCGGCTGAAGGATTTGATAAAGCTCCGGTAGCAAAGAAGACTGTTTCTGCTGACACAACTGGCAAATTTAAGCTTGGCGAGTAATAAAGAAGGGAGGTATTGAATATGCATAAGATTAATTTTTCAGAGCATGTAATGAGTGCATTTGAGAAGAATAATTGCACTTATGAAGAGTATAAGGCATCCCTTCTTGCAGTAGCAAACAGAGAGATTATGTTTGATGGAGAAGGCAACAAGATGACTGACCGTGAGGTAAATGATAGAATCCGCAAGGTTCAGTTTGATATTCTTGGTATTGATTATGAGCATGCTACTAAGCGTGAACGTAAGAGAGCACTTCGTGACCACGGTCGTGAGCTGTTCGATGTAATTGAGGAAGTAATTGATATCGCAGTTGAGAAGGGCTAGAGAGAGTCTGAGTTCTTTAATGATTTCGTAGAGACTAAGAACCTGTCTCTTGGTGACAGAAATGAGTTCTGGACTGATGATGAGGTAACCCTTACTGTTTCTCAGGTATCTGGTGATCACCACGATCTCGTTCTTCAGAGACTTGGTGCTGGTAAGAGATTCTCCGTTCCAACATCTACTTATGGTGTAGCTGTTGGTGGTGACATCGATCTGTTCCTGATGGGCAGAAAGTCTTGGGCTGATTATGTTGATGCTGTTGCGAAGGCATTCGTTGTTAAGATTCAGAACGAAGTGTTTGCACAGGTAATGGAGAATACAGATGCTATTCCGGCTGTATTCAAGAAGACTATGGCTCTGTCTGCAACTACTAAGGATCAGTTCGATCAGCTTATTGAGGATATTTCTACTGCTAATGGTAACTCTGGTGTAGTTATCATGGGTACGAAGGTTGCTCTTAAGAAGCTTACAAAGCTTGCTGATGTAGACTGGGTAGATGAGGGAACTAAGAAGGATGTTACTACTACTGGTAGACTTGGTTCTTATGAGACAACCCAGCTTGTTGAGCTTCCGCAGAGATTTGATCCGAATGAGACGTTTAACGGAGCTGAACTGAAGAGACTTGTTCCGACGGATGCACTTCTTATTCTTCCGACAATCGATGATAAGTTTGTAAAGTTTGTTGATGTTGGTGAAACATCTATTGATGAAGTTACTGAGAAGGGTGAGGCTAACGGTTTTATGGATGACATGCAGAAGTATGAAGTTCAGAGAGAGTTCGGTGTTGGTACTCGTCTTGGTAGATATCACGGTTTCGTAAAGATTACAGGCTAATAACATAGCTTATATTTTGGGAGAGATATATTCTCTCCCAATTTTGATTAAAAGGAGAATTTATGGCATACACAAAGAAGACTGTAAAGACTGAAGCTGTTAAGGAGGAAACTCCAGTAGTTTCAGTTGCTGAAAAGCCAAAGGCTGAAGCAAAGCATGATCCGAGTGATAAGATTAAGTGCAGATCTATCACTACTGGAGAAATGATTATGATTGGTCAGAGAACTGGTGATATATATGACTTCATCAATTATGATGATACGATTGACGTTAGTTACGAAGACCTTGTGGCAGCAATTCGAGCTAAGAGTTGCTACATTTTTGATCCGTTATTCATCATTGAGGATGAACTATTCCTTAAGGAGTATCCAAAGATTCAGGAACTTTATGATTCACTGTATGGAAACGGGGACTTTGAGAAGATTCTTGAGCTTTCGCTTGCACAGATGAAGGATGCTGTAAAGGGTCTCCCATCTGGTGTTCTTCCGTCTTTTAAGAGCTATGTTTCTACTGCTATCAATGATGGTATTCTTGATAGTCTCAAGAAGATTAAGGCTCTTGATGAGATTCTTGGAACAAAGATGACATTCTATATGAATAACGAAGAGTAATTGACGGAGGTGTAACATGACCTCTGTTGATTATAAAGAGATTTATTCTAGATTCTACAGTAAGGTGATGGCATTTGATCTTGCTGAGAAGCCGAATGAGATGCTAAATGATATTACTTATGAGTAGATTCATTCTGTAATCTCACAACCTTATATTAGAAGACTTTTTTCTTTCATCACTTATGATGATGAGATTCAAGAGCTTCGCTATGAAATGAAATATGTTGTTGATGAGGATTCTGATAAGAACTTTGTAATAGATATTATTGCATTAGGTCTTACTCTTAAATGGCTTGAGCCAAAGCTTAAGACATCAGTTCTGACAGATCCTGTATTTGCTAGTAAGGAAGAAAAGTGGTATTCGCAAGCGAACCATCTTGATACATTGCAGACTCTTTATGAAAGCACTAAGACTGAACAAAGAGGAATGATTCGTGATCGAGGTTATGCTTAGAACTCTTATCTTGATGGTGGCAAATCATGAAGACAATATATGGAACTTTTAGTAAAGAACAGATTGATGAGTATAAGGATAGGCTGCATAGCAAATTGTTTTAGTTACTCTTGTATAAAGACCCTAAAACAAAAGATAAATACAATGTCAATTTCGAAAAGTACTTTAATGGGATCATGCACTCTATTGATGGACTTAACGAACTCCTCTTCTATCCTGAAGTGATAGTGGAGTTAATGAGCAATCTTGAAGCAGCTCTTATAGAGACTCGTAAAGAGGATTTTGATTATAAGGTTTATAGAAAGCTTGTACTTGATGCACATGCTTTAGTAGATCATATTGGGGAAGTGGGGTGATAATAATGATTAGCATGGATATGTACAAATCAATGTTATTATCTAAAGGAACTACATTAGGTGGGATTCATAAGGCCCAGTCTAATGACATAATTAATACTACTTTTACATCAGATCCAACTTATAAGCAAGTACGTGTACTTACAAGAACAGGTTGGCATCTTTATGATGCAAAGTATCAATTCCACTCTTCTCAAACAATTTCAAAAGATACTGTTGACTAGTATCTTCAGTTCAGACCAGGTGTAGAATTCCCAATAGGAACTTATGTCATCGTCCCGGATGACAACGACACAAGTACTGAAACTTATGAAGATCAGGTTGAATGGTTCAAGATTGCAAACCGTGATAAGCATATTGGTGTCGGAAACAAACCGCAGTTGTGGTTCATCGTTTCTCGTAATGATGCAAATGCTTATGTACGATACAGTATTATCCAAGTGAATTGGAATTTCCAATGGATTTATGATGGTGTAATTCAACATTGTCTTGGTGCAATGAGAATGGCAAATTCCTACACTTCTGGTGTTTGGGTTGCAGACTATTCTACAGCATTAGATAATCTTACGGCAGCATGGATGCCGGATACTCATGCAGTGTATGGAGATGACTTAAATGGCTTTGGCCTCTGTGATACTCGTACAATTACGCATGGTAATCGTTTCATGCTTACAAATAATGTTCTTAATCCTGAAGTGTATTCAGTGACAAAAGTATTGGATATGGCCCCTCAAGGTCTTATCAAATTGTCTCTGAAGCAGGATGAGTATGATTATACTTGTGATAACAAGGATCTTCTTATTTGTAATTATTATAACCGTACTGGTAATGTTGAACCGAATGAGCCTACTCATAATGAGGATGATTTGTATGGAATGATTATTCCATTACTTCCTGATGAAAATGGGGAGCTTTATGGTGGTGAATACAAAGACATGATTGATATGTCTATTGGCAATGAATACTTTTTCGGTATTAAGGACTGGAAGTCCGACAGTAATCCGAATTGGAAAATTACACTTGATCCATCTTCGAAGGATGATCAGAGTAAGAGTTCTTATCATGAAGATTCCTATTATGAGCATCTTATGAAGATAACTCTAATGGATAATACATCTATTAGTATAAAACCTGGTAAGGCTAGAAGTCTTATTGGAAAGAAATTCAAATTGTGTATTTACGATGCAGATGGTAACTCCCACTCTGTTGTTGGATTGGAGGTTAGTGACTATGCAACGTGATATTAATAAACTGAGAGACCTGGAAACTGGTGATAGAGCTGATAATAACTAGGATATTATCAGAAAGAAGAAAAAAATAAAAGAAGCTTTACTTGCAGATCCTGATATTAAGGAGATTCTTGGAACAAAGAGTCCAAAACCAAAGAATAAATTCGCTGATCCAGATAATCCTACGGAAGAAGAACTGAAACGTAGGAAAGAAATCGACGAGTAGAATCAAAGCATCAAACATGAACAAATAATTGGATGGATGAAGCTTAATGGTATTCAAAAAGAGGTTCTGAATTTTATTATGTTCGACATCTATGATGACGAGCCATATTACTATAACGATGCTCTTAAAGACCAAGTATTAACATTCATGATTCTTGTTCATGAAGATGATATGACTACTGAGTATGGGATTACAAGAGTGGATTTACTCGATTACTTAATTAAGGATCTTTTCAATAGAAGTAATATTCTTGGAAATAAGATGCTTCTTGATAGTGACAACTACAGTATAGTGGATGATGTGTACTATTGTCGAACGGTTCAATTTAAGATGAGAGTTCCTAATGGAATAACTGGAACAGGAAATAATAAGTATGATCGATTCAGACATTAAAGCAAGAGTTGATTTAGGCATAGATTCTATTGTTCAGAAGAACATAGAAAAAGCCAAAATTCAAAAACCTAAAATTGAATTTGATCGACTAAAGATGTACTTTGGTAGACCATTTACTGTGACTGAAAATTTGACAATTTATGAGCCAACTATTGGAGCTATTATTGATTATGGTGAGAAACCGTTCTTTGAAATGCTGAATAGGTTCATTTCTCATACAACTCAGTTCAGATTACCATTATAGAAAATGGGTATTGATTGGAATAAGAAGACAGATTTTTAGCTTTTTGCATCATTAACAAGTGTAATACCTATTGATAAGACAAATATCTTATTTGGGGATGTAGACTTCACAAAATTTCAATTTTATGAAAAACCATTGACTGAAGAACAGATCCAAGAGAATAAAGATCATAAAGGGGATAAAAATTTTATCATGCATAAACCAGAGGAATGCATGATTAATGCAGACCAGCAAATTCTTATTCAAGAAAATGATTATAATATACTTGTTACATATCTTCGAACGATGTTTAATATATTCCCAAAGGTTGAAAAAGCTAAAGGTAAGGAAACTAAAAAATCATTGATCGAAGAGGATATGGATAATCTTGCTTTGGCAATGCAAAAGAATGAACCTGATAAATCTTTCTTATTCCCGCTTATCTCTTCTTGTCTTAATCATCCAGGTTTTAAATATAAGAAATCAGAATTAGAAGAAGTTGGCATTGTTGAATTTATGGATAGTGTTCAACGACTTCAAATTATAGAGTCTACAAATGCTCTTATGTATGGCATGTACAGTGGTTTTTGTGACATGTCAAAGGTAGATAAATCATTGTTCAATTTCATGCGTGATATTAGCAATGACTAATACATTGGTATGGGAACGGTTTTGATCCGTTCTTTTTTTTATACCCCAAAAATAAAATCTTTTAAAAAAGGAGGAATAGACTATGGCTTTTAAGCTTGATGACATTATTGTTGATCGCATCCAGTATGGCGTAGCAGAGAATAGCAAGGGCGAGTTTCTGTATGTTCTTACTCAGCTTTCTGATGCAAAGATCAATGTTTCTGCTGATTCTAAGGATGCAGTTGATGCGACTGGTTCTGTTGTAAAGAAGTTCTACAGAGGTAAGAAGGGTGAGCTTACTGCGACTAATGCATTCCTGAATCTCTCTATAGCTGGTGCTGCGTCTGGTAGTGGTAAGAAGTATGCATCTGATTCTGACAAGATTAGAATGCCGAGAATTATCACTGTAAAGGCTGGTAAGACTTTTGATCTCGGGGCTGATGCTAGAAAGGATACTGTAAAGGTATATGCACTTGGCAAGAATGGTGCGATGGATGAGAAGATCTATGGTTCTGATACTACTGCTTCCGCAGATAAGTTCTCCATTGCTGGTGCTCAGAATACTCTTACACCACCGACAACTGCTGGTGTTACTCAGTACATCGTTAAGTATGATCGTGATGTTGCTAACGGCGTATAGGTTACTAACAAAGCGAATAGATTCCCTCAGACTGTAAAGCTTACTTTAAAGGCTCTTGCAGTTGATCCGTGTGAGCCGGATACTCTGAGATCTATCTATATTGAGATTCCGTCTTTCCAGGTATCCCCAGAGCTTGAGATTGGTTTCACTACTGAGGGTAACCTGAACTACTCTGGTACTCTTCAGCAGAACTACTGCTCTGATGATAAGGAGCTTTATAGCATCTATGCTGCTGATGGTGATGATGAGGAAGATGATACCAAGCAGTAATTTCACATTGAGTGAATAAAAGTGAGTAATCACATTGGTCTGGTAGGGGTCATAGCTTACCAGATTATTTCTATATTAATAATAGCTTAATTAAAAAAGGGGGATTCTTTAATGAGTAAACCAAATAGAATCTGTGTAACATGTGGTAGGGAGTATCATTACTGCAATACCTGTAGAGATGAGAGAACTGATCCATCATGGAGAAATATGTTTGATACAGAAAACTGTAGAACTATCTTCTGGACTCTGTCTGATGCATTGAATGATTGCATGGATAAGGAAGAGGCTAAGAAGATTCTTGATAAGTGTGACGCTACATATATCCTTCCGAAATATCAAAAGGAAGTTGAGACTGTTTGCGGTAAGAAGGAAGAGCCGAAGCCAGCTCCTACTCATACTAAGTCACAGTATGTAAAGAATGACAATAGAAAGAATTATAAGTCTTTTAAGTGATAGTGAATGTGATTATTAAATAAAAAATATAAGGGTATACATTTCACTATCTATTTAGTGTTCTGTGTACCCTTTTTTTGCCTCAAGGATTATAAGGAGAAATTATTATGAAGGATATGGTTTTAAGTGAAACAACAGGAAAGAGTTATGACACAAATAGTGTTGTAAGACTTGTGAATATGCAGCAGCTTGCTGCTTATATGGCAAATGGTGTTGAACTACTTGATATTTATTCAAGTAGAGATTTTAAGACGAACAAGCCAATTCTTGTTGGCATTGTTGACCGCAAGGCTAGTCAGAAATGTTATGACCTTTGGTGTAAGCATGAACTGAATTGAGGTGGTTTATGAAGTTTTATAAAGTATTAAGAAAACAAAGATATGTAATGGCTACACTATCCTCTCCTATTCAGTATTTAAAGTATTTAGGGGATGGTGTGTGGGGATTTACAAAGAACATCTCACTGGCTAGTAAAACTGAAGATGAAAATTTAGCATCGGAGCTTATTCAATGTCACTTGAATGATACAGGTGATACTACTGAAATAGCTCCAATACTTATAGATATAACGTACTCAATTGTTGACCCGGAGGTTTACGATGAAACAGATTAAGCTAGTTTTAGACAATGATGTTATTGAAAGATACAACAAGTACTATTTTGAACAACATCCTAGAGCTAAAAAAGTTCCAATAGATCATCCGTGGCATCCTTCTATTAATGTTTGGTTCATCCTTCCTCGTATGCAGATGAATGCTCTTAAACAGAAATAGAAGAATTTTATTGTATGGTGGATCAACGATCTTGGGTATCAGGATATGAAGTTAGAGAATTTTGAAATGACATTTTCTATTTTCCACCCTACTAAGCGTAGACTTGATCCAGATAATATGACTCCAAAGTTCATATTAGATGGGTTTACTGAGGCTGGGTTCATTATGGATGATGATGATAAGCACTTGCACTCTCTTACTCTTAAGTGTTCATATGGCCCTAATCATCCAAGAACTGAGATTCTAATAAATGTATTATAAGGAGAATAAAAATGGATAAGATTACTGTTAAAGATTTAGTTGATGGATATAACTCATTATCAGATAATGGGGATGAGAGGGACTATTGGCTTGAAGATACTGTTGTAATAAATAAGTATGTTTCATGGAGTTCAATGGTTACTCTTGCAAAAGCAATTATTGAGGCTTCTTGTTTTGATGAATATCATAATATTCATGTTGACTCCCCAAAGAAAGATCTTTTAACTTTGGTTGGAATTTTTACACTTTATACGAATATTGAATTTGATCAAACGAACGTTATTAATGATTATGATTTGTTGGCTGAAAAGAGACTTACAAGTTGGCTTTTAGATAGGATCAGACCATATAATAAACCTTCTTTTGAGGAAATAGTAAAGATGACGTATGAAGATGCTATTACGAATGAGTATGAATCTCATGCGTTTATTACTAAGAAACTGATGGATATGTGGCCTCATATTTCTGAGGTAGTAATGCCATTAATTAATAAGGCATCGGATGCTTTAGATAAGGTGGATGAGAACACATTTAAGGAAATTGTACAGACTATAAATAGATAACTGTAAGGAAGGAGGATAGTTATGGCAATGTCTCAAAAAGAATTTATTGATAAATTAACAAAAGATGTCCAGGATTTTGTAGAAAACCAGGGAAATTCATTTAGCAGAATTTTCACTCAATATATGATGAAAGAAGCTAAATTTCAAATTAATAGATTCTATGCGGATTATAATCCTACTCTTTATGTAAGAACATATAATTTAATGAATCATTCTTATTATCCTCTTTCCGAATCAGAAATGAAAAAAGGTAACACATATCGTGGTGGAATACATATTAATTCTTCACAAATGTTTGACTACTATTCGGATTCTCGAGATCCTAAAACTGGAATGTTAAATCCAATAAAACCATAGAATGGATCTCCAGTAAAAGATATAGTTGCGTATAATTCTTAGGCACTTGGACAACATGGATCTAAGACAAAGTTTTATACACCGCAAGTTACGAAGCAAGCTCCTTTAGATGTCTTAAATGATATTAAAAAGGATGTTGGTAAAATGGCTTTTAAAAAAGCAGTGATGGAAGCTCGTAAACAGAAATATAGATTGAATTATTCTTTTAGTTGAGGAGGGATTTAATATATGGCTACAACGAATATGGATGTAATTCTTGGAGTGACTTTGGATCAAAGTAAGGTCAAAAAGATTCAAGAGACACTTACAGGAGCTTTTAAAAAGGCTGAAGATAATGCTCAAAAAGAAATGGTGAAAGGAGCACAAGAGTCTTAGGCTTCATTAATAAAAATGTTAAATACTGGTAAGACTAGTAATATTAATTATACAAAAGATCTTACTAATATTGAAATACAGAGTGATAAAATACAAAAATCTGTTTTAGAAGGAAAATTTAATTTTGATGATTTTGTAAAATTGTCAAATAAAATTTCTTCTTTATTTGAACAAGTTACTTTACTTGAAAAAGCTTTTACTAATGTAAATGCTGGGGATATTTCTGCATTATCTAAAGAAAGTTTAAGTCAGATTAAGTCTGAGGCGAAAGAACTTAGTGATGAATATCATAAAACCGTAGATGATAGTGGAAAGCATGTTACTCAAAAAATTAAAAATGAAATTGAAAAAAAAATAAAAGAAGGAACAAAAGAATTTACTGGAACTCTTGGAAGTATTGTAAATGCATATAAAGACAATGATGATTATAAAAAAGCAATGAATGTTGATAATAAAAAATAGAGAGAAGATCGTGGCATTCAAAATGCAAAAGTTGGCATTAATTATCAAAAAGCTTTAGCATTATATTCTGCTTTACAAAAAGATATTCCAACAGATGAAAATGGTCGTTTAAACTTTGGAAATATTGCTCCGTCTCTTTCATTTAATAAAGCAAATGATAAAGATGAAGATTATAAAAATTTGTTATCTGCTTTTTCAGAAACCGGAAAACGTGTCCAGCGTTTATTATTTCTTGAACAATTAATACATCAATTAGAATCCGAATTAAATTTATCGGATAATCAAAAATTTAAAGGATTCATTGATTATGGTAATTCGTATAAAAATCCTACCTCTATTGGAAATCAGTTGAGAAATAAATTAGAAGAAAGAATAGTTAAAATTGCGACTGATAAATATAATGGTGATCAAGAAGATATTCCAGCTAATATATCTAAAATGGTACTTAGTGATTTGGAAAAACAAAAAAATGATTCTCGTGGAAGAAATATTATGTTAACTCTTCCTGAAGAGGAAAAAAATATTTCAAAATATCTTTTAAGTTTAGATGATGTAAAAACTAAAATTAAAGATATTCAAAATGAAATTAATAAACGCGGGGAAGGCAAAGATCAATCAAGATTAAAAGAAATGCTTAAATATGTTATTCGTTACAAAGATTTAATTAGTGAATTGAGTGAAGAAGAGAAAAAAGCCCATGATTTATCATTGTTTTCTCAAGATATGGATTTGATGGCGAAAAGATAAAGAACATCTGGAAATTATTAGAAGATTTTAATAAAAATGATATGGCTCTTGGTCTTCCATTCCGTGAAAGCGTTGGATTTATTCATCAATATAAAAATGATACGTTTAATAAAGAAGGAACTATCACGTCTAGATTTGATGGGGATCAAACATGGGTACAAAGTGATCAGACAATAGGATCTGGTAGTGCTAAATTAGATAAGATAAAAAAGTACTTAGTATCCATCGAAGAAGCCGAATCTAAAATAAAAAA
>OARX01000064.1_pt1 | contig 23482 bp, 19 predicted proteins | sample 1494841 | NCBI WGS metagenome assembly OARX01 (sample SAMEA3360670, study PRJEB22359) | human gut metagenome | biome: ENVO:urban biome; feature: ENVO:human-associated habitat; material: ENVO:feces | place: Bangladesh | collected 2011 | reverse complement strand
TTTATGGCCACCCTTTGTAGGTTGGATGTTTTTCTGCTCTTTACTTTTTAGAATAATATCTCGAACTCGCGTTCAGAGCCTGCTTCACACGAGAAAGCGCACCGACAGTGGCAGCTTTTCAACACACACTGCCGTTGCCCTGCAAAATCCTTTGCGATTCGCACGCAATCGCTCCGCTTCCCTGCGACCTGAGAACATTGCAAGCTCTTCATCGGAAATATCGTCATCATTCTTAAGCTCTGGGTACAATTTCTGTTCCTTTGCCAATACGGATGTCCCCTTCATCAGACCGACAATGTTTCTCCATTCCGTAGGATTGCCTTCGCGTATGGTGATGGCCCACAGGGGACATACTCATGGATAAGTGTTTCGGCTGTCGCGATTCTCGGGTCAGTATAGATTTTTCCGCCGACAGTGAAGCCGTAAACCTCGCCATTGGATATGCGGAAGAAACGGATACCGCTGCCATGTTAGACGCGATGCTCACGATTTTTTTTTCGTTTGCTATTGCTATTTCAGCGTCTTTTCATATTCAACCAAAGGCTTGCCATCAGCCTAATTATCAGTAGCTATTGCCCATCCTTTGAGGAGTTTTTTCTTTTTCTCCTCGATTCTTCTCTTTACTTCTGGACGAGTTCGTTCATCCGCTAGGACCGCGCTCTCAGATATTCTGCTGAAAAGTGCATCAACGCCACTCGTTCGTTCTCTTTTTGACAACGTTTGTCCCACTCTCGGTGTTACCTGCCGCCTTCTGGCTTCGGTTGGGGAGGTCTCTACTTCGGCTGATGCGGATTCAATGGCTGATTGGGAGGGATTATTCAGTCTGTTTTCTTGGGATAATGGGGAGGATTCTGTAACTTTGTCTGTGGAAAGATTTTCTGAGGAAGCGACAGCCCTGCTTCCTTTATTAGCACCAGGGGTAATCGTGGTGGTGTTATCAGATAATCTTTCTTTTATTTTCCCCTTTCCGTTTGTACTATCATACGATGTAAGAATCCAATTCTTTTTTTCGCCATGAATATTTTTGGTAATTCCTGAGCAGAAAATCCTCATAAGGTATGTGATAATTCTCCTAAAAAACCGTCGCAGTTATAGATTCAACGGCCCTACATGGATTTCCCATCGCGTTTTCTTTCGTAGACAGAATGGATTTTGTATCCTTGCTGGTGGAAGATACATCGTTTGATGGTAAAAATACCTTTATGACTACGTATAGTTTTACTTATAGTAACCCTATATCCATTATATTCGATATTTATTTTATCTGTATTCTCTCGGACGTTTCTACCATTCTTTGTTACATCACCAATAATCTGTTGTATCTCGTCAACGCCATCAACGATTGCCTGTTGTTCTTCCAGCGTTGCTTTCTGAAATGATCTAATACGCTATTCTATAATTCTTCCTTAGAGGCCGATTCTTCACCGAACATATCTATCTGTCTGTGTGCGTTCCTGCAAGCGTCCAACCCGAGAGGGCAACAAAATGTTTTGTCGCATTTATTTTTATGCCTCGCGGGAAGATGTTGTCTGGCGGCGGACACAGGCGGATGTTTTATCCGCCCCAGCCCCTCGATGACGAACGAAAGCCAACGATGCCCCTCCTCTTCCCTGTCTGTCAGAAGGTGTGCGCGTGTGTTCGTTTCTCTCATACCTTATCGTATTCTGAGTTTCTGTCCCACGGCAATGGGGCCGCCGAGAGGTATGCCGTTGTTCTTGTAGATCGTTTCAACGCGCATGCCGTAGCGCTGCGAAATGGCGTGGAGGGAATCGCCGGGACGTACGGTGTGGTACGTGTGTTTCAACACACGGGCGGCTTTTTTCCTTTTCTTTTCCAGATAGACGACGTCGCCAGGAGAGAGAGAGGCGCGGCGCGGCACTTCGTTGTAACGGCGCAGACGGCGCTCGGATTTGCCGGCCCATTTGCCAATGGAGGCGTAGGTGTCGCCGGGAAGGGCCACGACATAGAAACGCTTGTTGCAACGGTAAACACGGCGCTCGGCGGCGGAGGGGGAGACGAGGGCGGAGGGGGCGGCAGACGACGTGTTCGACACGAGGGCGGAGGCGGCATGGCGCGAAAAATGGTCGTAGCGATGGAGGCCGTAGCGCTCTATGAGCCCGATGAGCAGATGGGCGTATCGGGGGTTGGTGGCGTAGCCTGCAGATTTGAGTCCGTGGGCCCAGCCTTTGTAGTCGTCGCGCTCGAGGGCGAAGAGGGAGGCATAGCGGCGACCCCTGGAGAGGAAGAGGGAATGGTCTTCATAGGAGGCAAGAACGTTTGGATAGACACGGAATTTCTCTCCTACGGCGTCGTCGTCTTTCAGCATGACGGGGCCGGTCCACGAGGAGCCTGCCTTGATGCCGAAATGGTTGTTGGCCTTGGCGGCAAGGAGGCTCTTCCCGGCGCCGCTCTCGAGGAGGCCCTGGGAGAGGGTGATGCTGGCGGGGATGCCATATTTGTACATCTGCTGCACGGCGAGGGTCTTGTAGCGCTCGATGTAGGCCGCGTAGGGGTCGGTCTGCGCGCGAAGGACGGGGAGGACGGAGAGGAGGAGGCTGAGGGCGAGCAGGCGGAGGGGAATGGAGGGGTTTGTCATGTTTCGCGGAGGGATTGTTTGGTGGAGAGGGGAAAAGGTGGTTTTGCAGCTGTGCGTCTCCCCCCTCTCCCCCTGTTCTCTCATCGGAGGGGAGGAGGGAGGCGTATCAGGTGTTGAGCACACGGTCGCCCAGAACTTGGGCAAATTGTTTTTCGATTTCACACATTTCCTTGTAGCGCTCCATGAGCGAGCGACACTTGGCGGCGTCGGTCTGGTTTTCGGGCTTGGAGAGCTCGAGGAGGATGTTTTTCATTTGGCGCTTGATGAAGGTGTTTTTGAAATCGTGGACCAGGCGCGGAACGAGTTCGCCGAGGCGGTCTTCGTCTTTGACGAATCCTTGGCGCTGGCTCTGGCAGAGGACGTATTTGTCGGTGCCCAGCCGCGCTGCGAGGCTGCTGACTTCGGGGTTGGGATGGGCAAGGAAATGGCTGAGGGCGGTTTCGCCAGGCGGCAGGGTGAGGGCGGCTGCTTCCTGGAGCACCTGGCGAAAGAGGGAGGAGCGAAACGTGATGGCGTCGGCAGCGAGGCTGTTGCTGACGTAGCGGGCTACGCTGGGGGGCGCTTCGCTGGGGAGGGGGTCGCCAGCGGCTGTGAGGGGGCGCTCGCCGTAGCGAAGGACGGCGGCGATGAGCATTTCTTCTTCTTTGACGATTGGGGAGGCGCCGGGGATTATGGCTTCGGCGGCGGGGGCGTTTTCTTCCCCTGTGGCGGCGGCAGGGGCGTCGGCACGGGGCGTCGGTCTGTCGGCACGGGGGCGGGGGGATGCTGCTGCGCCACGCCTGATTTTGGCGATTTCGGAAACGACGAGCTGCTCTGGGGCGGAGAGCAGGCGGGCGCATTCACTGACGTACATCTGACGGACGATGCCGTCGGGGATGACGGCGATGCTGTTGACAACGTCTTGCACGAGGGAGGCCCGCTTGACGGGGTCGTCGGCGGCGTCGTTGAGTAGCAGGCGGGTTTTGAAGCGGATGAAATCGACCTGGCGGGTTTCGACGTAGTTTTGAAAGTCGGCGGCCGAGTGCTTACGGGCGAAGCTGTCGGGGTCGTCGCCATCGGGCAAGAGGAGGACTTTGACGTTCAGTCCTTCTGCAAGCAGCATGTCGATGCCACGCAGGCTGGCATGGATGCCGGCGGAGTCGCCATCGTAGAGCACGGTGATATTGTCGGTGAAGCGGTGGATCAGGCGTATCTGCCCCTCCGTGAGGGAGGTGCCGCTGGAGGCGACAACGTTTTCTATGCCGCTCTGGTGCATGGCGATGACGTCCATGTAGCCCTCAACGAGGTAGCAGCGGTTTTGCTTGACGATGGCGTGCTTGGCGAGGTAGAGGCCATAGAGCTCGCGGCTTTTGCTATAGATTTCCGACTCGGGGGAATTGACGTATTTCGCCACTTTCTTGTCGGCCGAGAGGGTGCGTCCACCGAAGGCGACGGTCATGCCCGAAACGGTTTGCACGGGGAAGATGACGCGGGCATGGTAGCGGTCGAGCAGGCGCCCCTCGTCGGTGCGGTAACAGAGTCCGGTTTTCTCCAGCATCTCTTCGCTGAAGCCCTTGGCGAGGGCGGCCTTGGCGAGGGCGTCGCGCACGGGAAGGGAATAGCCGAGATGGAATTTGCGAATGATGTCGTCGCGCAGTCCGCGCTGCCGGAAATAGGCCATGCCGATGGCAACGCCGTCGACATGGTTGTGGAGCGTTTCTTCGAAATATTTGTTGGCCCACTCGTTTAGGACGAACATGCTTTCTCTCACCGACTGTGCGGCACGCTCTTCATTCGTCAGTTCTTTTTCCTGGATTTCTATACCGTATTTCTTGGCAAGCCAGCGAAGGGCTTCGGGATAGTTCATCTGCTCGTGTTCCATCACGAAATGGACCACGTTTCCGCCTTTGCCGCATGAGAAGCATTTGCAGAGCTGCTTCGACGGGGAAACCACAAAGCTGGGGGTCTTTTCGTTGTGGAACGGGCAAAGGCCTTTATAGTTGACGCCTGCCTTGCGGAGGGTGACAAATTCTTTCACGACATCGACGATGTCGGCGGCGCTCATGATGCGTTCTATGGTTTCTCTGTCTATCATTCTTTTTCGGATTTCAAAAAATCAAGGGGGCGTGCCAGAGGAGGCAAAATTCAAATATGAAGTAGGTGGGGGATTGTTTTGGGGTGCCTTGTCTGCGACCCTGCGCGGGAAAGCCAGGTCATGTTTCAATTGCGGGGCCGCTCGGGCGCGGGGATTTCCCAGGGGGCGACACCGCAACCGCCATGTTATTTGGCTCAAAAAAAACGCGCAGTGGCTACAGATTCTCGCACTCGTCCATCCATTCTCTCGACGAGGCGTCGCTCGGCATGCGCCAGTCGCCTCGCGGACTCAGGCAGCAACTCCCCACTTTGGGACCGTCGGGGAGGCAGCTGCGCTTAAACTGCTGCGCGAAGAAACGCCTAAAAAACGTTTTGAGCCAATGTTTTATGACATCGTCTGAATATTCTCCCGTCTGGCCGTCGGTGTGGCTAAATGCCTTTTTCGCCAGGAAGAAGATTTTTGAGGGACGGAAGCCGTTTCGGAGGACTTGATAGAGGAAGAAGTCGTGGAGCTCGTAGGGGCCAACGAGGTCTTCTGTCTTCTGCGTGATCTGGCCTTGCTCATCGGCGGGAATGAGTTCGGGACTGATTGGCGTGTCGATGATGTCGAGGAGGGTTTCGCGGCTGTATTCGTCGACGACGTTCATCGCCACCCATTCAACGAGATGCCTGACGAGGGTTTTGGGGATGCTGGCGTTGACGCCGTACATACTCATGTGGTCGCCGTTGTAGGTGGCCCATCCGAGCGCGAGTTCGCTCAGATCGCCCGTGCCAACGACGAGGCCGTTCATCTGGTTGGCTGCGTCCATGAGAATTTGGGTGCGCTCACGGGCCTGCCCGTTTTCATAGACGACGTTGTGGTTGCTGATGTCGTGGCCCAGGTCTTTGAAATGTTGCTTACATGCTTCGGCGATGCTGATTTCGCGGATGGTCACGCCCAGGCTCTTCATGAGGTTGACGGCGTTTGTGTAGGTGCGGTCGGTGGTGCCGAAGCCGGGCATGGTGATTCCGATGATGCCTCTACGGTCGAGCCCGAGGCGGTCGAAGGCATGAACGCAGACGAGGAGGGCCAACGTGGAATCCAAGCCGCCGCTGATGCCGAGGACAACGGTTTGGGCATGGGTGTGGGCGATGCGTTTGCACAATCCTTCCGACTGCATGCAGAGGATTTCTTCACACCGCTCGCCCAGTTCTTTTCCACGGGGAACGAAGGGAAGGGGGTTGACGGCTCTGTGGAGTTCAAACTCGCGGTCTGACGCGACGGCGGGCTCGAGTTCAATCTCGGTGTATGTTTCCCGGAGGGCACCGCAGGCGGCACGGAAGGAGGTGTTGACGCGACGCTCGTTTCTCAGATATTCAACGTCGATTTCCGACATGACCATCTGCTCGTCCATCAGGAAGCGCTCGCCACACTTGAGCATGCGCCCGTTTTCTGCCACATAGATGCGGCCACCATAGACGAGGTCTTGCGAGCTCTCGCCCCACCCTGCCCCGCTATATACGTATCCGGAGATACATTGTGCGCTATGGATGCGGATGAGGTCTTCGAGGTAGCCCGACTTCCCGACCTGCTCGTTGCTGGCGCTGAGATTGAAAATGACTTCTGCGCCAGAAAGCGACAGGGCGGTGCTGGGGGGATTGGGCGCCCAGAGGTCTTCACAAAGCTCGATGCCAAACGTCATATCGGAAAACGAAAAAACGAGGCGGGGGCTGATGGGGACGTTTTGGCCGCAGAACTTGAGGGTTTCGCCCTCGCGGATGTCGGCGCCGGAGGAGAACCAGCGTTGCTCATAGAATTCTTTGTAATTCGGCAGATAGGTCTTGGGAACAAAACCGTGGAGCTTGCCGTGTTGCAAAACTGCCGCCAGGTTGAAGAGTCGCCCTTTGTGGGACAAGGGGACGCCAATGATGGTGACGATTTTCAGATTGCGGCTAAACTCCATCAGGCGGAGCAGAGAGGCTTCTGCCTTTTCCAACAATAGCTGCTGCTGGAAAAGATCTTGGCAGCTATAGCCCGTCACGCAAAGTTCGGGAAAGACAATGATTTCTGCGCCGAGACCTTCTGCCTTGGCCATGAAATTTTCTATCTGGCTCGTGTTGTAATGACAATCTGCAATTTCAATTTTCGGCACCGCGGAGGCTACCTTCAAATAACCATATTTCATTTGTTCACGTTTAGAGAGGGCTTATGATGTCTTGAAACATAAGTAGGTAGTCAAAATTAAAGAATAATGCGCCCGGCATATATAAAATAATTCTGACTACCTACTTTTTTTCTTTCACCATTACCTGTGGTGTGTGGTGGTGGTTGGTTCTCCCATTATATTATTTATTCATGGGTCTGATGTCCAGAGAGAGTTCGTCGAGCTGCTTCTGGTCAACGCGCGACGGGGCGTCAAGCATGACGTCGCGTCCGGAATTGTTTTTGGGGAACGCTATGCAATCGCGGATGCTGTCGAGACCAGCGAACAATGAGACCCATCTGTCGAGACCATAGGCGAGGCCGCCATGAGGGGGTGCTCCGTATTTGAAGGCGTTCATCAGGAAGCCAAACTGCTCTTGCGCACGCTCGGGGGTGAAGCCCAATACCTTGAAAATCTTTGCCTGAAGCACGGCATCATGGATTCTGATGCTGCCGCCGCCGACTTCAACGCCGTTGCAAACCATGTCGTAGGCATCTGCCAAGACGCTTGCGGGGTCTGTGTCCAGCTTGGGGATGTCGCAGGGCTTCGGCGAGGTGAAGGGATGGTGCATGGCCATCAGGCGACCTTCTTCTTCGCTCCATTCAAACATGGGGAAGTCGACAACCCAAAGCAGGGCGAACTTGTTTTTGTCGCGGAGTCCCAAACGGCTACCCATTTCCAGACGCAACTCGCAAAGCTGCTTGCGCGTTTTCATGGCGTTGTCGCCAGAGAGAATCAACAGCAAATCGCCGGGTTTTGCCGACATCTTGTCGGCCACGGCCTTAAGCGTGGCCTGCTCATAGAATTTGTCGACAGAACTCTTGATGGTTCCGTCTTCATTGACACGTGCATAAACGAGGCCCTTTGCACCAATCTGCGGGGATTTAACGAAATCCGTCAGTTGGTCGAGCTGCTTGCGCGTATAGCTGGCACATCCTTCTGCACAGATTCCGCCGATGTATTCTGCTTCATTGAAAACACCGAAACTTCCCGTATTTTTGAGCACGTCCATCAGTTCAACGAACTCCATGCCGAAACGCATGTCGGGCTTGTCGGAACCAAAACGACGCATGGCTTCGCTCCACGGCAAGCGCAGGAAGGGGGCATCGCCCAAGTCGTATCCGCGGACTTCCTTAAAGAGATGTTTGGCCATCTCTTCAAAGAGGGAGATGATGTCGTCTTGCTCAACGAACGACATCTCGCAGTCGATCTGCGTGAACTCCGGCTGGCGATCGGCACGCAGGTCTTCATCACGAAAGCACTTGACAATCTGGAAATAGCGGTCCATTCCCGCAACCATCAAGAGCTGCTTCAGCGTCTGCGGACTCTGGGGCAGCGCGTAGAACTGACCGGGATTCATGCGGGAAGGCACGATGAAGTCGCGTGCGCCTTCGGGAGTGGACCCGACAAGAACTGGCGTTTCTATCTCCAAGAAGCCTTTTGAGTCAAGAAAATGGCGAACGGCCAAGCAAAACTTGTGGCGCAACTCCAAATTCGCACGTACATTTGAACGGCGAAGGTCGAGGTAACGGTATTTCATTCTCAAATCGTCGCCACCGTCCGTGTTTTCCTCAATCGTGAACGGAGGTACGTCTGATGCGTTCAAAACGGTCAGGCTTGACACGATAATCTCAATTTCCCCTGTCGGAATCTTGTCGTTTTTGGCATAGCGCTCGCTCACGCGACCAACTACCTGAATAACATATTCACGACCCAACTTGTTGGCCTGGGCACACAAATCGGCGTCGGTTTCTTCGTTAAACACTAACTGGGTTATGCCATATCTGTCGCGAAGATCCACAAAGGTCATACCTCCCATCTTGCGGCTTCGTTGAACCCAACCGGCCAAGGTCACTTCTTCATTGACATTCGACAGGCGAAGTTCTCCGCATGTTTTTGTTCTATACATAGAATATATTTGTTTTGAGATTTTCTTTTCAATTGCGAAATTACAATTTTAATTCGAATGATGGAAATTATATATGGATTTTGTAGTACGCTGGATGTGGAGCGAAAAGCGGATTCTGATTTTTCTATGGCGGTACTGGCTGCGGGTCTCCCAAAAATTATTAACTTTGCAGATAAGTGGTAAGTGGTCAACGACAAAGAGAAAAACATCTTCTGCACGAAGACTTCAATGGCGGCGCACTCCCTGCCACACTGCCAAACTCGGAACAAAAACGATTTACACATAACACACAAGGGATGCTTCGGGATTTTCGAAGCGCCTCGCAAAAAATATAATCATATATGCCTTTAATATCTCCCTCTCTGCTTTCGGCTGACTTTGCCAATCTCGGCCACGACATAGAAATGCTCAACAAAAGTGAGGCCGACTGGTATCATCTTGATGTCATGGACGGCGTGTTTGTGCCGAATATCTCATTCGGCTTCCCTGTCATGGAAGCGATGGCGCGGGTTGCGACAAAACCGCTGGACGTTCATCTCATGATTCAGCAGCCTGAGAAATTCCTGAAACAGGTGAAGGCCTTGGGGGCGCATGTCATGAATGTGCACTACGAAGCGTGCACGCATCTGCACCGCACCATTCAGGAAATCAAAAACGAGGGGATGCTGGCTGGCGTCACGCTGAACCCGCACACGCCTGTCTGCCTTTTGGAAGAAATCATTGAAGACTTGGACCTCGTGATGCTGATGACGGTCAATCCCGGATTCGGCGGACAGAAATTCATTGAGCATGGCGTTGAAAAAACGGCCAGGCTCCGCGAACTCATTGACAGCCACAATTCAAAAGCCCTCATCGAAATCGACGGCGGCGTCAACCGAAAGACTGGCGAGAAACTGGTTAAAGCAGGGGCTGACGTTCTCGTTGCCGGAAGTGCCATCTTTGGAGCTGAAGATCCGGAGGAAGAGATTAAGGCGCTGAAAGCACTCAGCCGATAAGGATGCGACACGCTGAAAGGAAAAATCAGATGGGAGGAAACTGACATGCCCCACGCCCATCCAAACCAACCACTTAATCGAAAAACAAATGATACAGATTTCTCCAGTGATCACGCAACATGAAGTGGTCGAACTGATTAAATTGCTTCACGACGCCCGGCACATCGTCATTTGCGCCCACAGGAGTCCGGACGGAGACGCCGTTGGGTCGTCTTTGGGACTGGCTGACTATCTGCGTTCTTTGGGAAAAATCCCACAAATCATAATGCCGAATGCTTTCCCCGATTTTCTGCGATGGATGCCTGGCAGCAGGGATATCATGTTTTATGACGGAAAGGAAACGGAGGCGAAAGCCAAAATCAATGAAGCTGACTTGATTTTCATGCTCGACTTCTGTGCCTTAGACCGGCTTCAGAACATGCAGGAAGCCGTTGCACATTCGAAATGCAAGCGCATCATGATCGACCATCACCTCAATCCCGACAGGAAGGCGGCTTCGCTCGTCATTTCTCACCCGCAAGCATGTTCAACATGCGAAATCGTTTTCCGACTGATATGGCAGATGGGGGGCTATGAACAAATGACACGAAGCGGCGCTGCATGTATCTATACGGGAATGATGACGGACACGGGAAGCTTCACCTACGCATCAAAAAGGCCGGAAATCTACTATATAATCGGCCAGTTGCTGCAGAAGGGCATTGACAAGGACAAGATTTACCGCAACGTCAACAACAACTACTCTGAAAACCGCCTGCGCTTCGTTGGCTACGTCTTAAACTCCAAACTGAAATTCTACGAAAACCAAAAGGCCTCTATCTTTACCATCACACGCGAGGAAATGAAGGAATATCATTACATCAGAGGTGATGCTGAAGGATTGGTCAACATGCCTCTGCAAGTGAGAGGCATGAAATTGAGCATCTCTCTGCGGGAAGATACTGAGAGGGACGTTATCCGCGTTTCGCTTCGCTCTGTCGATGATTTTCCGTGCAACAAAATGGCTGAAGCTTTCTTTAACGGCGGCGGACATTTGAACGCCTCGGGAGGGGAGTTGCCGTTTCCCTTGGACAACGCCGTCAGAATCGCGGAAAGGGCCATTGAGGAGTTTAAGGATTCGCTTTAGCAATGTTTTTAAGTAAGGGTGAAAGATTAAATCCCTACTTATTAATAATAGACCACTGTACATCAGACAACAAAAAAAACTCGTTGTTCATCCACACGTGTGGACGCACAACGAGTTTTTTATTTGTATTCACCTGGGGTTGCCAGGTCTTAGAAAATACGCATTAGATGAGATATTGAGAAGAGATGCTCTCGTTTTCCATCACGCGGCGAATGGTTTCAGCCAACATGCCAGACACGGAGAGTTCCTTCACCTTCGGACAGTTGCCACGATATGGAATGCTGTCGGTGAACACCATTTCTTCCAAGGCAGAAGCCTGAACACGCTCATCAGCAGGGCCAGACATGATGCAGTGGCTGGCGATGGCACGCACGCTCTTTGCGCCACGGCTCATGATGAGGTCGGCAGCCTTTGTGATGGTGCCGGCCGTGTCAACAATATCGTCAACGAGCACAACGTCCATGCCAGTAACGTCGCCGATGATCTGCATTTCAGCCACTTCGTTGGCTTTCTTGCGGCTCTTGTTGCACATGACCATAGGACATCCGAGATACTTTGCATAAGAGGCTGCACGCTTTGAACCGCCAACGTCAGGAGTAGCAATACAGAGATTTGGCAAATTCAAACTCTTGACATACGGCAACATGACCGTTGATGCGTAGAGATGATCAACAGGAACATTGAAGAAACCCTGTTCTTGGTCGGCATGGAGGTCAATGGTCATCAAGCGGTTGATGCCAGCGACGCTCAACAAGTCGGCCACGAGTTTAGCACCGATTGACACACGCGGTTTGCTCTTGCGGTCTTGACGGGCCCAACCAAAATATGGAATAACAGCGCAGATGTGATGAGCAGAGGCACGCTTTGCAGCATCAATCATAAGCAGAAGTTCCATCAAATTGTCTGAATTGGGGAACGTTGACTGAACGAGGAACACATCACGGCCACGGATGGACTCTTCGTAACATACTTCAAACTCGCCGTCAGCGAATGTGGTTGTTGTCATCTTTCCAAGCGGACAATTCAGCTCAGCGCAGATTTTCTCGGCAAGGTAACGTGAGTTGGTACCAGAGAAAACCATGTAAGAATTTGTACTCATTGTTTTGAAACTTATGATGTTGAAATTATTTCTTGTTTTAATCAGCCGCTTTTTTTAGTTTGCGAAAATGATTGATAAGCTCCTTGAAATCAGACGTTTTATGGCGATTGAAATGACACCAAAGGTCACCCAACACCACAACGCCTCCAAACCCATAGTCCTTCGTCTGGGCGATATGTTCGACATTCATGCCGCCCAATGCCATGACCTTTTTGTCGATCACCTTTTTCTTTGCCAACAGAGTGAGCTCATCTGGCGAAAAATTGGATTTATAGCCTTCTTTTGATATGCTGTTGAAGATAGGCGAAAGGAAGAGATAGTCACAGTTTTTTTTGTATTGCAAAACCTCCTCCGCCGAATGGCAGGAACGACTGACTTGCCCTTTGTAGTTTTGGGGAGGCAACGGATTTCTGTTGTTCAAGTGTATCCCCGCGAGATTGTACTCAGATTTAAGATAGAAATGGTCGTGCAACACGATTCGCTTCCTATACGTTTCAGGTATCAAAGTCAACAAGCGCTCCAAATATACAGATTCCGAGTCGGGTTTCCGTAAATGCAAAAGTTCAAGCCCCTCATCAAATAAAGCTGTCAGTATTTGATGTTCCTCTATAAAGAAATCAGGCATCGTCAAAAGAATCAGTTTCATGCTGGCTCTCAATATTGTTTATGAGTGCAAAGTTACGCAAAATTAACCGATACGTTATATCTTTTCAAGATATTTTTTGTAGGCTACACGCTTCGCCTACCATTGAAAAGAGGCCTACAAGTTATTGGGGGCTCTATAATAAATGTGATTCTGGGTTAAATCAAATGCTACACCAGGGGCGCTTGCTCAAGGCCAAGGATGCCCATCCGGCAAAAAACGGCTTATCATGCAGGAAAGCATGGAGTGCTTCATATTCCAAAACGTTATTTTATTCTTTCTAACAGAAGCGATAGAAGATAAGCCGAAAGAACATCGTATATTTGCACGCAGATTCAAAACAGAGGATTTACAGACATGAACAAAACATATTGCATCATATTACTAACCATCTTGCTCGCAGTTGTATCCTGCACTGACCAGTGCAACATCGCTGGAAATTCAACCGTTGCAAGCCTCGATGGACGGATGCTGTATCTGCGCACTTCACAAGACGGATACACAACGGCCAGTTTGGACTCATGCGAAGTGATTCACGGCAGATTCAGTTTTTTCAGCAACGTCGATTCCGTTGTTGTGGCCCAATTATATATGGGAGAGGAAAGCATCATGCCAGTTGTACTGGAAAACGGAGACTTGAACGTTGAAGTTGACCACGTGTGGCAAAGAATCAGCGGCGGCCCCTTGAATGACAGGTTATACAAGTTCATGCAGAAGAAAAACCGCATCGAAAACCAGCAATGGGAATTAGACCAAAAGTGCATGCGGATGATCCATGCAGGACACTCGCCAGAAAGCATACGGCGCGTTATTGCCCCGAAAGCAGAAAAACTTGCAAACGAGGTGAGGACGCTGGAAACGAATTTCATTAAAGACAACTATAACAACCCGCTCGGCCCCGGATGTTTCATTTGGCTTTTCAGTCAATATCCCTATCCTGTTATCACCAAGCAGATTAATGACATCATTAAAAACGCGCCAAGCAGTTTCATCAATGAGCCGTGCATACAAGGGTACCTAAAACGGGCCATGCGAAACCCGAAATCCATTCCGTGCGCCACATTGTTCCCTGACAATTAGCAAAAGAATTACTTAAAGGGGCATTCTGGAGATTTTCCGGAATGCCCCTTTCTGATTGCCAGAAATTCCTTCAGAGCAAAGAGGAGATGGAGTTGCAAGCAACTAAAATAGCTGGCTATGTGTTCTGAAAATAAATCCTGGCTCCTGCCTTTTGTGTGTTCTACAATATCATCTACACTAAAAAAAGTCGTATTATTTGTTCTACATACTTTTTTTTATTACATTTGGCACGCAAAAGTGAAAGGTGTGGATAGCTAAACATATACCTATCCGAATTTTTATTAAAAAACTGGGAACAATTCACCTTCGCATAAGAAATGTGAGGCTGCTCTTAACGAGCCCCTACCCTGCCCTCTCGGACAGACGCTGACGAATGACGATTGTTTTCTATTTCGCTTTCTGCCCATGCCACAAGACAGTGGCGCTTCACTAACCCTTAACTGATGGAGCAGGAATGACGTTCCTGTCCCAAACAACCAACTAAAAAACGTGACAACAAAAAGCGCTTTCCCTGCCTGTCTCATCACCTTCCTTTTTAATGTGGAAGGCAAAACGGCCCCATTTTTCCTTGCTGCAGAAGAATATGTTGCTGCGGCCTTACCAGCAGACAATTATTTGTTTGCATGGATACTGCCGCCAACGGTGGTGATGGGGCGCAACCAAGTTGCAGACGCCGAGGTGGACTTGGAATTCTGCCAACGAGAAGGCATTGACGTGGTTCGCCGCAAAAGCGGTGGTGGCTGCATTTATGCCGATGAAGGCAATATCATGTTCAGCCTCATCACACCGGAAGGGGCTGTTGAACCAATTTTCAACGATTATGCCTCCACCGTGGCCGAAGCTCTGACAAGCATCGGTGTAGAAGCCAAGGTGTCGGGACGTAACGACATCCTGCTTGCCAACGGAACAAAAGTTTGCGGAAACGCTTTCTATCACCTGAAAAACAGAAACATTGTACACGGCACAATGCTCTATGACACCAACTACAACCGCATGACAAGAGCACTGACGCCCGACCGCCTAAAACTTGAATCAGCTGGCGTGAAAAGCGTGAAAAGCCGAACGGGACTTATCAAGGAGGTTCTGGAAATTGGTGTATATGGCTTGCGCTCGAAACTCGAGCGACTGCTGACAAACAGAATTTGGGAACTCAAACCGGAAGACATACTGGCAATTGAGGAAATCGAACGGACATATCGCAATCCAGAATATCTCTATGGAAAGAAAAGCCTCAACGAAAAAAATATCACCTTCAGCGGACGCGTCGAAGGATGCGGACGTATCGAAATGCACTTCGTTACACAGCAAGAACGTGTGGCCGATGTTTTCCTGACAGGCGATTTCTTCGCACACGGCGATTCGGACACCGCATTTCGAAAAACGTTTAAAGGCGTGCCTATGCAGACGAGAGCATTAGCGGAGGCCGTTTTAACACATCATCCTGAAACATCAGTACGCGGCCTTTCTGCTGAAAGTCTGATTCATTTGTTGGAAACGCAACTAACTGAATAATATAACCATGAGTGAAAAAAGAACTTGTCTTTATGACAAACATGTGAAACTGGGCGCCAAGATGGTGCCGTTCGGCGGCTTTGAAATGCCAATTCAGTATACAGGTATTGAAGACGAACACAATGCCGTCCGCCATGCCTGCGGCGTGTTCGACGTCAGCCACATGGGAGAAGTTCGCATTACCGGTGAAGATGCTGAGGCGTATGTGCAACACATTTTCACCAACGATGTGAAGGATGCCCCAGTGGGGAAAATCTTCTACGGCATGATGCTCTATGAAAATGGAGGAACGGTGGACGACCTGCTGGTCTATAAGATGGGAGAAAACGATTTCTTCCTCGTCATCAATGCCGCCAACATCGCCAAGGACGTTGACTGGATGAACCAACATGCCAAAAACTATCAGGTGAACATTGACAACCAGAGCGAACACTATGGACAGATTGCCGTTCAAGGACCAGAAGCAGAAGAAGTGATGGAACAGGTGCTTGGTCTTGAATGCAAAGAACTGGCTTTCTATACGTTCAAGACTATTGAAACAGATGGCGAACAAATCATTGTCAGCCGAACAGGATATACTGGCGAAGATGGTTTCGAAGTATATGGCTCTCACGCCTTTATTCAAAAGGCATGGGACAAGCTAATGGAAAGCGGAAAGGCAAAGCCTTGCGGCCTTGGATGCCGCGACACGCTGCGTTTTGAAGTGGGACTGCCACTTTATGGTGATGAACTTTCAGCAGATATAACCCCAGTGATGGCGGGCTTGAGCATGTTTGTTAAACTCGACAAAGAGGAGTTCATCGGCAAGGAAGCCATTGCCAAGCAAAAGACAGAAGGCGCTTCGCAAAAAGTGGTTGGCATTCTTTTGTCCTCACACGCGATTCCACGCCACGGATACGAAGTGGTGGCCGAAGATAAGACGATTGGCACTGTCACGACGGGCTATAAGTCTGTTTCAACCGGACAAAGCGTGTGCATGGCTTTGGTGGACGCGGCATACGCTAAGCTCGGGACACCGTTGCAAATTCGCATCCACCGCAAGCTCCACGATGGAGAGGTAGTGAAGAAACGCTTCTACGACAAGCACTATAAGAAATAGATTACCTTAATACATAATAAACAAAATGGCAAAGATATTAGAAGGACTCCGTTATTCGGAGAGTCACGAATATGTAAAAATTGAAGGCGACTGCGCCGTTGTTGGCATCACAGATTTTGCACAAGAACAACTTGGCAACGTGGTTTATGTAGATGTCCCAGAGGTGGGCGACGAAGTAACAGCAGGCGAGACTTTCGGTGCCGTAGAAAGCACCAAGGCTGCCAGCGATTTGGTATGCCCAGTTTCTGGCGAGATTGTTGAAGTCAACGAAGCCCTGGAAGACGAACCTGAGTTGGTAAACAAAGACGCTTTTGGGGAAGGATGGATTATCAAGGTGAAACTGACGAATCCCGAAGAGGTCGAACAACTGCTTGACGCTAAGGGCTACGAGGCTGTATGCCACTAATGAAACTATCTAACGTCTTATCTTGGCAAATTAATTGCCGGGTTAAGACGTTTCGCTTTTAGATTAGTAAGGGTGGGAAAACGAAAAGTGCTCCATTTTCACAATGGCGCTCTGAAACAGGACACACCTCTAGAATATCCCTGATCACCACCCCACCAACCTACCCATCAAAAACATTGTATACCATGAAATATTTCCCACAAACGTCGGCAGACATCACCGACATGCTTAAGGTGGTTGGCGTTGGTTCGCTTGACGAACTTTTCGCTGAAATACCAGAAGAACTTAAGCTACATCATTCTCTGAATTTACCGAAAGCGCAATCGGAAATGGAAGTGAGGAAAACCATTTCCGACTTGGCTTCTGAAAACAAAACTCTCACCAGCTTTGCCGGAGCGGGAGTGTACGACCACTATCTGCCAAGCGTTATTCCTTATATTGCGTCACGCTCTGAATTTTCCACTTCGTACACACCCTATCAGGCGGAAATATCACAAGGAACGCTTCAATATATTTTTGAATACCAAACCATGATGGCACGCCTGACTGGAATGGACATCTCCAATGCCTCAATGTATGACGGCGCGACAGCAACGGCTGAAGCCATGATGATGTGTGTGGCTGCCGCAAAGAAGCGCAACCGAGTGATCTTGTCGGAAACAATGTTGGGCAATGTGGTAAATGTGGTACGCACCTATGCCCACTACCACGGCGTTGATTTAGTGGTGGTAAAGACATCAAAGAACGGAACAACAGACTGGAACGAGGTGAAACGCCTTGTGAAGGAAGGAGATGTTGCTGGCGTCATTGTGCCGTTAACCAACCGCTACGGCATTATTGAAGACCTCACTGGCGTAAGCGAATTTTGCCACGAACAAAAAACGCTCTTAGTGGTCAACAGCATTGCCTCTGTACTTGGTGTTTTAAAATCGCCAGGTGAATGGGGCGCAGACATCGCATGCGGCGACGCCCAGAGTTTGGGAATTCCGATGAGCTATGGCGGGCCATACATCGGATATCTCTGCACGAATAACGCATTGGTCAGAAAAATGCCAGGACGCCTTGTCGGAGAAACAACCGATGCACGCGGCAACCGCTGCTTTGTGCTGACCTTGCAAGCACGCGAACAACACATACGACGTGAGAAAGCCACCTCCAACATCTGTACTGCACAAGGCATGATGTGCCTGTATGTTGCTGCTTATCTTTCCTTGATGGGAGAAAAAGGGTTGCGCGAAGTGAATGATATTTCTGCTGACGGCGCTCACCATTTGTGTGAGAAACTAACAAAGCTTTCTGTTTTTGAACCGGCCTTCCCCGAGCAGCCTTATTTAAATGAGTTTACGTTGAAGTATTCTGGCAAAAAACCTCTGGCCGAACTGCTTGAAGCACTGGCCCAAAATGGCATTCTTGCCGGCGTCGTTGCCGATGGACACGACGACATGCTGACGATTGCCGTTACGGAGAAACGCACACCTGCAGAGGTTGAGCACTATGTTTCTCTCATCAGTCAGCTGTTATAAAGCAAACAGCACCCTATACTTCATTTATAACCATTCATAAACAGTCTCTTATGAATAATATATATTACGGAAAACTCGTATTTGAACTTTCCAAGCCAGGAAGAACTGGCTATTCGTTATCCAAAAATCCGTGGGAACACACTTGCGATATTCCTGTTCATTTAAAACGGGAGAAAAAAGTTACGTTGCCGGAAGTTGACGAGCCAACGGTGGTGCGCCACTACACCAATATGTCGAACAACAATTTTGGCGTTGATACGGGATTCTATCCCTTGGGAAGCTGCACCATGAAGTATAACCCCAAAATCAACGAAGAGATGGCGGCACTTCCCGGATTCACACAGCTGCATCCGGCACAACCCGTCTCTACGGCACAAGGTGCGCTGAAACTTTATTATGAAGAACAGAAAATCTTGTCTGAACTGACGGGACTGGAAGAATTCACTCTCAATCCTTATGCCGGAGCACACGGCGAATTGACGGGACTGATGGTCATTCGCGCCTACCATCAGTCGCGTGGAGATGATGCACGTAAGAAAATCATCGTTCCTGATTCTGCACACGGCACCAATCCCGCTTCAGCGGCCGTTTGTGGTCTGCAAATCGTTCAAGTGAAGAGCCTTCCCGACGGGACGATAGACGTTGACGACCTCAAACCCTTGTTGGGCCCAGACATCGCCGGCATGATGATGACCAATCCCAACACACTGGGGATTTTTGAACGCAGAATACCGGAAATCGCCAAGCTCGTCCACGACTGCGGTGGTTTGATGTATTACGACGGTGCCAACTTCAACCCGATTCTCGGAGTATGCCGTCCCGGAGATATGGGATTTGACGTGATGCACATCAATTTGCACAAAACGTTTGCCACGCCTCATGGTGGCGGTGGCCCAGGCAGCGGTCCAGTAGGTGTTCGCAAAGGCCTCGAAAAATTCCTGCCCAATCCGCGCGTCGTGAAAGACGAAAACGAAAAATACTCCTTGTCTTATTCCGACGAAGCCTTGGGGCAAATTTCATCTAACCTCAGCAATTATGCAATTCTGGTCAGAGCCTATGCCTATCTTCTTTCTTTGGGACAGGAGTTCGTTGCAGACGTCGGCAAACTGGCAGTTTTGAATGCCAACTATATCAAGGAACGCCTAAAGACATATTATGAGCTGCCCATTGAAGGACTTTGCAAACACGAATTCGTGTTTGATGGTTTGCGGGCAGAATATGGCGGTGAGCATTCCGACCCACAGCATGTCACAACGCTTGATGTTGCCAAACGTCTCCTCGATTATGGTTTTCATGCTCCAACCATTTACTTCCCATTGCTTTTCCATGAAGCCATGATGATCGAACCGACAGAAACGGAAAGCAAAGAAACGCTCGATCATTTCATCGATGTCATGAAGGAGATTGCAATGGAAGCTAAAGACAATCCTCAAATATTGAAAGAGGCTCCACACCACACGCCAATCGGCCGCCCCGATGACGTAAAGGCAGTAAAAGACGCCAAATTCGTTTTTACAGAGGATAAGCATGAGAATAAGTAGGTGTGTTACAAGACGATTGCGACATTAAAACTGGAAATTCATGACTACATCAGATTTAATCATAATTGGTGCCGGTCCGGGCGGATATGAAACGGCTATTGAAGCAGCCAAAGCCGGATTGACTGTAACACTGATAGAGGCGAAGCATTTGGGCGGCACCTGTCTGAACGAAGGGTGCATCCCCACAAAATGCCTGGCACACAGTGCAGAGCACCTGCGTGAGGAGAAAGACACGCTTGACTTGACGAAGGTTGTTGAACACAAAAACAAAATTGTCAAACAGCTTGTTGATGGAATCGCCATGCTGATGAAGACGCCCGGCATCTCATTGGTTGAAGGAGAAGCCCGCTTTGTTGATGCCCACACAATACGCGTTGGCAACGAAGAATACCAGGCCAAAGACCTTATCATCGCCACGGGATCTGTGTCAAAATTCCTGCCCATAGAAGGAGCACACTCAGCCGGTGTTGTCACCTCAACGGAGATTCTCAACCTGACAACCGCACCTTCACGATTGTGCATCATAGGTGGAGGTGTCATCGGATTGGAATTTGCCTCCATTTTCAATCAATTTGGCAGTGAGGTAACTGTCGTGGAATTCTGCAAGGAAGTATTGCCGAATTTAGACAAAGACATGGCCAAGCGATTGCGTCTTTCACTTAAGAAAAAAGGCATCAACATATTGACAGACAGCGGAGTTAAGCGCATTGAGTATCTTGAAAACAATGTTTCCAAAGTTGTATATGAAAATAAGGGAAAGGAAGGAATCGTTGAGGCCGATGTGGTTTTAATGGCTGTCGGACGTACTGCGAGAACAGAAATTGTAGAAGACAACACCATTGGCATCACCTACGGAAAACGCGGCATTGAAGTGGATGAAAATATGCAGACTTCCGTTCCACACATCTATGCCATCGGTGATGTCAACGGCCTTTGCCAATTGGCCCATGCCGCGACTTTCCAGGGGCGACGTGCACTCAACCACATTTTGGGACGCAAGGACAACATCCGTTTCGACTTGATACCATCGGCCGTATTCACCTCTCCACAATTGGCATCCGTCGGTTTGCGAGAAGAAGACGTAACCGAACACAAGCCACTGGTATATAAATCCTTCTATCGTGCCAACGGCAGGGCGCTATCCATGAATGCCGATGAAGGTTTTTTGAAAATTGTCTGCAACGAAGAAGGACGCGTGCTCGGTGTCCACATCATGGGCGAACAGGCTTCTGAACTCATTCATGAAGCAACAGTCTTGATGAATCTTGGCGGCACTATATCGCAGCTTGGCGACATCATTCATGCCCACCCAACGCTCTCAGAAATGTACAGGGCTGCAGTCTCTTAAACAAAGGCGGCCAAACAGACACTAAAAAAGGAATGGACGAGAAATTTGCGCTCTCGTCCATTCCTTTTCATTTTAGCAGATACTCAAAAAATAGGAGCATCATCAGCTTATATCAATTCTCACTTAATCATATCAGTACCCATATAAGGCTGCAAAGCCTTTGGTATCTTGATACCATCAGGAGTTTGGAAATCTTCAAGCAAAGCTGCAACAATACGCGGCAAAGCAAGAGCCGAACCGTTCAACGTGTGGCAGAGCTGGATAGATTTGTCACCCTTGCGGTAACGACACTGCAAACGGTTTGCTTGATAAGTATCGAAATTTGAAACAGAGCTAACCTCCAACCAACGTTTCTGCGCTTCGCTATAAACTTCAAAGTCATAGCATAATGCAGCCGTGAAGCTAATGTCACCACCGCAGAGACGCAAGATGCGGTATGGAAGTTCCAGTTTCTGAAGAAGGCCTTCCACGTGGTCAAGCATCTCCTGATGTGACTGTGCAGAATGCTCTGGCTTGTCAATGCGAACAATTTCGATTTTTGAGAACTCGTGCAAACGATTCAGGCCACGAACATCTTTTCCGTAGCTGCCAGCTTCACGACGAAAACACTCAGTATAAGCACAATTCTTGATAGGCAACTGGTCTTCAGAGAGGATGACGTCACGATAGATATTCGTGACAGGAACTTCAGCCGTCGGAATGAGGTAAAGATCGTCAAGATTGCAGTGATACATCTGTCCTTCTTTGTCCGGAAGCTGTCCAGTGCCATAGCCAGATGCTGCATTTACAACCGTTGGAGGCATAATCTCCGTATAACCTGCTGCGCGAGCTTCATCAAGGAAGAAATTAATCAAGGCACGCTGCAAACGAGCGCCCTGACCTATATATACCGGGAAACCGGCACCAGAAATTTTAACACCGAGGTCGAAGTCTATGAGGTTGTATTTCTTTGCCAATTCCCAGTGAGGCAACGGGTTCTCAGGGAGCACAGTGTCGTGTCCGCCTGTTTTGACAACGAGATTGTCTTCTGCCCCATTTCCTTCAGGAACGATGTCGTATGGAACATTCGGAATGGTATAAAGCAACTGCTTGCGTTCCTCAATGGCATTCTTCATGTCTTCTTCGAGCACAACAGTCTGCTTTTTAATATCAGCCACACGGGCTTTGGCAGCCTCTGCCTCTTCCTTTTTACCTTCTTTCATCAGCATGCCAATGCTTTTTGAAATGTTTTTCACTTCAGAAAGCAGGCTGTCGAGCTCCGACTGCGCAGCCTTGCGCTTATTGTCAATTTCAAGAACCTTTTCAATGGTTTCGCGAGCTCCGGCAAAATGTTTCTTTTCCAAACCGCGGATTACAGTTTCCTTGTCGTCTGTAATTTGTTTGATAGTCAACATGGCGAATATCTTTTTTATTGCGGCGCGCAGTCGCCGCCTGCCCATTGTGGACACTTGGCAACTCCGTTGTCGCAGATTCATTATAATTTACGTGGCAAAAGTACATATTTATTTTCAGATTTTACTACTTTTGCGTGTCGAATGTATATTAAAAAACGACCTAAAACACACTGATTCAAGAATCCTCGTGTTTCGCAATGTGAAATACGCCCACTTATTGACATCAACATCAGCAACAAAATATAATCCGAATAAAACATGAACACCGAGAATGCCGAAACCGACAAGTTTCAAGAAGAAGCCATTGCGCCAATGCATACGGCGGAACATTTGCTCAACCGAACAATGGTAAACAAATTCAGATGTGAGCGATCGCGTAACGCGCACATAGAACGTAAGAAAAGCAAAATCACCTACATCCTGCCTGTTTGCCCTTCCGAAACAGAACTGGAGGAAGTGGTGGCAACAATGAACCAACTGATAAAAGACGACCTGCCCGTTGTTGACGAATATTGCGACAAAAACAATTTGCCAGATGGCGTTTCCTTAGACCGACTGCCAGCAGACGCGGCATGCGATTCCAAAATTCGCCTGGTGCGCATCGGTGACTATGACATCTGTCCTTGCATCGGTCTGCACGTCAACCACACTGGAGCCTTAGGGCAATTCATATTGCTCGGTACAAACTGGGATGAAGAGAAACACACGTTTAGAATCCGTTTTAAACTCAATGCCATGAAATAAAAAGAATCTCTGCGCCATATAAAAAAAAGAGGACCCACCATAGGCCCCACCCTCAAAAAAGCAGGATTCTCATAATCGTTTGTAATCCTACGTTTGTAGAAAATAAAAAAAGGAAAGACTTAACATCTTTCCTTTTTGTTGCGGAGGCTCGACTCGAACGAACGACCTCCAGGTTATGAGCCTGGCGAGCTACCAACTGCTCCACTCCGCG
>OARX01000059.1_pt1 | contig 25458 bp, 22 predicted proteins | sample 1494841 | NCBI WGS metagenome assembly OARX01 (sample SAMEA3360670, study PRJEB22359) | human gut metagenome | biome: ENVO:urban biome; feature: ENVO:human-associated habitat; material: ENVO:feces | place: Bangladesh | collected 2011 | reverse complement strand
AGTGTCGGCTCTTATTCAAGTAAAGACAAGTGTACAAAAGAATATTCCAACAGGATTTACAATAGAAGACAGTCTTAAACGCGATTTGCTTGAGGAGAAAGTAATGGGACCGTATGTGTTTGTTTATGTTAATATGGTAAATGAAGAATGGAAGTTTAGGTACTTTATCCTTTCACGTAGTCAGTTTATCGAACTGCTTCATTCTGCCCATGTTTGGTACAAGTATGATTGGTATAGAGAAAAAGAAATATCTGAAAAAAGTCCTGCAGGAATAGATGTCAAATGGCTTATGGGAGAAGATGAACCTGAAACGAAAAGACATAAAGCTTTTGTGAATCCGTTGAAAGGGGTCTCATGTGAGGATTGTTGGGAGAATATTTGGAAGGATTAAGCCTATGTCACTCATTCAAAAATACATCTGGGTTATCAAGACTATCCATCGTTCTGGTCGCATAACATTGAAGGAACTCAATGAAAAGTGGTGTCAGAATATAGACCTTAGCCGTGGTGAGAACTTGCCACGGCAAACATTTGATCGTTGGAAAGGCAGTATCCTTGACATGTTCGGCATTGTGATTGATTGTGAACAACATGGCAGATACCATTATTATATAGCCAATCCCGAAGTTTTAAGCGAAGGAGAGTTGCGTACATGGCTTCTTGAAACCTACGGCACGGCTGAAACATTGTCAAGCAGCATATCTATCCATGATAGAATACTGACAGAAGATATTCCTTCGAGTCAGGATTTTCTTGCAACAATACTTGAAGCTATGAAGTCAAATATTGTACTACAGATAACGTTCCATTCTTTTACGATGAAAGAAGCGAAGACGTTTCTTGTAGAACCATATTGTGTAAAAATGTCCGCACAGCGTTGGTATATGTTAGCAAGAAATGTAGACTATAACTACTTGCGTTTGTATTCTCTTGATAGAATAGAAGGTGTTAACTTAACAGATGCTCATTTTGTTTTGCCAAAAGATTTTTGTGCAAAAGAATATTTTGCAGAATACTTTGGAATTGTATTGGATGAATCTGCTCCGCTTCAAAGAATTGTGTTAAGGGCAGATAAATATCATCAGCACTATATGCGCACATTGCCGTTGCATCACTCGCAAAAAGAAATCTATGCATGTGATGATTATGCCGATTTTGAATTGGCACTGCGTCCTACCTATGACTTCTATATGAAGTTGATGAGTTTTGGCAATATGATAAAAGTTTTGGAACCCAAAAGTTTGCAGGAGAAGATATATAAATGGTTGGAGAAAACAATAGAAGTTTACAAATAAAAATAATTCAATAAGTATTGAATCAAGATTATTTCAAGCCTTAAAAGCTTTCAAAGGCGCAGAAGGTTGCGAAGCAAACCTTTATGAAGAGTTTAAGAAAATAGCTGATGCTGCATTCTTCTCGGGCTATTTTCTTATTAATGGCGGTTGTAAGGATGCGTATAGACTAAAGTTGACCTGCATAGAATTCTATTACCATGAGGATGATGGCAATATTAAAGATAAAAAAAAATATCTGAAAGGGAAAGATGAATTTGGTTATGCTTTAGGTGCTGTATGTCCAAATCCATCAGGCGTTGATGTTTTGTTTGATGATCCACAAAAGAAATATCATGCGTCTTTCTTGATTAGAGGATATAAAGCTATTGTGCCTGGGGGAAAAGAATGGGAGAATAATGAAAAAAGAAAAGATTGGGCTCCTCATGACCTTTGGTATGATTTATATGGTGGAGCAAATATGCTAAGCAATGGCAAGTTTAGTATAGAATGGATAGATGAGCCTGATGAAACATCGGGCTATGCAGAACCTATGCAGCGAATCAATATAAACGACAACAGATTATGGGGATTTAAACGAGTTGAAAAGCTATGATAACAGAACAATATAAAGACAAAGTGTTTTTTTCACAGTTGCTACGTACAGATTATCCCAATATCTATAAGGATGTTTGTGAAATTCTGGATGCTAATAACGTAGCGCATGAAATGCTTCCTTTAACTAAGGATTATTGGTGTCGTGATTATATGCCAGTACAATATGCAAGTAATCGTTTCTCTCAATTTGTATACAATCCCGACTATCTAAAAGGAAAGGAAATATACATTACTGATGTAGACAAAGTGACGAAGAAGATGGTTGGAAATAAATTTATTGTCAATCATTCTTCTTTGGTTATTGATGGTGGAAATATTGTTGTTGGCGAAATAGAACAACCAAATACTTACACCACTAAATCCTTTATTGTAATGACAGACAAGGTGATGAGAGAAAACGAAGGATTATCTAAAAAGGAGATAGAATCTAAAATTCGGGATTCTTTTATACCAAAAGAATGTGATTCAACTAGTGATGATATAACTATAGTATGGCTACCATGGGATAAACAAGATGTTTGTGGGCATACGGATAGTATCTTAAGATTTGTTGGTACACTAAAAGATGGCAAACCTGTAGTGTTAACTAATCTTTCAGTATATGATGATGGTATTGCTACTCAAATGCGTAATATCTTGATGGAATATTTTTATGTTATAGAGTTGAAACTTTCTGAATATCACGAATTAAGTTGGGCATATATTAACGCTCTTCAGACACGTGATGTTATTATTGTTCCAGGAATTGGCAATACAAAACTTGATAATGAAGCAATGGGTCAGTTTATTGCTTTATATCCTGATTATAGAGGAAGGATTTTTCAAGTTCAGATGAAAGAAATTATTGAGAAATGGGGCGGAGCTTTGAACTGTAGTACATGGACAATTAGTGAAGATATGTCAAAATTGCATCACGATATAGATAATGATAAAAGATATAATTCTATTATAGAGAAGTATAAGAAAGACTCTAATAGTGTGTGCTTTGATGAAATCCAATTCCTTGGCGACTATCATCCTAAAAAGCTTGAGAATGATAGTAAGGAATTGAATCGCTTGTATTATGGTTTTTAGTACATAAGTGAGCCGTGAAATATCATCCTCTAAGATTGCAAAAGAAGTACTGCTTACACCCTCTATAGTAAGCAGTACTTCTTTTTTAATGTCACTTATTGGCTTAATTTTTTAATTCGAGATTTAATAGCACCTTCATTTCGTTCAAAAACTTTGCACAATTCTTCTATTGTTTTTCCTATAGCATGAAGTTCTATTAACTTTTTATCTTCATCTTCCGTCCATTGAACATAAGCCTTTGAATGCTTCAACCTTTGTTGCTCTATATACGACATATTTTCTTTTTCTTGTTCTTTCTTCTTTTCCCATAACATACGCGTCTTTGGCAGATCGGCATATGAGGACATCAGTTCTTCATATGCTTTATATTGAGTATGGGTCAAAGGTCTTATATCAAGATTTATTTCTTGTTGCCATCTACGAAGAGAGCATTCATATTCACCAGATGTAGCAAATGGAAGATGCCCATTCTGCTCAACAAACTGTTTATATTTATCAAGAGCCTCCTCGAAAGATACACCTTCTAAAGAATGTACGGGTTTTCCGTTCTCGTCATATTCCGTTCTAACAGGAATGATTACTGTTTGATAATCCGAAGAAACAACCACGTTATATACTGCCGATATTATTTCTGCAAAACGCTTTACAACCATATCACGACATTGTACATCTTCACTTATATATCGAGTCATAGGGTAACGGTTTTCCTGCCAAAGAGTATAATATACATCCTTGCTTACATTTCCTATAGTTGTACGCCATTTGATACACCCCATTAATTCACTTCCTATATGATATTCTGTTCCATTGAATGTAACAAAGTCTCTTACAGCCTTTTTTGCTTTAGGAGTAGTGACCGAATCTTTAATTTCAATGTCTTTGTTGATATTTTTATCATTCCATTCTTCTGTTTCGTTCGTTGAGAGTCCTTTATATCCTCTAATCGCCTTAACAAATATAGTACCAAGACTTTCGAGCTTATGAGTGCCTACACCAGATATAGAACCAAATGCGATATATGTTATTGGTTGTACGATAGCAAGTTGATGCAAAGTTTTATCGCTAAAGATAACATAAGGAGGAACATCTCTTTCGGATGCAATCTTCAAGCGCAACTGACGTAGATTTTCAAAAAGAGTTTTATCTTCTGCCATTTCTGTTTGCTGTTCTTCAAAATGTAGTTGTTGACGTTCTTTTTGTTTTCTACCCTTTACTGTAAAATCTTCACGATTAATAATTGCCAACTGAGCCTGTTTGCGTTTATACAAAACTTCCTCGCCTTGGGATGTAATTTTGATATGAGAATTATCTTTATAATCAATTTCTATATAACCCAAATGAAGCATTTGTAAGAGATAATCTTGCCAATCTTTAAATATAACATCGCGACCACATCCGTAAGTCTTAATCAAATGATAACCTTTCTGATAAACCTCTTGATTAGAAGCACCACGAAGAATGTCTATTAGCAGTTTAAATCCTACTTGTTGTTTAGTGCGCATGATGGCGGAAAGAGCCTTTTGTACAAGTATTGTTCCGTTAAATCTACGAGGAGGATTTTTGCAAACATCACAGTTGTCGCAATCATGATCCATTGTTTCTCCGAAATAATTGAGCAGAATTCTGCGTCGACACACTTGACTCTCCGCATACTCCTGCATACGATCCAACTTTTCATTATTGATATTCTGTTGACCACTTTCTTCTGCAAACTTTCTAAGCATTATAAGATCACCTACTTGATAAAACAGAATAGTCTCGCAAGGAAGTCCGTCACGTCCTCCACGTCCTATCTCTTGATAATAGCTCTCTATACTTTTCGGCAGATTGTAATGAACTACAAAGCGCACATTACTCTTGTCAATACCCATACCAAAAGCAACCGTTGCGCACACCACATCTATTTCGTCGTTAATAAATGCTTCTTGCACATCGTCTCGCTCCTTAGCAGAAAGTCCAGCATGATAAGCCTTGGCACGAATACCTTTTTCTTGAAGTTTCTCAGCCACCATTTCTGTAGTTTTCCTGCTCATGCAATATATAATACCACTCTCGTTATGATGACGAGCAATCAACGAAAGCAGAAAGCGCAACTTATCTTTTGCAGAATAGCCACGACGAATATCTAGCGACAAGTTTGGACGATCGAAAGAAGATATAAAAATCTTCACTTCTCCTGTTTCATCTTTATCTAAACGGAGTTGCTGTATTATATCTTCTTTAGTAATTTTATCAGCAGTTGCAGTAAATGCCGCAACAGGCACATTAGGGAACAATTCTTTTAGCTTACCAAGCTGAGTATATTCTGGTCTAAAGTCATGTCCCCATTGAGAAATACAATGAGCTTCATCTATAGCAAACATACTAACTTTGAGAGAACCAGTTGGTTCTGTTCCATGAGAATTACTGAAGATACCATGTTGAATCTCTGATAATAATTTTTCAGGCGACACATATAACAATTTATATTCACCTCTGTATGCACGTTCTACTATATCATGATTCTCAGCTTCTGAGGCATTACTATTTAGAGCAGCTGCAGCAATGCCGTTAGCACGCAGACTCTCTACTTGGTCTTTCATCAAAGATATAAGAGGAGAAACTACAATAGCCGTACCAGGCATCATCAATGCTGGTATCTGATAGCAGATACTCTTTCCACCGCCAGTAGGCATCAACACCAGACAGTCTTTGTTGCTAAGTATATGGTGTATAATGTTCTCTTGTAGAGGGCGAAAGGAATTATATCCAAAATATCTTTTGAGTGTAGATAGCATAGGTTATTATTTTAAGGTGTATTATGAATATATATATTAATGTGACAAATGTACAAAGAATAATCGAAATATAGAAGAACGAAACGTATTATTTTGTTCAGTTTTTTTAATGACATTTTGTCTTGCCACATAGTACTACTTCTTTTTTCTCTATCTGCTAAGTTGGGATATGATTTCTATATCTTATAGATAATCCATTCTACTATAACCCCATACAGCAATAATTTCCCGGAAAGATTTTGCTTTTTGAATTTATTGTTGTAGATTTGCGGTGAGGTAATAACATTTAGAATAATCAATTGAGTTTAGAATATATGGATTTGACTCATAATATAATAGAATATGTAAACTGCTGTGTCGGTGCTTTTGCCAATCGTTTTAGTTTGACATTGGCGCAGTCATATGCCTATCTGCGTAGGTTTAAAGGTATTGATTTTCTTATTGATTGCTATGCTGCAGAGCATACTCTTTCTATAGAGGATGCTGTAGAGGATATTATGTTGTTATGCCAAAAGAATGGAGGACGATTAGGATGCTGAAATTATATCATGGAAGCAACGTTGTGATTGACAAGATAGAATTGTGTCGTTCACGTAAAGGCAAGGACTTTGGTTGTGGATTTTATTTGAATCCTAATAAGGAGCAGGCAATGGAAATGGCCGTTCGTACTTCTCAGAGAATGCAGGAAGGTGAACCGATAGTCAATGCTTACTTGTTTGATGAAAGTTTGCTTTTTGACAGATGTGCGCCATTATCAGTTAAAATATTTGAGGACTACTCTGTGGAGTGGGCTGAATTTATCTTAAAGAACAGAAAGAATTTGACTTCATATCCCGTACATTCTTATGATATAGTTGTAGGTCCAATAGCAAACGATACGGTAGGTCTACAGATGCGGCGCTTCATTCAGGGATACATTGGCATAGAGAGAATGATTGAAGAACTGCGTTTTCACAAGCCTGCAATTCAATATTTCTTTGGAACGGAAAAAGCAATAAATTACTTACAGAAAATCTAATTATGAGCGAAGATATCCAATTTCAAATTGAATGCCTCTCTACCGAGTTGGTTGAGATGTTGATGCATAAGTATGGGTGGAATATGAAGAAGGCACTTGACGAACTTTATTCTTCAGAAACCTATAAACGATTGTGTAATCCTGCTTGTGGTTTGTATTATGAAGGGGCAGTATATGTATCCTCTTATTTGGAAAACGAGATAGAAACGGGTGTTGTCTGTTGATCCATCAAACAATATTTGATTAGTATTTAACTGGTCCCGATTTTAACGGGACACTAATGATTTGTATATAAAAAATAAGGGGAAACATATATACTCACAATGGTTAATAATGTGAATATATAAGTCTCCCCTTTTTGTAACAAACCTCTTAATTAAATATATTTATTCAGTCAGATATCGTTGATAAATTAATAAGCCTGTTCATGAACTCCCGCAACGGCACGTCCGCTTGGATCGTTCATATTCTTGAATGCAGCATCCCATGCCAATGCTTCTGCAGTAGAGCAAGCCACGCTTGGCACACTCGGCACACTGCGAGCAGCACTATCTGATGGGAAATGTTCGGCAAAGATAGAGCGATAATAATATTCCTCTTTGTTGCGAGGAGGATTGATAGGGAATCTCTCGGCAGCATGCTCCATCTGTTCGTCGCTAACGGCAGCAGCTGTTATCTCCTTCAAGGTGTCTATCCACGAATAGCCTACTCCATCGCTAAACTGCTCTTTCTGTCGCCATGCCACTTCTTCAGGCAACATATCGGCAAAGGCTTCGCGCACAATCTTCTTCTCCATGGTATTTCCTGGACACATCTTTGCCTCTGGGTTTAGTCGCATTGCAACATCAAGGAATTCCTTGTCCAAGAAAGGCACTCTGCCCTCTACTCCCCAAGCCGAAAGACTCTTGTTGGCACGCAGACAGTCGTAAAGATATAGCTTCGACAACTTTCTTACAGTCTCTTCATGGAAAGCCTGGGCTGTTGGAGCTTTGTGGAAATACAGATAGCCACCGAATATCTCGTCGGCACCTTCGCCCGATAGCACCATCTTTATACCCATGCTCTTTATGACACGCGCCAAGAGATACATTGGTGTGCTTGCTCTAACGGTGGTAACATCGTAGGTTTCGATGAAATATATCACATCGCGTATAGCATCCAATCCCTCTTGAATGGTGTAGTTGATTTCATGGTGTACGGTACCGATATGATCGGCAACGAGTCGTGCTTTAGCCAAGTCGGGAGCACCTTTCAGTCCTACGGCAAAGGAATGCAACCTTGGCCACCATGCCGGACTCTTGCAGTCTTCCTCTATTCTGTTGGCAGAATATTTCTCTGCTATGGCAGATATCACCGACGAGTCTAAGCCGCCAGAGAGCAACACTCCATAAGGAACATCGCTCATAAGCTGACGCTTCACAGCATCTTCAAGTGCATCGTGCACATCGGCTACTGATGCACCATTGTTTTTCACAGCATCATAGTTGAACCAATCGCGGGTATAGTATCTTTGCATCTTTGGTGTGCGGCTCCAATAGAAATGTCCTGGAAGGAATGGTTCATACGAATCGCATTGTCCTTCGAGAGCTTTCAGTTCGCTTGCCACATACACTTTGCCATCTTTGTCGTAACCAATATAAAGAGGTATCACGCCAATAGGGTCGCGAGCTATGAGAAAGGTGTCGCGCTCAGAATCGTAGAGAGCAAAAGCAAAGATACCGCTAAGCTGCTCTATCATTGCGGTGATGTCGGCACAGGTTGGTTCAGAGGTCTTAGCCATCATCTCTCGATATAAAGCCAAGATAACCTCGCAGTCGCTACCTGTTTGAAACTCATAGCTTCCAGCAAAATGCTGGCGGATATCTTTATGGTTATAGATTTCGCCATTTACTGCCAACACCTGACAGCCATCAGGCGAAAACAATGGTTGCTTACCCGACTCTGGATCTACGATGCTCAATCTTTCGTGAGCAAGGATGGCAGAGCCTTTGCAGCAGATACCGCTCCAGTCTGGACCGCGATGACGAATCTTCTGACTCATCCTCAAAGCCTTTTGTCGAAGCTCTTGAGTCTGCTCTTTGATGTTAAAGATAGATACTATTCCACACATGGTTGTAAAGTTAATATATATGAGTCTGGTTAAAACTCGTTTATATTACTATCCCCCACTAACGAGGGATAGTAATTATAATCTTTAGTTGTAGCAGCTCTCTCCGTGTTCGTAGATATCGAGACCTTCTTCCTCGATACGCTTGTCAACACGAAGACCAACGAGCTTCTTAATACCGAAGAACAATATTGCTCCTACTACTGCTGCCCATGCATCTATACAGAGGATACCCAAGCACTGAGCTCCGAAGAAGCCGAAGCCACCACCATAGAATGTACCACCATCGACAGCCAAAAGACCTGTCATCAATGTACCGAAGATACCGCATACACCGTGTACTGAACTTGCACCTACAGGGTCGTCAATATGTAATTTTGTATCAATAAACTCGATAGAGAATACAAGGATTACACCTGCCAAGAAACCGATGATGACAGCTCCAAGTGGAGATACAAGGTCGCAACCTGCGGTGATGGCTACCAAGCCTGCCAAGATACCGTTGAGGGTGAGTGAGAATGAAGGCTTGCCATACTTAATCCAAGATGTAAACATGGTGGCTATACCACCAGCTGCAGCTGCAAGGTTAGTGGTGAGGAATACGTGTGAGATAGCAACTCTGTTTACTTCGCCTGATGCTGCAAGCTGTGAACCAGGGTTGAAACCGAACCAGCCAAACCAAAGGATGAATACACCAAGAGATGCTGCCATGAGGTTGTGGCCAGGAATAGCGCGGCTCTTGCCGTCCTTACCATATTTGCCAAGACGTGGGCCAAGGGCAATAGCACCAACGAAAGCAAGCACACCACCTACAGAGTGAACGATTGCAGAACCTGCGAAGTCGTGGAAGGCATATCCAAAGGTATCCATCATAAAGCTGCCTGCTTCTCCATTGCAAAGCCAGCCGCCACCCCATGTCCAGTGACCTGAGATAGGATAGATGAACAACGAAATAAATACTGAATATACGCAATACATAGAAAACTTAGTGCGCTCAGCCATTGCTCCTGAAACTATGGTTGCTGATGTTGCACAGAACACAGTCTGGAAAATGAGGAAGCCTTCGGTTGGCAAGCCTGCTGGATGAGTATAGAATGAGAAATCGCCAAAATGTGGCATTCCGATAAAGCCCTGACCATCGCTTCCAAACATGAAGCCGAAGCCTACGAGCCAAAAGAGAAGTGAACCGAACATGAAGTCGACAAAGTTCTTGAACAATATGTTCGCGGTGTTTTTGCTACGTGTAAAACCTGCCTCGCAGAGTGCAAAACCTGGCTGCATAAAGAACACCAACATGGCTGCCAATAGCATCCATACGGTATCTAATGATATACTTAAATCCTGTATTGTCATAGTCGTAAAAATTTGTGTTTGTGTTGTTGTTGATTAAATCCTGAAAACGCTCTTGCGTTGACTGTTAAATATAAACGCTATGCGATCTACTTTTCTTGCTCTGCATTATACAAGGCGATGTCGCCACGCTCGCCGGTTCTAATTCTGACGGTGTCTTCTACAGGGATGACGAAGATTCTGCCATCTCCTATCTCACCAGTCTGTGCAGCTTTCGTAATAGCGGCTACGGTCTTCTCCACATTCTTGTCGCGTACAACAATATTGAGCAACACACGCTCAATAGAACTGGTATCATACATCACGCCACGATAGATTCTTGCCTGGCGCATCTTTCCCTCACCTCTTACATCATAGTAAGAGAACCACTCGATGTCGGCTGCCAACAAGGCTTCCTTCACGTCATCGAACTTTGTCTTGCGGATGATAGCTTCAATTTTCTTCATGTTAACCTCTCCTTTTTCTTATTAATAATATGTTTATATGTATCTCAATTTTTGTGTTTACATATCATTTTGTTATGTTTCTGCTGCAAAAGTACGACAATATGTCAATACCTACAATAGATTTATATCGTTTTGCTATCATATTTCTTTAAGCACTTACACTTAATATCACCAAAAGCTCATTAAGTTTCAACTTGAAAGCAAATTAAACGATTCTGCTTTCAAATTGACATTTCCTTTATTTTCTTTCTACATATTAACAAGATTCTTATTGAATTATCAACAAATTGATTTACCTTTGCAGCAGAAACAAACAAAACGACGCAAATACAAAGAAAGGCTATACAATATGGCACAAACAATACACTTCACAAAGATGCACGGGGCTGGCAATGACTACATATACGTCAACACCTTATTATATAATATAGAAGACCCCAGCGAGGCTGCTCGCAAATGGAGCGCTCCTCATACAGGCATCGGAAGCGACGGGTTAGTACTAATAGGTAAGCCTACCGACAGTGCAAAGGCAGACTTCTCGATGCGCATTTTCAATGCCGACGGTTCGGAAGCCATGATGTGTGGCAATGCCAGTAGATGTATTGGCAAATACTTATATGAAAAAGGTATTACCACCAGCGACACCATCCGACTTGAAACTCTTTCAGGAATAAAGATCCTAAAGTTGCATCTTGAGTCACAACCAGATGGCAACACGACAGTAAAGTCGGTAACAGTAGATATGCTTGAGCCAAGGTTGCAATGTAGCGAGCAATTTGATGCTGCACTCGGTGATACCGTAAAAGCTGAGTTCCGTACATTCAAAGGAACCTTCGTTTCGATGGGCAATCCTCACTACGTAATCTTCGTAGACGATGTTGAACATCTCGACATTGTGAAATACGGAAGTATATTGGAACATCATCCTGCATTTCCTCAGCGTTGCAACATAGAGTTTGCCGAAGTAAAGCCAAATGGCGATATCCGCACAAGGGTGTGGGAACGCGGAAGCGGAGTGACAATGGCTTGCGGCACTGGTGCTTGCGCTACAGCTGTGGCAGCATCGGTAACAAACAGAGCAAAGCGCCATAGCAACATCGTGATGGATGGCGGCACTCTCAACATAGAATGGAGCGAAGCTGACAACCATATATATATGACTGGTCCAGCAGAGTTCGTGTTTGAGGGCGAGATAGAGAAGACACAAACAACCAAATAAATAAAAGAAATATGGCATTAGTAAACGAACATTTCCTGAAACTCTCGAACAACTATTTGTTCGCAGATATTGCCAAAAAGGTGAATGCCTACAAGGTTTCCAAACCAAACCAAAAGGTGATAAGCCTTGGTATAGGCGATGTAACCCGACCATTATGTCCGGCAGTGATAAACGCTATGCACAAAGCCGTTGACGAAATGGCATCGAAAGCTACATTCCGTGGCTATGGTCCTGAAAGAGGCTACGACTTCTTGCGCGAAGCAATAATAAAACACGATTATGCACCTCGCGGCATACGTCTTGATGCCAACGAGATCTTCATCAACGACGGTGCAAAGAGTGACACAGGAAACATCCAAGAGATAGTAAGATGGGACAACTCCATCGGTGTCACCGACCCTATTTATCCTGTATATATCGACTCCAACGTTATGATAGGTCGTGCAGGAGTAAGAGATGATTCTGGCAAATGGAGCAATGTGACTTATTTTCCTTGCACAGCAGAGAACAATTTTATACCTCAGCTTCCTGATCATAGGGTCGACATGATATACCTCTGCTATCCTAACAACCCTACGGGCACCGTGTTGCCTAAAGAGGAGTTGCGCAAATGGGTAAACTATGCCATACACAACGATGCAATAATATTCTATGATGCTGCCTACGAGGCTTACATCCAGGATGATGAAATTCCACACTCTATTTACGAGATAAAGGGGGCTCGCAAGGTGGCAATAGAGTTCAGAAGCTATTCTAAGACAGCAGGCTTCACTGGTGTGAGATGTGGATATACAGTTATTCCAAAGGAGCTTACAGCTGTAACTCTCGATGGCAAGACAAGGGTTGACCTCAACCATATCTGGGATCGCCGACAGAGCACCAAGTTTAATGGTACAAGCTATATCAGCCAGCGTGCTGCCGAAGCAATATATACCCCTGAAGGCAAACAGCAGGTAAAGGAGACCATCGACTACTACATGCAGAATGCAAAGATTATGTACGACACGCTTTCTAAACTTGGCTACAAGGTATATGGCGGAAAGAATGCTCCTTATCTGTGGGTGAAGACTCCCGACAACATACCAAGTTGGAAGTTCTTCGACAAGATGCTATATTCGGTAGGCGTTGTCTGCACACCAGGCGTAGGCTTCGGACCAAGCGGTGAAGGATATTTCCGACTCACAGCCTTCGGCAACCGCGAAGATGTAGTAGAAGCAATGAGCAGGATAGCGAGACTATAAGAGGGAAGAGTGAAGAGTGAAGAATTAAAAACACTACAACAACACAAACACAAATTTTAAAGACATGAAACAGGTAAAAAGATTAAGCATGGTGGCATTGGCAGCCTTTGCTTCCATCGCAGCAACAAATGCTCAGGACAACGTAGAGACAACAGTAGCAGCTGATGTAGTTAATCAGTACATCTGGCGTGGTCAGGAATCGGGTAATGTTTCATTGCAGCCTACATTGGGTGTAGCCTACAAGGGATTCTCGCTCACAGCATGGGGAAGCATTGGTCTCAGCGAACCTTCAGACACTAAGGAGTTTGACCTCACAGCGGCTTACTCTGTAGGTGGTTTCAATATCGGCATAACCGACTATTGGTTCAACACACCTAACACTCGCTACTTTGTCTATGACGCTCACAAGACAAGCCATGTATTCGAAGCCAACATTGGCTACGACTTCGGTCCTGCAGCCATTCAGTGGTATACCAACTTTGCTGGCAACGATGGCTACAACAAAGATGGCGACCGTGCCTATTCTTCATACGTAGAGGTTAGTGCACCATTCAAGTTTGGTGGATGCGACTGGACAGCAGCTGTTGGAGCTGTGCCTTTTGCTTCATCTTTCTATGCTGATGCCAACGGCTTCGCAGTAACAAATGTTTCGCTCAAGGCTACTAAGGACTTGAAGATCACAGATTCGTTCTCTGTACCTGTATTCGCAGGCATCTCTGCAAACCCATCTACAGAAAAGGCTTATCTGCTCTTCGGTTTCACATTGCAGCCATAAAGCGCCCCTTCTCATTGATGTATGAGAGGAAGCTTATATGGCCAACGATAGAGATAACAACAACACAAACACAAATAACAACACAACAAACCAAAATTTAAACAACTATGGCAAATTTAAGATTTGAGGTTGTAGCCGAGGCTTTCAAGAAGAAACCCCTCGACGTAATTGCGCCAGTAGAGCGCCCATCAGAGTATTACGGAAAGAATGTTTTCAACCGTGCCAAGATGTACAAGTATCTGCCACGCGATGTCTACGAGAAACTTGTAGACGTTATCGACAATGGTGCCACTCTCGACCGTTCTATCGCCGACGCTGTGGCTAAGGGCATCAAGCAGTGGGCAGATGAGAATGGTGTGACTCACTATACCCACTGGTTCCAGCCTCTTACTGAGGGTACTGCTGAAAAGCATGATGCTTTCATTGAGCACGATGGCAAAGGTGGAATGATTGAAGAATTTTCTGGCAAACTGCTCGTTCAGCAGGAGCCTGATGCATCAAGCTTCCCATCGGGTGGTATCCGCAACACCTTCGAGGCTCGTGGATATTCAGCTTGGGATCCTACATCTCCAATATTCATCATTGACGACACTCTCTGTATACCTACAATCTTCATCTCTTATACTGGCGAGGCTCTCGACTACAAGGCTCCATTGCTTCGTGCTTTGCATGCCGTGAACATTGCTGCCACAGATGTTTGTCATTATTTCTATCCTGACGTAAAGAAGGTACATAGCAACTTGGGTTGGGAACAGGAATATTTCCTCGTTGACGAAAGCTTGTATTCAGCACGCCCAGACCTCGTTCTTACAGGTCGCACCCTTATGGGTCACGATTCTGCTAAGAACCAGCAGATGGAAGACCACTATTTCGGTACCATTCCTGAGCGTGTGCAGGCTTTCATGAAAGACCTTGAGATTCGTGCTCTTGAACTTGGTATTCCTTGCAAGACTCGCCACAATGAGGTTGCACCTAACCAGTTTGAGGTTGCTCCTATCTTTGAGGAGTGCAACCTTGCCGTTGACCACAACATGCTCTTGATGAGCCTTATGAAGAAGGTGGCTCGCAAGCATGGTTTCCGTGCCTTGCTCCACGAAAAGCCTTTCGATGGTATCAATGGTTCGGGTAAACACAACAACTGGAGTCTTTCTACCGATACTGGCATATTGCTCCATGGTCCTGGCAAGACTCCTGAAGACACACTTCGTTTCGTAGTCTTCATTGTAGAGACATTGATGGGTGTATATCGTCACAACGGACTCTTGAAGGCTTCTATCATGAGTGCAACCAACGCTCATCGTCTTGGAGCCAACGAGGCACCTCCAGCAATCATCTCAAGCTTCCTTGGCAAACAGCTCACAGAGCTCTTGGATCATATTGCATCAAGCGACAAGAAGGATCTCTTCACAATGCTTGGCAAGCAGGGCATGAAGCTTGATATCCCAGAGATTCCTGAGTTGCTCATCGATAACACCGACCGCAACCGTACATCTCCATTTGCCTTTACTGGTAACCGCTTCGAGTTCCGTGCCGTTGGTTCTGAGGCTAACTGCGCAAGTGCAATGATAGTTTTGAACACAGCTGTTGCTGAAGCATTGACCGACTTCAAGACTCGCGTAGATGCTCTCATCGCCAAGGGTGAAGACAAGGTTAGCGCCATCATCGACATCATTCGCGAAGACCTTAAGACTTGCAAGCCTATCCATTTCGATGGCAATGGCTATAGCGATGAATGGGTGGAGGAAGCTAAGCGTCGTGGTTTGGACTGCGAGAAGAGCTGCCCTGTTATCTTCGAGCGCTATCTCGACGAAGACAGCATCAAGATGTTTGAATCGATGAACGTGATGAAGCGCCCTGAGCTTGAAGCTCGTAACGAGGTGAAATGGGAAACATACACTAAGAAGATTCAGATCGAGGCACGCGTTATGGGCGACCTTTCTATGAACCATATCATCCCTGTGGCTACTCACTATCAGAGCCAGTTGGCAAAGAACGTAGAGGGCATGATGGAAATCTTTGGTGCCGAAGAGGGTAAGGCTCTTACTGCTCGTAATATGAAGATTATCCGCGAGATTGCTGAGCGTACAGAGAAGATAGAGCGTTTCGTAGAGGAACTGGTATCTGCTCGTAAGGTTGCCAACAAGATAGAGAGCGAACACGACAAGGCCATTGCATACCACGACACCGTGGAACCAAAAATGGCTGACATACGCTATCAGATAGACAAGCTCGAGCTTATCGTTGCCGACGAGCTTTGGACATTGCCTAAGTATCGTGAACTCTTGTTCATAAGATAGTAATCAAAGTTACACAACAAAAAACAATGATTATTGTGCCGGGGTAAATCAATATATATTATGGTTTAACTACATAAAAATGGTTTGACTACATATATAATATATAATAACGGTTTAAGCCCATATATAAAAATAGAGACAATCTATTTCTTTTATTGGTTGTTTAAGTTTGCCGAGTTGTGCCATTGTGAAATGGTGCAACTCTTTTTATTTAAGCCCAAAACAAGGTAAATTCCTTAAATATTGCAATATTTGCGGAACGTAATCCAAAAATATTGCAATATTTTTGGATTACGTTCCAAATATATTTAATTTTGCAGAATCAACCAATGTGCTAAAAATAGCTACAAGGATGATAAAGAATAGAAATTAACCCCAAAAAGAAATGAAACTATGATAGAGCGATTATTACAGAAAGCCATAGAACAAAGGTTGGGACAAGGTAAAGCCATCATCGTGTTTGGAGCAAGACAGGTGGGCAAGACCACCATGCTAAAGAATATGCTTAAAGAGCGTGAAGACGTGCTATGGATGAATGGTGATGAGCAAGATATCAGAAATCTATTTGAAAACATTTCATCCACAAGACTAAAAGCTATTATCGGAAAGAATAATATCGTTGTTATAGACGAGGCACAGAGAATAACGGATATAGGCATAGGAATAAAACTGATAACAGACAACTTTCCAAATGTTCAAGTTTTTGCTACAGGAAGCTCATCTTTCGACTTATCAAATAAAGTTAGAGAGCCATTAACTGGTAGAAAGTTTGAGTACTACATGTTTCCTTTATCATTTGCCGAACTTGTTGAATACAATGGCTTATTAGAAGAGAAAAGATTGTTGACTCACCGTTTAATCTATGGCAGCTATCCTGATGTTGTTAACAACATAGGCGATGAGCGCATAGTACTAAACGAATTGGCAGATAGCTACCTATACAAAGACATATTGATGTTTGACAAGATAAAGAAGAGCGAGAAATTAGTAAAACTGCTTCAAGCTTTAGCTTATCAGATAGGCTCCGAGGTGTCGTATAATGAATTAGCTCAAACCTGTGGTATTGACCCTAAGACTGTAGAAAGCTATGTGCAATTATTGGAACAGTCATACATCATCTTCAGATTAGGTTCATTTAGCAGAAATCTAAGAAACGAATTAAAGTTTGCTCGTAAGATTTACTTCTGGGACTGTGGCATCAGAAATGCTATTATAGGAAATTATCAAGAGCCTGAGGCACGTTTAGATACGGGGGCTTTATTCGAAAACTATATTATATCTGAGCGAATAAAGAAATTAAAATATGAAAAGTCATATGCACAAAGTTATTTCTGGCGAACAAGTGCCAAGCAAGAAATAGACTACATAGAGGATATAGATGGCAAAATCTCTGCCTTTGAATTCAAATGGAATCCTAAGCGCAAGGCTACAGTCCCGTTGAGTTTTGCTCGCTCATATCCTGATGCTGAATTCAAGGTCGTAACAAGAGATAACTACGAGGAATTTCTTCTATAAAATCCTCCAAAAAATGAAGTAAGCTTCATTGGCCGATGAAGCCTGCTTCGTTGTCGATCGAAGCAGGCTTCGATTGCTAACGAAGCCTGTTGCATTTTTGAAACAATATTCTTGGTTTGAATTATTTATGCATCTGCGACTTATACTTTTCTACCAGAAAGTCACGAAGCGAACGAAGATTAGCTTTGTTCGAAACGATTGGTTTTATGATATCTGATTCGAAAGTCAACACACCATTTAGTATGTTGACCGAAGACACATACTCCGTGTTTATAATATAACTTCGTCCCATTCTGAAGAAAGGCGAAGGAATATTAGCATCAGCATATGCTGTCTCAATATCTGTGAGAAACGATGAAAGAGTAGACAAATGCGTCTTTGTCTTACCATCATTGAAATAAAAGTCTGTATAATTGCCGTCAGCTTTAAGGTAAACCACCTTTTCAAGATTGATAACAGCGAAACCAGATCGAGAATTTATGAAAACTTGCAGCATAGTCAGAGAATTAGTATTGAGTTTATAATTTGAATTAGGGTTTGGAGTTTTTAAAGGTTATACGATAGAGACCTATAACGCAGAGCTATTGCAAAATCAACTTTGTAGCCAACTCTATCCCTATGAGGAACTATAGCGTTAACAATTACAAAGATATACAAAATTTGACGAACTGCCAACTTTTTTCATCATCGTTTAATCTCTTTTAACTATTGTTCAAAACCTAAGAATGAACCAATATGAGCAATTTATTACATCACATATTACCCCCCCCGTAAAGAATTTTGCCTATATAGAAATTACATAGGATTAAGCATTAACCATACAAAAAATAATGGTCTCGAGTTCTCACGAACTCAAGACCACCGCTGACTCTAATTAAATGCAAAAATTATAATCCAATAAAGTTATTAACTGCTTGTAATATTAAGATATGAATTTGTTTTAAAAATTTATAAACTAAATTAGAAGTTCAATATTGTAATAAAAATATCCTATGAGAAATCATTCATGTCCAAAATATCTCCCTTACAAAGATATAAAATTAAAACCATATTAAGAAACAATGTAACTATTGTTGTGTGAACGCCTGTGCTTAATGTGTGAAACTAAGACACGAAGATGACGAAATAAAAGAATCGCATCATAACTAATAGGTGATGATACGACTCTTTTCTATGCTCAAAAACAATTATCAGCTATTCTGTGATACCAGAGATGAAAAGTCGGATTACGCTATTTGAAGCAGTAGAATGAATATCTACAGATTTACGGAAATGTCCAGCAGCATAGTTCTTTCCATTATAGTATACAGAGATGTAAGCCTTCTTGCCTGGCATAATTGGTTGTCGAGGGAATTTCACCGAGGTACAGTTGCAAGGAGTGTTGGCATTCTCTATCACCACAGGCACAGAGCCTGTATTTTTGAAAACAAAGACGCAAACCCGAACTTGCTTTTTGGGAAACTTACCGAAGTTGAAACTCGACTCTTTTATATCAAGATAACCTTTTTGAGAAGTATTATCGGCAACCACAATATTAGCAAAAGAGGCAAGGAGCAACAATAAAACAACCAGACGAGCCATTGTTATTTCTTGTTTTGTTGTTTATTCTTTTGATATTTCTCTCTCATCTGCATATTATACATATCGGTAAGAGAGTCTTGGTGCTCATTATTTATGATGGTGTGATCGCCATTATATGAATCTATCATGCATAGACGCCACGAACCAAGATAGTCGTAAGGCTTGAAATAGAACACTGTCTTTATTTCAGGCATATCGCCCTTTGCTTCAGCTATGATAGCTGTACATTTAACCTCGTTAGAATAGGTTTGTTCAAACTTCACGTAGTTGATTTCATGGCGAATGATAGGAAGCGACGAGAGCATCTGTTTAACCTTAGCTATGTGTGCATTGTCTAAAGGTTGTGGTTCTTCGTAAACAGAATCTACATTATCCATGTAGAGCATAGCAGCAGCCTCATCGTATTTGCCATGTTCAGCATACTCAAAGAATGTATTTACTAAATTGATAACATTAGTAGAGTCTTCGTTTGTAAGGTTCATCTCAAAACCAGTCTTGTCAGCAGGTTGTGGTTTATCCTTACATCCAACCAGCGCAAACGCTGCAAAGAGCATCATCACGCTCAATGATAAACTAAATTTCTTCATATCTTAAAATCAGTAAGGAAAAATAGGCAGGCATGCCTATAACCATGCCTGCCTATAAAAGTTATTATTCGAAACTAAAAGTTATTAGTGACGCTTTGCAGAAACTGTTCCATTAACAGTTACCTGAACCTTAATTGGAAGCTTACCCCAATCGTAAGTTACAGTACCAGGAATTTCGATGTGGAATGTACCCACGGTGTTACCAAGGTTCTCATATGTAATCTTACCATACTCATCTTTTACGATCTGTGAGCCGTTGCCAGCAGGAGCTATGTAACCGAGCTTAATTTTAGGAGCAACCTTGTTGAGCTTGTCATTCTTGTTGCCATTCAAGTCGGTAGTTGCATTATCGATATCCAAAGCAATATTCTTAACGCCATAGTAAGCGAAGAAGTCTGCAGTAGAAGGAACGCGGCTTGCATCGGTGAAGCCCATGTTACGCCAATCCTTGAATGTAAGACTCAATTCCTTCTCGGTACCAGCAGCATCAGTAAATGTAGCAGAAGCACTTGTTACAGAGATTGGGCGGATGAACTTAACATCAAACTCGTTTTCTGAAACAGGAACATTGATATCGCTACAAACCTTTGCTACAACCTTTACTCTTGCTGTAAGGCTCTTTTCAAGTTCTGCCTTAGTAGTGTGGCCATAAGCATTCAAAAGTTCCTTTGCCTTAGCGCCATTGTGCAACTTAACGACACCTGTAGTCTTATTCAATTCAGCAACGAGGTGGGTAGTACACAAAGCATCAGCGTACAACTTATCGCCTGTAGCGTTAACATATAGACCATGACCATTTACGAATTCGAATGAAGTAGCCACCTGAGTGTCAAGACCCTGATAAGGAGCGGCAAACTTAGCAACAGTCAACTTGTTACCTACGAGAGTGTTCTTGATATTGAATACGAACTCATCGTTAGCAGGATCATCATCAGCACCGTTTATTGTATTGTTAGTAGTACCAACAACCTCAACGTTACCGTGGATTTCGTTCCAACCAGTACCTGCAACAGGATCGTTTGCAGCATACCAATAAGACTTAATCTTGTTATCATTAGAGAATGAAGTCTTTGGCTCGATATTAATTGCCTCAGGTTTCCAAGTGAACTTCAAGTATACCTTATCCTTAGCATTGCTCTTATTCTGATAGCATACAAGAGTAGACAATTCCTTCTTACCAGCCTTGAATGCAGTGTAAGCTTCCTGATTCTTAACAACCCACTTGAGAATCTGGGTTTCTGTACCATCAACATCGGCAGTTGTCTGAGAAACAACACCAACCTTAGTTGTTAAAGGATCACCATTTGCATCAAACTGTGTAGCGTCAGCCAAAGTGCCTTGCAATTCATAGTTATTATGGAAGTCAGCCTTAGAAACATTAATCTTAGCGATAATCTTCTCTTCAACATCGTGCCACTTCAATTCCTGTGTCAAGTAAGCAGCAGTACCACAAGTCAATGTATAAGCCTTGGTCTGAGCACCCATATCAAGAGTTTCTGGCTTAACATCAGCAACAGGAGTAAGAACGATCTTAAGCTTCATGTAACCAACAGCTACAACCTGATTCTTGTTCTTGGTGTCAACGAGAGATACACGTACCAATGGTTCCTTGTCGATAGTAGCCTTGCTCTGCTCTGCGCCATAAGCCTGCTGTACACCATCCTTAGGCATCTGTGGACGAAGTGTGTAACCATCATCAGCGATTGCAGCATGTACACTCTGCTTAGTAACGTTATGACCAGTCTTATAACCTACCAACTCGAATACATACTTGAAGCCAATCTTATCTACAGTACCAGCTGCAGCGTTCGTGTCCCAAGCCTTGCACTCTGTTGAACCTTCCTTAACGCGGTCTGTGTTAACATACTCACGCAAGTCGATAGTCTTATCCCAACCTACTTCAACAGTTGCAGCAGCAGCAATAGCAGCAGCAGCAGTTGTATAGAGGTGATCGTCGCCAACAATGTGACCGTTTACACCACCCTTAGGATTATTGAGAGCCAATTTCTCCCAGTTAGTATTTCTGAGAGCTGCGAAGTCAGAAGTTACAACATTGTCGTCACCCTTATACTGCAATGCGATAACAGTAACCTTGTTGTCAGACAACTTCTTGATTTCCTCACCATTGTAGCTTGCATAAACAGTAACCTGACCGTCTTTCTTCTCAGCCTTAGTTACAGTAAAGTCTGTGCTTGCAATAGCACGAGAATACTCCTTGTCGTAAGGAATGAACTTATAGTTCTCAAGCTTCTCAACATCAATCTTTGCGTTAGAAGGATTCAAGAAATAAGTAGCATTCAACTCAGGAGCATAAGTAAAGAAATCAGCAGCTGCAGTAGGAGCATCAGCAGCGTTGTCAGCATTAGCATCAACCTTATCCAATTTCAATGGTTTGTACTTGAATGAAGCAACATCCAAAGCCTCGATACCACCATAGTAGAAGTCTGGACTGAACACGAGCGACTTCAATTCAGTTGTCAAGTTGATAACAACCTTCTTATCAGCAGCGCCTTCTACGTTGTTAATTGTAAGCTTGTCTTTTTCCCAAATTGCAGAAACAGTTGCAGCTGCAACATAAGAGATTTTTGAGTCGTAAGCAGCCTTGTCGCCATCGTTGTAAACCCAGAATGTACCGGTTTGCTCATTTGGCACATAGTACTTACCATCCTTACCAGCAGCGCCGGTTGCACCAGTTGCGCCTGCAGCACCTGCAGCACCAGCTGCACCTGTATCACCCTTGTCGCCCTTAGCGCCTTGAGCAGCCATACCAGTGTCTACAAAAGCAGCTCCAGCGGTAGAACTCCACCAGTTTCCGTTGTCACCGATCTTCCATACAGTACCATCAACACCAGCATCACCCTTCTGACCATTAGTGATGTCGTAAGTTTTACCGTTACTCAATTCCACAGTAACACCATTAGCTGTAGGAGTTACAGCAGTCAAGATAGCGCCCTTTTCAATCTGACCTTGGATAGTCTTAACCAAAGTGTTAAGTTCGTTAATCTGATTCTGTAAGTTAGTAATGTCGTCATCGTAATCTTTACAAGAAACGAGAGACCCTGTCGAAACCACAGCGAGAGTTCCGAAAAGCAGTGCACTAAAAACTTTCTTTCTCATTTTAGTTGAAAATTAAATTAAACGTATAAACATTGTTCACTCTTTTTGCTCGTGACGTACCGTGGACAGAAGGTTGTAATTCGTTTAAGTTGATCATAATCACCCATTCATATCATTACGGCAGTTTGATGCATATATTTTGCTTAACGCATCGCAAATATAAACAAAAATTAGTTAACGAACCATTATGAGAAGCTCCTATTATTTGAAACCCACGACTTACTGTGTGAACCCCCATAGTTTTCTTGACGAGCCAAAAATACACTTATTTTTTGCACATCATCACTTATATAAATAATGTACATACGCGCAATATAGAGAATGCTTGAATATTTGCCGAGTATACACAGAAAAAGGGCTAAGAATTCCGAATGAAATTCTTAGCCCTAAATTATATGTTTGTATTGCTGAATTATTCAGGAGATAATCTCCGATGAGATTTATTTGCCTGTGAGTTTAAGTCCACCCTTAACAGTCATAAACTTCTTAAGGTCGTCCAAAGTGAATACAGGACCATTTGTAGACTTAGCAACCTTGTTTTCTACTACGCGAGTACCAGCCTTAATGTTGTGACGCTTGCTAAGCTCGTCAGTAACCTTAGGAGTAGTGACCTTCTCAGATACCAATGGACCCCACTCGCCATTCGCATTCTGAGACAATACAGCTACATGGTATGTAGTTTCAGGATTTGCATATAAACCTACCTCCTCGTTTCCGTAGACAACATAGTATGAGAGGAACGGATTGCCGAGGATAGCACGCTTCAATGAGTCTTCACCTACACTCCACTCTTCTTCAGTAAAGAGATTTGTAATGTGGCATGCGCACTGGTCGTTTTGTGTAACAGTAACCTCCTGATACCATTGATTATTTTCTTTATTCTTCTTAAAACCACCCAATGCAATAGTAGACTCTGCCACGCCTTCGCCACCAAGTTTAGCTGTTGTTACAGGAATCATGAAATAGTCGGTCAAAGTACCATTCTTATCCCAAGGCTGAACATAGATTTCGTATTCTGTGTTAGGAGTCTCATCTTTCCAAGTGAATGTAGTGTCTTTGCCAGCTTCACCCTTGTAGCCAAATGCATAAACCATTTCGCCGATGTTTGCAAAGCCAAATCTTGCAGCCCACATTTTGAACTGCTGTTCAGCCTCTCCCTTACCAAACAAAGTAACAGCAAAACCACCAACATCGCTATTTGGTTTGAATTTAATGCTAAGAGTTGTAGCTTGAACATCGGTAACTTCATACTTAACCTCAGGAGTACCCTTAATAGGAAGAGCAGGAGTTGTGAAATAAGCCTTTACCATTTCGCAAGGAGTTCCGATTTCATCGTAGCCCAAAGTGATGATTGCATACTCGGTCTTAGGTTGGAATGCGAAATCGAAACCTGTCAAGCCCGCATTTGTAAAATCTTGATTGTAGACATTAGACTTAATCTGATCAAAATAACCTGCGCATGCAGCATCGTTAGTCAAAACGTCAGCAATAGGCTTAGTAACACATGTTATCTTGTAAGATTTACAGCTCTCTGAACGAGTAACGGCGAGAGTGACAGAATCCTTAGTATTTTCATCTTTTTTGATAGCAACATCCTTGATTTCAATGTCTGCAGCTACACGACCATCGATTTGATGGAAGAACATGCTATCGAGGTTGTTGATAGCGTATGGATGAATATATCCACCCTTATCGCGGATGACCAAACGGTTAAGGTCTGTATTCTGTGCATATACTGAAAGACAAGCTACTGCACAAAGTATAAGTGTAAAAAACTTCTTCATAATATTATAATGTCAATTTTAATGTTTTGTTGTTTACTTTAAGAATGTACACTCCACGACCGAGGTTGCTCAAGTCGATGTCAGCACCATTCCATCCCTTGCGCTGGTCAACAATCTGACCGTTTGCGCTATAGATAGCCACTGTAGCAGTCTTGCTGCTGTCCCATCCCTTTACGCTAACAATGTTGCCACGGCGTAGGAGAGAGAGGTTGCCACCGAGTGTAGACACTTGAGGTTTGATGGCTGTTGCCTGGTCGACGAACTTGATGCTCTGAATTTTAGTCAAGTCGATAGCGTTGCGCTGAGTAGTATAAAAAACTAACGACTTGTTTTCAAACGTCACCTTCTCGACCTTGTTGATGTCGAATGTCCAATATTTGCCATCTTCGCCGTATGCTACCATACTTGTTTGGGCAGACATGCTTCCGAAAGCCAATGTAGAGACAAACAACACGCTTAATAGTCTTTTCTTATTCATAAGCCAATTGCTTTAAGGTTGTTATTTTATTATTAATGCTGCAAAATTATGCAAAATAAATAAAACTACAAAACAAAAAGCCACTTTTCTTCTGTAAAACGCACCTTTTTGTCAAACATGTCGCTAACACATAGTTATAATTACACTAAAGTTTCGGATTTAGGCAGGGACGGGCTGAAAGCCCAACAAGCGCATAGCCCAGG
>OARX01000057.1_pt1 | contig 25582 bp, 28 predicted proteins | sample 1494841 | NCBI WGS metagenome assembly OARX01 (sample SAMEA3360670, study PRJEB22359) | human gut metagenome | biome: ENVO:urban biome; feature: ENVO:human-associated habitat; material: ENVO:feces | place: Bangladesh | collected 2011 | reverse complement strand
CATGTAGTTGATATGTCATCGTTTGTGAAATTTCTAAAATAACTTCCAAATTTTATCTTATATGGTATAAATACTTCCATTGTATTAATCCTCCAAATTATCTAATTTATCAAAAAATGATTTGTTTTGTTTCGGAATTGTCCTATTCTCTTTAGCACCTTCCATCATACTTACTTTATTATTTGCACTACCAGGAGTCATCATATCCATCTCAACCAAGTTGAATCCATACGATGGGCGTCCTAAATAGTTTACTAATACACTTGCTGCTTGATACATATTAAATGAATCTATAGTGTATACAAATCCATACATTCTGTCTATAGTTACATCCACATATGCACTGTCGTCTCCCAGTGTCATTCTAACTCCAGGAGTTTCATCGTTATCATTTTCCCATTTAATTACAATAGGATCAAATTTTATATATCGTTGCATTGCTAATCCCTCAAGAACTATTGAAGGGGTAGCTTTGGTAATTATATGCTTCTTCTTAACGGCAAATACACCATCAGGTCCAAACCATTTTAATACTTCTTTTAATTTCTGTCTAAGAAGAATCATATCCTGTGCTCTTATCATAACAGACCATTTAGTATCAGTCTTATCTATGGTAAGAAAATATTGGAATGTCCTTCTCATAGTTACTAACTTTCCAGTTTCACTGAATTTGCTATAATAACTATATTCTTTATGATAATGGTATCTTCGGTCAGGATCTATTTTATCGGATAAAGATACATTTATCCTTAGCATAGCTCTCGACCCTAAATAGAAGACATCATCACTTAATTTATCGTAGTCTACGTATTGAATAGGTCGTTTCATCTGACCCTCCTTTAGATAATAGTGTTACTGTGAAGTTCAGGTAGAGTTTAAACTCTACCTGTCGCCATGTTGATAAATCCATTATCTAAAGCAATTATCACGTTCACTCGCTGATTTGCAATCAGTACAGGCTCAGATGCCATAATACGAATATTTGCTGGGTTTTCATAACCAGTTATACTGAAACTATTAACTCCATATAACTCATTAGCTAAAGCCCCAGCTTTGTCTAGCACATTTATAGCCTGCCAAAGGCCTGGATTGTCTTTTATTGCTGGATAGAGATCATTTCTACATAAGATCTCTACACTACCATTCTGATTTATATTTGTCCAGATATGATCTGGGACTATTGTATTTTGCTTGGTAAATACATAACTTGGTTCTGTACTTACTCTTGTAAATGCATTCATAGTTTTATTCCTCCTCTGATTTTACTAAAACAATTTCAGGTTGTTCAAGTACTTTAATCAATACGCTGCGATCTTTGCAATCGAATTGAATAGATTCTACATGTAAAGTGTATGGATTTTTCAAATCTTCTTCAGTGATCTTATCTGAAGTATATAAATAAACACGTTTCAGTTTCATTTTATATAATTCAGAAACTTCATCCTCAACATATTCGTCGTTGAAAAAGATCCCTCCCATCTCGCTTTTCATTATACCAACAGATACATGTGAAGTGCACACAGTGCGACTTACATGTATCTGTTTCTCTCCGGCCTCAAAATCCATGTACTCAAAAAAGGCATTTTCAAGTTTTGTTTTTGCAATTGCTCGAATAATCATAATTATTCTCCTCCTTAAATATGTTTTTATTTTCATTATAATAATATATAACCATAAAAAAGTTTCCTAGGGAGTTAACTCCCTAGGAAAATCAAGTTAAAGAAGATGTGTCGCTAGGATTTATGTCCTATCGTAAAAGGTCTGATTAACACAGTATCCTTTGTGATAAAAGGTCTCACTTTTGGATTTTTTATGCTTTCAGAAACTTTTACTACTCTGTTATACGTGTTAAATAATTCTTGATCATTTAATTCAACTACAGCACAATCTAATGCATACTTCTTAAAGATAAATCTCTTCTCTAAAAAGTATTTATTACAATGTCTGAATCCTTTATCTACCAATTCAATGTAGTAGGTATTATTTGCTCTAGTTCTTCCTAGAGTTTGTCTAGCTAATACTTCTGATTTAAAAGGTTCTGCTAGTACTAAAGTACATTTAAGCCCCTTTATATCCATAGCAGCTCCAGCTGATTTAGTTGTAGATAAAATAATTCTTCTAGTGAGAGCAAACTGTTTATCTTCGGATGATACCATAGATGTAAATATACCAATGTCGTTCTTAAACATTGGGAAATATTCTATGATCCATTGATAAAAGTTTGATATGGCTTCGTTTGTTCCTATATAGATAAGAAGTTTATCGTCATATGATTTACATAGCTTAGAGAATATAAAATCTAATACGGTTGCTGCAGCCATCTGAAAGTTATGATTAGATACAATATAATTGGTATATTTATTTCTATCTAATCCATATTTATTCTTACAGAAAGCTATAGTCTTCGGTGATGGTCTGCTATTATATCTCATAGCTACATAATGCGTATGGGGATCAGAATCTTCATGGAATAAATCTATTGCTAATACATTCTTAAATGCAGTTTGATATATTCGATTCTCTTCATCATTTGATCTTGCCGGTGTAGCTGTAAGATAGAATGTTTTATAAACAGAGCTATGATAATCAATCATACACATATTATCGAAGTTAGTGTGAGCTTCATCGTAGAACTTTAATCCTACTCTCATAAACTCAAATAATTCATCTACTTTATCCCAACCATGAGTATCTCCATAACTTTTTAAAGTTCCATGAGTTACAAGAAATACTTTAATTGCTTTTCTATCTTCTTCACTCTTTTGAAGATATCTATAAATAGATCCTGACCCGTCTAGATCAAAGATCTCTTTAGCTTCTATATTGGTATATTCTAATATACATTTTTCCCATTGCTGTAATACAGATTTGGAATAAGTTATAATAACTGACTTTATTCCATATACTGACATAGTACCTATAGATACATATGTCTTTCCTTTACCAGTATTAAGATTTATTGATAATTGAGACTTTCCTTGTGTATCTTTATATTCTCCTCTACCAGTAGCAAATCTCAATGCTTTTACTTGATCATCATCTCTTGGGAGATATTTGATCTTGATATCATTGTAGGTATCGTACTTATTGAATTTATTTACTTCAATCTCTGCTGATAATCCTGTAAGTTGTTCTACATACCATATATCCAATCCTCTTGGAATATATAATGTATTTGTTTCGGAATCATGTTTTAAACCTACGTATCTATATGAATGAGTAATAGGTTCATATATTGCGAAAAATTTTTCCAACTTCGGACAATCGCCGAAGTTGTATCCAGTAATTTCTATTGATGAATTTCTTACTATTAATCTATCCATTATATTACCTCACACTTCTTTCATTATTGGTTTGTTTGGGCTAATTTGAGAATTTACAAGCATGAAAATATCTTAGTAAAGTAAAGGGGTAATGTACTACATCCCCAGAATGGAGTGTGTTAAATGATTAATGACAAACAAAATTTATTACCAGTAAAAGATTATGATTCTATAATATATACCTATAATAAGATTATAGATGAAATAGAATCATGTTTAAAAGCAGGTGACGACTGTAGTAATAATTTTAAATTGTTTCTTACAGTTAAAATGCTTAAAAATGTAAATAATATTGTAAAACGAGAATTACCATCTGAATTGAAAGAAAAATTTACAACTAATATTGTATCTAATACTCTTAATCCAAATATAGGATTTGAAAGTATTAGAGAATCTACAAAATGTATTATATATCAAATAAAAGTTCACGAATCTAAAGTAAAAAAATGGTCAAAACAATCTAAAAGTTATTATAATAGTAATATCGGTTATGTATTACCTCTTTTAAATACTATTGTATTTCACACCGGCTGGTGTTTACTTGAAGCTAAGAATATTGATATTTTTACGCATTTCTCGAACACAATCGAAAAAATATCAGATCTTAAAACTTTAAGTTGCTATCCAGATACATATGACTTTATTGTAAAATATCAGGGATGGATAGTGGATTTGATTATTACGCCGTTTCTTGGTTCTTTATACAACTTAACTGTTGGTCAAAGAGAAATAATTAAAGTAGAAAAGGAGAATAATGAAGATGAACGAAAAGAACAATAAACCTATGAAATTAAGAGACTACTACTATCAGGTAGGATACAAAATGTTAGAGTTTAATACATACACACATGTAGCGAATGCAGTTTCGATGTATTATGTAGAGAAAGAAAAACAAAACTTGTCAGAATATCGAATATATACGAATCCTAGCAATGTACAGTTAAAAATGCAATTGCAATGTGAATGTATTTCCAAAGCCATTAATACTATCTATACTAGGATTAATGAACTTCCTAAGATGACTATAGCTCAATTCGAAAAGCAGCTTCTTAAATCAGATCAAATAGAAATTAAGTTCGGAGAGATTTACAAGGTAGCGGAAGATTACTATACTTCATTAGATAAGATTTGCGATGAATTGAAAAATGTAGGAAAAGCAATAGATATCCGGGAAAAATTAGCTCCCGAATTAATTACTCTAAAATCACGTTTAAATTCAGTATCATTTACAAATGATAACCATTACTTCATCTGGAAATTATGGTTTTTGACTGGAATACTTTCAGCGAATTGTTTGAACACTACTCAAACAAGATGTGTAGAAATTGTTGAAATTATAGTTCCATGCTACGAATTGATATTCAACAAGATAAGATCTCTTTGTGTAGATAAAGCTGATAATATTACTATATCACCTGAAGACGATTTCATGCATTTTGATGAAGTTCCAAATGTAGATTTTAATATTACAATAGCTAAATAAGGAGTAATAAAATGAAATTAGATGTAAATAATATTGATAGAATCAGAGGAATTATCCAGACATACGATGCATATGATACTATTGCACAAACTTTAGGTGAATATTTAATTGAAAAAAAGGAATACAAATCATCAGATGAATATTACAAATTAGCATACAAAACTTTAAAAAATATTATTGAATCTCTTCATACTATTCCTGATAAGTTGGTATCTGAATTTGATAAAAAATTAGCAGAAAATCCCCGGAGCTTAGAAATCGAAACTGCCATTAGAAAGGAAATTGACGAATGTGCTGAAACATATGCAGCTCTGGTTAAAAAAGTAGAACCATATTCTGACGATGCAGCTTCAGTAATAAATGGTATTAAACGTCAACTCTCTGCAAAAAATATTTCTGATTCAAAATCATCTATAGAGCAATTATACTTGAGGTTAGAGACAGCATATCTCCACGAACCATGGTATGATTATGGGAAAGGAAATGAAATTAGAAATCTTTGTGATAATATAGTATCATATCTTAGTGAATATTTTAATATAGTTTGTGCTATAGTTTTAGAGTGCAGCGATACATTAGAAATATAGAATAAAAATGGAGTAGAGCATAATTGCTCTACTCCAAAACTTTTGTTAAAGTTCAATTTTTTAATTGTATATTATAATAGTGAATGGGGATAGCGATGTGTCGTATCGCTATCCCCATACCCCCTAATGAAAGGAGATGATAAAATGATATTAAACAAAACATATACGTTTACGGATAACGATTCGTCTAATCCTTACGTACATAGTTTTCCAATTATCACAAAGTGTGATAATGGTGACGGTACCTACATAGGTACGTTAGATACAAATAAGATGTCTTCAAAAGATAAATTATTTGCTATCTCTCAAGCTCCAATATTATCACGCTTTTCGGTTGTTGGAGTTTAGTAACGGTCCGTGCGAAGACCATTACTAAGAAGTTAGAGGTGTAGTATTATACTACACCTCTTTCTTTTTTTAACCTGTAACTGTAGGATTTACTTCATACTCTTCAAGGATCTCTTTAATGTGCTCAGCTTCGTTAGGATAAGCTGCTAAAACAGCATCCAGATCTAATTGTCCGTTTCTAATCTGATTTGCTAAATACTTAGCAAAATTATCATTAGTTGCCATAATTATTCCTCCTTAAAATCTTTCATAAGAAGTTCATTAACAGCACTTTCAAGAAGAGTAATTCTTTCTTTATCAGAAAGCTCCACATTCTCATACTGATAAGTAACTTCTTTACGTTCATGGTCATAATAAGCAACAGCTTTTTTTCCGACTATTGGTGTAGGATTCGGAAAATCATTTACAAAAAATCCAGTCTTAGATAATTCATCTCTTGTTTTACCAAGACCAGATACTGGATCGAAAGGCCTTCTATGTACAAATGTAACTACCCCAGAAGATTTATCGCATCTGATATATACCTCTGCCATTTTTATGTCCTCCTTTACATACGCTAGAATATTATAGTAATGTTTTTCATAATGATATATTATTACTATGAGAATAAAAATTAAAAGGAGGTCTTTTAAAATGGGAGAACAAAAGAAAATATTAGTACCAGACAGAGAAAGAGAGTGTTATATGAAGTTTATTCATAGCGTGAATAAGAATATAATACTTAATGGATTTAAAGAGGAGTTTTCCTTTCAACAACTTCAGGAGATCACGAAATCCTATTCATATGATACGTTATTACTCAACGCCCCGTATTATATCTTGGGAGATTTAACTGTATCGTTTGAAGTTTTAAGAGCAGAGTTAAGATCTGTATTCATCAATATAAGTGATGATTTTGCACAAATGACTCACAAAGTAACTGTTAATGGAAAAGGAATATCTATAAACCATATGCTGCCATGCTTAGTGACAGATATTATATCTTCAATGAATAGTGACAGATACACTGCATCAACAACAATTCCGCAGATATTTAATTTTCTGAAATCATATAACAGTGAATACTGGGAACACCAGAAGAAAATATGTGTACGAATTTTTAATAAATTCGTTATGCGTACTTATAATACACTTAAAGTAGTAGAGGGGGTAGAATAATGAAACTAGGTACACACAAAGACCAAATAAAATATAAGTTGGAACAGTATGAAAAAGCAGAACAATGTGTAGATGCATTGTGTGATATTAAAGATGATATTGAGTATTTTCTTTCAGGTAATAAATCTACAATTTTTGTAATCGAGACAGTAAATAAGTTGTCTAACCGGCATTCGGAATGTACTAGATTTATGGAAAAATCACAATTCATTTGCGATTCGGCAGAAGCATCTAAAATACCTAAATTATTAGAAAATATTATGGACCCAGCTAAACTTATATCTGAATACGTAAATGATGTAATGGCTAAGGTTACTCAATCTATATTCACGCCACCCACAACATTAGCTAGTTCCTTTTTTGGTATGGGTAGATTAATTGAATATATAATGAAAAATTACACCAACTCGCATTCATTTTCATGCATCCACAATATAGGGCAATTGTATATAATGGTAGATAAAAATAAATTTGAAATAGATTGGGTAGAGTTTTTCAATACTTGGAAAGATATATGCGATATCGAAATATCTATACTGACTGATTATATGTCTAGTATAGATATAGACGATATCTATGATATTAATAAAACGATATATTGGGCAACTTATACTGACCCTGAACTTTGGCTATATGCAAGTGTATCTTGCCAAAGCTATGAAACCGAAGATATCTTTTATACTGGAGATATAATCATGATCGATGGCAATCCGTATATATTTACTGGTGTGATGAGAAATACACTATATAGTGATGATGAAAAAGAATATATCTATAGAGCAATACTTAGATGCGATAAAATAGATAATGAAAAGGTAGTACTTATCGAAGCAAGTGAGCCTAATTGTCCGTTTAACATTGGTGAAGGTACTATAATAACAGTGAATAAAATGAATTTAGAATCAATGGAGGTAGTAAGATGAGTATTACTGTAAAAGATCATATAAATCAAATAAGAGAAAAAATAGCACTGTATGATGAGGCTAACGAAATTGTACAAAGATTAGAGGATATCGTTAAAAGAGTAGACAGATCTTCTAAATCTAATCAACCGTTAGTAATTACTACTGTGGTAAATACTATCTCAGATTGGCATTCTGAATGCGCTGCGTTTATAGAAAAGCATATTAAGAAATCTTCATATTCAGAAAATATCACATCTAAATTGGAGAACGTTATGGATATTGCTAATAGTGTAACTGAATTTATAAATGCCATGTCAGATGTGATGGAAAATTCAATATTCGATCCAGCTTTGATAACAAGTGATACGTTTCTGGAAATCAAAACAATAACACAGCATATATTAGATACTTATAATAAATTCCCATATTCATGCCAATGCATAGATGAACTTGCTAAATTAACCATGATGATAGATTGGGACCGATACGAAATTAAATGGGAAAACTTCTTCTCTACATGGGAATCTATTTGCAAGGTTGAAATCAATATCATTAATGAATATATTGATTCTATTGTGATAGATAATGTGCCTGATCAGGCTATACCAACAGTTGAATATTTAGAATCGATGGAGGACTAAAAGATGATTGAAATTTATGTAGATGCACCTGTGTTACATGTAAATCTTGAGTACAATCCGCCCAAAATAACTGCGGAGATAAATGAATTGTCTTTCGAATGTGGTGATATTGTATTTATGCCATGGACTACGAAAACAGATAAAGGAGTGACAAGAGAAAAACGTAAAGCTAGAATAATAAAGATCCAAGATGATTATATGGTCTTAGATGCATCGGAACAATTTGAAAGTAGAATAATGAAAGAATCTTTTTTACATTTTAAAGATGTAATATGTGGCGAGCTTCTACAATCTCGTCAATTCGATCTTTTAGATATTATGAATACTAATATCACTGTAACGAAAGAGAAAAGATTATATTATACTCGTAATAATAATAGTTCTACTGAACGTTTCTCTATTGGTGATATAATAAGAGTTAAAAATAACCCAGCGTCATCAACTGGTTGTGTTGGCAAGCTTGTAGATATAACTGCCACGCCAACAGCAAAACTAGATTGCTCTACACCAATGAATAGCTATATACAAACTATAACACCATCTTCTCGTGTAGCATTAGAGCATTACGACTTGGAAGGAGATGATTAATTATGGTACTATCGTTTGGAGATAAGTATGTATTAAGAGTATATGGTGAAGACCTTAAATTGATCGATGTGATTGCACGCGGTAAAGTAGTTACTTTTAAGAGAGATGATATAACTACGCAAAAAGCAACAGTATTATCTGTAACTCGTGATAGTTTGGAGTTGGATATTTCTCGGAAATATAATAACAAAACGACTACAATTAAGATTAAAGATTATCTGGCTGACACGTATGAAAATGCAACTTATCATGTAAATAAAGAGCCCTTCATATCCGATAAAGATGAAGTGATATTTAAAAATCAGGTTGTGAAAATTAGAGAATCAGATTCTCTATTATCTTTGATGACAGGTAGAATCATGGATATATCTTTCAGTGGTATTAATGTGCAGAATGGATTGGCTAAATGCAGACTATTATTAGATACATCTGTAGAAGGAGAAAAGCGATTTATTGATAAAAATTGCACAGAGATTGCTAACGATTATATAGCTACATTAGTAGAAGAATAAAAGAAAGGGAGTATGCTTTCGCATACTCCCGTATTATTTTTTTTTGAGTGGGGAGCGGATACTCGTGTCCGCTCCCCTGAGGTCTTTTGAAAATCACTATACCAACAAATAGTACATGAGGTCCACTTCGTCCACAATAAAAACCGAAGGCAATAAGAGTTAGAGTTCCGCCCAATCATCTAACTCTTATTACATTGTTATCAAGTTTTAAATTTTCATCAGAGTCGAATAACTTATAGATGCTTCTGCACCCATTCTTGGAATTCCTACTGATTCAAATGGGAAGTTTGAAATATTATCATTTATGATTGTCTTATAATCAATAAACTTAGCTATCCACTCTGGAGGTTTTACATCCCCTGGAACTGCTATTGCATCTATTACTAACTTTCTCATCTTCTGAGATTCTGTATCAGATGATTTAATATTAAAGATTCTTCCCTCACTGAAGATATCAAGGAATCCTTCAAACACATTCGGGTACTCATCCTTAATTGATTCAATATTTGCTGGTGTGATAATTACCTTTACTATATCGATGGTATTACGTGTGTTTAGATCAATACCTTCCAAACCATCCTTTACTTTATTCCAAACCATTGATGCTTTAATACCTTGAATTCTTAATGGTTCATCATAATTATCAATAGCTTTAATTACTGCCGGTTTATAATATTTCTTTTCGCCTTTTCTTAAAGAAGCCTCTATATTCTTCTCAAGAATTGCAATCTTCTCAATGATTCTAACCTGATCAATATGATCTGCTACTAAGATATCTTCATATAATATCTTCTGCAACTCATCTTTGATACTAGGGTTCAATGTAGATTTGTTTATTGCCATTCCTTTTACATCCAAAGCTCTTTCTCTTGTTTGCTCAAGAATAACTCCCTCTTTAAGTTCCTGATTAGTTGCATAATTCTTTTTATTCATTGTAAGCAATGCTCTACTGAACAAGAACTCATTCTTAAGATACAACAGACATTTCTTATTCTCTCCCCAAGAGTGATTTGTTTTTGTATAAGTTACAATATATTCATTACATAAATTACCTGCAATATATGCAATGATATTGATAATACTGAATCGCAAGTTATTCTGAGGAATCATTACAAACGGTCTAGTCATTGATTCTTTTTCAATAACTTCATCTGTAAAGAAATCATATCTAACCTCTTTCACTGGAACTAATCTTAAAGCTTCTTTATTTCCTTCAAGATATTCTCCAATATCATCAATCTCCATTCCTGCAATAGGAATCTTTTCTCCCTCGATCTTGTCTAATACATAGTGATAGAATGCATCAAATGTAACGATAGTACTATCTGTATCTGATATAACACATACATCTTTAATCATATTATTACATCTATCAATCCTATCCATGTACATATGATCATAAAATACATATTCTCTAAACAGATCCTGCAAAGCATCCAATTCTACTTTAATCTCTTCCGGAACATTATTCGGTGATAAGTATGGTTCTTTTAAAGTTTTCAAGATATACTTAATTCCGTTAATGATTGTCACATTATCCAAGAATGCATATAAGTTATTCTTATAGAACAATCTATTTAGATTTTCCTGATCCAGATTTCTTCATACTGTATATATGATTCTTGCATCGTTATAATCCGGAACCCATTTAAGTTTTCCTTTTCTCCAATCTCCACAGGTTTTCATAATCTTGATAAATACTTCTTCTAATGAAATATTTCTGTTTAAGATCTGATTATCATTGAATCTACGATTAGGTTTTTCAAGACAAACACAATCGATGAAATGCAATACTTCTTCTAATGAAGCAAACTTTACATTGTTTGCCATAAAGCTTTCAAAGAACATTGTTGCTGTAGAAATTGTAGATCTACCTTGCATTGTAATGGATGCTGCTACATAAAGATTATACAATAAACTAGATGCATTTCCCAAACACCCGTATATACTATTACAATCTCTTTTATCACGTTTTCTTCACATCAGTTCGCTAATCTGATGCAGTTCTTTTATGAACTTCTCTAGTATTTCTCTAGAAGCCGAGACTATATCTTCATCTCAATATGAGATGTTCCGCACTTCGATTTAAGGGAATCTCACCCGCCGCTTGGCCCTACTCCTGTTGGTCTTCTAAACCCATTGGGATAGTCGTTGAACTTTATCATCTCCTTTCTATAATGATCTTAGCTGCTGATTAGTGATTACATATTGGTAACTTAGCACTCTCTAGAGCTTTTATCTCAGCATATACCATCCAGATCACTTGTTTCTGTCTTTCGACAACCATTATATTTTCACATAATGGTGGATCGGGCTTTACACTTTCCCAGCAATTCACGGAATGCTTTTTGCTATTCGTCACCGAATAACCTGCCTAGCAATTAAGCAATTGGAAAAGGTTATATTTCGCTGCATTCTCATAATCATGTTTAGCTAAAGCTTCAAACATTTTAGCTTTATCTATATCCCTACCCTCCATGAATGATTTGATCATTTCGCATAAAGGATTCATTTTTTTACTATGTTTTTTAAACAAAACTCCATAGGCTGTACATATTGGTTGCCTTTCATTTATCCAATTTGCCATATCCAACAATGTACCATTTAACATTTCTTTGGTATAATTATTGTGAATCTTACATGGTACCTCTTTGTATCTTTTATTTATAGAATACTGTATAGCATCTCTAATATCAGATCTCAGCATTTGAGGCTGATAAGTTGAAATTAATCTACACATTTCTTCTACATAATCATTGTATTGAACTGCCATTTTATCCTCCTATCTTGACCAGAACTGGTCAAATTACGTTCATTATTATTAAGTTCATGGTAGTATAAAACATAATTCAATAGATTTCTATACATATAAACATGTAATTAATATCTAGGCCTAAATAAGGATATTTAGATTAAATATTGTTAAAGGAGGAAATAACATGTTATTTGAAGATATTATTGGATCATCAAAGAATGACCTTATCCATGAAGAATTTAAAGACACATCATTACTGGAAGAAGTTATGATCGCAGATGAAGTTGCACATCTTCCGCAGGATAAAATTCAGGAATTCTGTCAGGCTGGTGGAGTCGGAGAGCAGCTGGTTCAGGAAGGAAAGCTTCGTAGAAAAACTCTTGTACGTCTGAATAAGACAGATGACCTTACAAGAAGAACAAAAATGGGAGCTCTGCTTCTGGCTAAAGAGCACAATGATCCGCTGTACGCTAAGCTGGTTAAGAATCGTCAGCAGAAACGTGATCTTGTTGATAAGATTATGCGTAAGTATGGAAATAAAGGTAAAACTGTTGCTAAGAAGGCTCAGGCTGAGTATCTGCACGGAAAATCATCTGCACTTCCTAAGAACTTCCAGAAGTTCGGTGGTGCTGATCGTGTAGGAGAATAAATTCTACAATTGCCATTTTATCGTTTTTAAGCGCCAACGTTTTCTTATATAAAAATAAATTCATATCACGTTACCCAGTAGCTAGGGTAACGTGATCTTTATTTGTATATTATAATAATGAAGCAAAAATAGTAAATCCTTATATATGCCAAAACACATATGTAAAGAGGATTTCAAAGGAGGCAAAAAACCATGAACCAACAAATGCTTTTTCAGGAACAACAGGCTGTGGACAGACTTGTTCCACAGCCGCAGTATTCGTGTTATGCTGAGCTAATATCTACAGGCGCTCAAACTGTAGATACCAGTATTTTTACAGATACATCTGTAATTGACACACATTTCTACCAGATACTGAATATTTTATATGATGGTATCGAAACAGAACAAGTACAAACTGGAGTAATCTATGTAAGGTTTACCGATAATGAAGTAGTTAAATTATCTATATTTGATTATTGGTTTAATCTGTTATTCTGGGGATTACCAGTTTCCGCATCTTTACCGATTGACTCAAGGTACTTATTCTTCTCAGAAAATATTGATCAAGGGTGCATTGCAGAATACATTAATGATAGGTTCTTGAAGATCAATAGAGAAAAATACTCTAATATTCAGATTAACAATATGATCGATGATGTGATGTTTAAGTTCCAGTATATCGATCACTTTTCATTATATCTGTATAATACAGCAAATAATGAAGATACTATCGATTTGATGAGAAATGATAAAGAATTCTATGATGCTATTCATTGTGATTTATCTCAGGCTAATATTGAAGATATCAAAGATCTTGGTACTCAATATACTGAGAAAGGAATTCAAAGAATTCTTCAATCTGGAACTCATTGGGCAATTCCTTATTTCAAAGCAAGGGAAGGAATCAATAAAAAACAGTATCGAGAATTCCAATTCAATATTGGTACAGTACCTAATAGTGAGGGTGGAGTGTATCCGAGAATCATTAACGGTAACTTTGCTAATAGAGGTATTACAGATCCTTTTGATTATATGATCGAAGCAGCTAAAGCAAGGGAAGCTCAGATCCTGTCACATAAGAACGTAGGAGAATCAGGAGCTTTTGCTCGTATTCTTGGACTGAATAATATGGATGATAGAATCTATCCAGATCCAAACTATGTATGTGACTCTAAGCATTTCGTTAAAGTTACGATTAAAAATGCTAAGATGCTTAATATGTATAAAAACAGGTATTATCGTTTCAGAGAAGATGGTATCGAATATAAGATGTCGTCTGAACCACTGAACGATAATGCGGATCTTATCGGACAAACATTATTGTTTAGAAGTCCAATCACATGTTCATGCAGAACAAGAGGTCATGGTATCTGTTATAGATGCTATGGTGGATTAGCAAAGACAAATCATGATATTAATATTGGACGAATTGCAGCTGAGTTATTATCTGCAATGCTTACACAGCGACTGTTATCAGCAAAACATCTTCTGGAGACTTATATCAAGAAGCTTCAATGGTGTGCATCGTTTGATTTGTTCTTCGATGTAAATTTCAGTTCTATTAGATTGAAAGAAGATATGGAGTTCAAGAAGTACAAGATTATCATTGATCAGGATGATATCGATTCTGATGAAGATGATGACGATGCAACTGGAGTATATGAGTTCAGTAAATATGTAACTTCATTTAAAGTAATGGATCCTAAAGGTGCTATCTATGATATTTATACCGCAGATGAAGATAATATGTATCTGAGTGTAGAAACAGATAAACTTCTTAAACGTAGAGGGGTTAATGGAGATAATCAGTATATCATCAATATGGATGATTTTAAAGATAGCAATATCTTCTTCATTCAGGCACAGAATAACGGATTAAGTGCAACTCTTAAGAAGATCCAGAATATTATCAATAAGAAGCAGGAGATTGCTAAACTTGGAACTAAAGATGCAGTTGTGCAGGAGATGATGGATACTATTATTGATGGTGGTTTAAGTATTGATGCAATTCATGTAGAAACTATCCTGGCTCATCAGTGTGTATCTAAAGATTCTAACTTACTTGATCCAGAATGGCAGTATCCTAATGAGCAGCATCGTATGATTAGTCTTAACGAAGCTTTGAAAGATAATCCGTCCGTTACTGTATCTCTTATGCATAAGAATGTAGGTAAGTTGTTATTCTATCCATTGACATTCCAGAAGTCTAAAGCTTCTGTATTAGACTTATTCTATATGACTAAACCACAGAATTATATGTCGATGAAACCAGTGCATTCTAACTTGCAGGATGACAAAGAAGTTGAAGGTGATGTAAAACCATTCACAATCAATCTCAATCGTAAAGATGCTACGATGTAAAATTTGTGGAGTAGGGATAATCCCTACTCCATTTTCTTTTTTGTAAAAGTTCGATTTTTCAATTGTATATTATAATAGTGATATAGTAATATACTATATCCACGTCATGTTTTTACTGAGTTTAAACATTTCGTGCCTCCGACTTAAATTTGGGCGGGCGATGTGTTATTCGCCCGTCGACAATAAGAGAGCACGATAAAACATGACAGTTACACAATGATAAACCTTAAGAGGAGGAATATACAATGAAAAAGAGAAATGAAAAAAGGAACCTGTCAACAGAAAGCAAGATGGTCATCGGATGGATGATCATCGCAACAGTACTTGGAGCCCTTGGAGCATTAGGGCTCTTTATGTTATTGGTTGGATTATCCAACTGCTTAGACGTACCAATGATGAGCACAGCAATATACGTGGTTGGTGGATTAGCATTCACCGTTGTCGGTATTTGTGGTGAGAAATTTATTATCACACGATTAGCCGACAAACAGTATATTGAAAGTGTTTATGATTGGTATTGCAAATAATAGAGTGGGGCTTCGGCCCCACTCTTCTTTTTTATTTTTTTTTTCTTAAAAACCTCTAAAATTGTACATCCTGGTAATATTGTACGAAAGGAGGTAATCTCGTGGTAGTACAGCAACCCACGATTCAAACTGAAGTGTATTATCAAATGGAAACTAGTAATAAGAGTTTCATAGATATGCATTTCTTTTTGAAAGCTAAAGGAATAAAGAATAATAGATTCTTTTTAATTTTATACGATAGAGATTTAGCGGGAGTGGATCCTAGAGATCCTACGCTAAATGAGATGATGAAAGCTAAGATTCTCCGAGAGTGTATGGTGAATTATTGGTATTTTATCAGAGAAGTAGTAGTTATCCCTGTGCAGGGTGGTGACGTTGGTGGTGGTGCCAAATATAAACTTCATAGAGGAAACTTAGCAATGAGCTGGGCCTATCTTCTTAACTGGAATATATTCTTGGAACTCCCCCGACAGCACGGAAAGACTATAGGAAGTATATGCTTCTATCTATGGGTATATAACTTCGGAACAACCAACTCAGAGATGATGTTTATGAATAAGAAACATGATGACTCTAAGTTGAACTTAGCTCGTTTGAAAGAGATCAGGAATGCTTTACCAAGGTACTTAAGAATGGATGAAGTGCCAGGTAAAGATGGTAAACCTACAAAAGTTCCAGAAAACGTAGAATCTATGAAGAATGTATATAATAACAATAAGATCTCCACAAAGCCTGGTGCTAGAAATAAAGCCAATGCTAATAGTATTGGTCGTGGTTGCACTATGCCTATACACTGGTACGACGAGTATGCTTTCATACTCCATAATAGTATAATCTACTCAGCAGCAACACCTGCATTTGCAACTGCATCTAAGAATGCTAAAGCTAATGGTGCGCCATATGGTATTTGTATTACAACTACCCCTGGCGACATGACTACGGCTGAAGGATTAGATGCATTCAATACCAAAGAAGCTGCAATTAAATTTAATGAAGCTTTCTATGATTATAATTATCAGCAATTACAAGAGCTTAAAGCTAGTAATACTGATAGTAGTTTCTTATACGTTAGATTTACATATAAGGAATTAGGATCTGGAGAAGATTACTTCAAACAGATCTGTATCGACATGAAGAAAGATTGGCCTGCTATCAGGCGTGAAGTTCTTCTTGAGTGGTCTAATAGTTCAGACAACTCACCATTTACAAAACAAGATCTTGATACAGTTAAATCTCTTATTAGGGAACCTGTAACACAACTTTGTTTATGTAATTATTATTATATGGACGTATACCGTCCTATGGCTGTAGAGAGTGTACATTGGCCTCCGTTGGTTGGAGTCGATGTATCAGGAGGTTATAGTAAAGATGCTTCTGCTATTACAGTAGTAGATTCTCGTACTACTGAAACAGTAGCATGTCTGAACTGTAACTATATCTCTATACCGGATCTAAGTAAAGTTATATATGAATTAGTAACGAAATATTTACCAAATGCAATAGTTAATGTCGAACGAAACGGAGTAGCTTAACGGCAAATCTCAGTATATTCGGTAACGAGTATATTTCAAAGGGTTAATTGCTTCGAAGAGGGTCAATAGCTCAACTCACCACAACGTGATCCGTAAGGATGAGCGTGATGGTTGCGAAAGCAGAAAAAAGTAGTTGAGATGGATCTAAGGTTAAATCCTAACGGTCTAGTGACAAGCCCTTGTGTAGCAGCGAAATATCAGTATAATATATTAGTAATATTAGGAGGGATAAAGATGAAATGGAATTTTGTTATTGATATAAAAGAAGATAAGTCTTTCGATCTCTACATTGACAATCAACTTATGAAAACGAATGAAGTAATATTTGATAGTCTTGGTGAGAAGATGAGAGCTTATTATATAAAAACAGATGATCGCAGATTACAACACGCGATATCTATAGTAATAAAGAATTCTGAATTATATGTAATCGCCAATATCAAAGAGTATTATAGTGAATGCAATAAACTATATGGTACTTTTGATGATGATATTTATAAGTGTCCAAAAATTACTTATACTACTGATAACGTTCAACGATCATCCCCTGACGGGGGAGTAGAACTCCAAGCTAATGGGAGAAGAAAAATCCTTGACCTATATAGATATAGGTATGACATATGATCTGCTCACGTTCTGTAATAGAAGTGCTAGGAATTGGCCTAGGGATATAGAGTTGCGTCTATATTTAAACATCAGGGTTTCGGAGCCAGTGTGCTTGCGACATTAATCAAAACTAAGATTAAACGTAATTTGTATTATGAAATTAAAGAAAGATGTTTTGAGGAGAGAGCTCAAGGCATGACTATTACTAAGATGAATAAGAAGGTTAAAGTATATGGTTACGATGAAACTAAAACTAATCGTGAACTTCTTATGGGTATTCTTAGAGATAGAATGGATAATCATAAAGCTAAATTTATCTCACCAATCATATATAGTGAATTATGTACACTAGAAGTTAAGAAGAATGGTAGAATTGAACACTCTTCAAATGCTCATGACGACCAAATCTTCTCTTACTTACTTGCATTATATATTTGGTATGAAGGTAAAGATCTTATGGAGAGATATGGTCTTCAGAAAGGTACTGTTACTACAGATGAAGATGTAACTGTAGAAATGGGACTTGGTGAGAACCTTGAAGATATCTCTCAAGATATGAGTATCGATGAGAATGAAATTATCGGAGATACTAAGAGTTTCTTTGAAGAAAGTAAATCTATCTCATACAAACAATGGCAACTTCAACAAGAAGCTGAAAACCGAGCTGCCGACGAAATGATTAAGAATAATCCTAGAACTAGAGAAGCTTGGCATAAACATAATCATCTTGAGGATGATGGAGCTGGTATGGGAGTATTTACTATTCCAAGTGCAGTATTTGATTCATATTATGAAGAAGATACTACTAAATCGGAACTTCAAAAACAATTTGAATCTATAAATGATTTAAGATAAAGGAATTGCCCTAGAGCTATATTGGCTCTAGGGTACTTTTCTAGTATACCAGACACATATTATTAATTTTAAATGATTGGAGGAAATATTTATTATGAATTTTGCAGATAATTCAGATTACACTATTGTATCTAATAATGAAGCTGCTAGTATCATTTGCAGATTTACTCCTGAAATGATTGAAGATACAGTTAGATCAGCTATATCTACTAAATATAATAACTACTCTATGTCTTTAGTGAATATCGTAGAAGCATTAGAGACAAACTATAAAATGTCTTTTGCTGGGTTGCCGGAGTATAAAGGAGAGATCAATTCGTCTAGAGAAGATTCATATAGAAATATAATGAACCTTATCTGCCAAGCGCATGATCTTAAGTATGTGCTGAGGGAAAATGACGATATCTATTCTGCCGCATATTATACATATGATCTTCTGATCTCCCAGTTTAACGTACGGATCATTAGCTTCTTCGTTAATTATATTAACAGGGAGAAGAATACATTGTATGAGACTCTTGAGCTGGCTGCTAAGAGAAAAGATGATTCTCCTTACAGCAAGAAATTGTATAAGAATGGAAGCCCTAAACTAGCTACTATCCATGCTAACCTTGAATATGTGTTGGAGAATATCTGCGCATACGATATTAATTTTCAAGATTTTCTGGAACTTGCTTATATTCCAGATAGAGTAAAAGCTAGACTGCTACAATCTATTCTTATAGATTGTGGAGATTTTTTCACTAGAATTATAGTACCATACTTTAAATCTAACTATGCAACACTGGTAACTCATATTAAGTTTGCATTGCAAGGTCTTGCTACCGCAGAGCTATCTGATTTAGTTTAGGAGGTAATTATGAATGAAATAACTAAAATTACTATTCTCCATACAGAGAATGGAATAACTCTTGAACCAGTGGCAAGTATATATGTGGATCAAGATCCTTTCGTATGCTTTGCTCGTATGTTTACGGAATATTATGTATATTCATATTGTGGGCATGACTTATTTAATCTGTACCTCACTCGTATGCCTTACTTTGTTGAGATAAAAGAGATTGGTAAAGCAGATAATCTTGCTAACTTTACACTACCAAGATATCCAAATATCGATCTTGCATTGAAAGATAATGCTAACACATTGTTTGAGTGTGTGATCGCAAATGATTTGGCAATAAATGGAGATGACGGAGAAAAAAGAAAATCTGATTACCTCCAATTCTTAGCTACAGCTAAAGATAAAATTGAGGCAGTACAAGCTGCTATCGATTATTCAGATATTTTATCTATAGATGCAGATGAATTCTTAGATGAACTTAAGTTAAGAAAAGCTACAAAAAAATTCATTAAGCAATTTACGCAACATGGATTCAATGAGTATACAGTACCATTGCTTTCTTATGCATTGGAATTAATTAGTGATAACGTATAAAGGAGAATAATTATGAAAGAAATCAACGAAAATTATTTTGATGAGAAAGAAAATACTACAACACTTACAGATGAGCAGGTAGATGAAATAAGTAGTGTGATCGAAGATGCTGCTAAAGATTCTGCTACGGCTGAAGTAGCTGCTAAAGCTGAAGAGATGAAAGCAGATTCTGATTTAAAATTAGAATCTCAGCCGGTTAAGATCGTAACTAATCCTATGACAGGAAAACCTATGATGGTAGATGCATCTGAAGATGATGAAGAGGAAGATACTTTACCATCTTTCGAAGAGATGCTTGCAGATGATTCTATCAAACCGATGAATATTGATATGACTACGATAGTCATTGCTCCTGAAACAGTAAAACCGATTCTTGAAGCTTCTTTTCCTCAAACTCATTTCTCAGATGAGGATATTAAGCAGGTAATTAAAGCTGCTGATAGAGTAAAAAATAAAGAAGAATTCTCATATTATGAAGCTATGCCGGATACAGTTAAATCTGGCGTAAATAATATGATGGGTGGGAAAACTCAGTCTGATATGGGAAGCTTTGCTAAACAGGGTAAAAACTATATCGTTAAAGCTATGCTTGATAATATCGTTCAGGATGAAGTTGTTAACAAAGCAACTTATGATATGAACAGAATGATCAAGAAAGGCATGAATGATATCGCTGAAGAAACAAAGCATGATAAGTATTGGGAAGGTTCCAGAGAATTCTTCATGCATGAAGTCGATAAAAAGATTAAAGAATACGAAGAAGCAGGTAAAACTGGTGTTGCTGAACGTTTCAAAGAAGTAAAAGAAGCATATCGCCAATCATATACCTATGAAGATATGCTGGCAGCTTACAAAGCAGGTAAGATCAGAGTTAAGAAGATTCAGATCGAGAAGTTTAACAGAACTTGCGGCGAATTCGATTTCAAATATCAGAGATCTCAGAATGGTATTAGTACCATTACACCGCTCATTAAGAAGCTGGATATTGTGGCTGCTAAGCATTTTGACATCGATATTCTTAAAGAATTCGTTGTATCATTCATCAACTACACGAAGAATATGGATGTAAATAACTACAAAGATCATACATTCATGTACTATTTCATCTACAATATTAATACGGTAGATTACTATGATCCAGAGAATCCTGAACAGGTCGCTCATCATCAGGACATTATTAATAATATTAATAAATTCCTGCAGGCTATCGTTGATAGGAGAGCAGGAAAGTAAGGAGGTATCTAATGAGTGATCATCATGTAGATGCCATGGATATAAACTATTCAGCTGCTGCAAAAGAGATATTGCAGCGGCATGGTTTATACATTCATGGAGCACCGGATATTAATCATAAACCTGGAAATGATTTCATCTCAGATGTATATTATCCATTTCCAATATATCCGGATAATAGATTTAGAGATCCTTATGAAGATAATAAGGATATCCAAGAACCACCTAAACCAGAGGAGCCGGAAAAGACTCTTCGGAATGACTTTGGTAAAGATTTCCAAATAGTTCCAGAGGAAATTAAACACTTCAAAAATCGAATGAATCCTATCATTACATTCTCGGGGATTGATAGAGAGACTAAATTCGATAACACCGTATGTCCATATACAGGATTAGTTTTACAAGCTCTGGAGAAAAAAGCATTCGACGTATCGTTCGTAAAACCCTATATTAAGAAGGGCGAAAGAATTAATCGTCAGCATGTTGTTGAAATGATCACTGGTCATTTTTATTCTATAGCGACATACGATGGATGGAAATACCATATCTATAGAGGACTCTGTAGAGATATCATTAAGAGTAAATCTTCTAATTGGAGAGAAAAGATTAGAGTAAGAACTACTCCTTTTGGAAAGCCAATTGAAGAAGTTTCTGGATATAATAGAAATATTACAGATAAGAAGAAAGTTACTGAAGACAATCTTCACATTGTATTAGATTGCTCTCAAGATCTCGAAGCTGAGATTTGCAGTATTCCTATCAATCAGATTATTGATATAGAAGAATACAATTTCATTTATGATTTTACAATATATGAGGGCGATCTTAAGATCTATTGGGATGATTGGATGACTGTACCTGATAAAAGAAATGATGGTACTTTCTTCACATATGTTCCTTTCGGAGATATTCATCCGCAGACATTATATCATGAAGTTATAGAACATCAAAAACCAAGAAAACTTGAGGATAGACCATAAGGTCTATCCTCCCTTTTTGTTTCTGTATATAGGCCATCCCCAAAACATCATATTAAAATTATGTAAGAAAGGAGGAGCCTTAATCAATGCAAATCAAAATCAAAGAATTGCCATCTAAGGAGTATGTGGATATCTCTGATACTGACATAATGGTGATTGAAGATTCCTCAGATACTAAGCAGATACCTGTATCTGCATTAAAATTATTTTTTAGCTCTGATAGTAAAATTAAAGCAATATCTGATAAACTAGATACGAATCTGGAACAGATACGGCAAGCATTAGAGCAATTAAGAACTAGTATTGATAGTAGTGATGATGCTCTCGCACGAAGAGTTACAAATCTCTACAATGATCATGAAGCTACAAAACGAAGATTGGGAAAATTAACTGAAGATGTGGTTGATGTACAGAACCATATCAAGGACCTAGATGTCCATTTTACAAGAGTTGATTCTCAAATTAATGCATTACAAACTCTTACTGCTACGCATAGCAGTCAGATTAAATCTTTACAAGATACAACTAGTGATCACGAAAAACGTTTAGTTGAACTTAAAAAAGATGATGATGCTAATAAGACAGATATAGCTAATATAAAGAAAGCTATAAAAGATTTGAATGATAGAGTTACTAGGGAAATTGATAGGTTGGATAAGGCTGATACTGATAATAAGAATTCTAACATCGAATACTCCGATCGGTTGTATAATGATGCTATGAGGTATATTGATTATTATCACCATATTCATACCAATCCGCCTAACTTCGATGAGCCTTATAAAGGAGACCCTATTGTTGCTAACTATATCCACCCAGTTGGAACTATTTACACTACATCAGATCCAGACTTCGATCCTAATGAGTGGTTCCCAGGAGCATGGAAATATGTTGGCGTCGGAGCCTCATATAATAATGATATGACTAATCGTATCGATTACTATACCTATATCAGAATGAAATAAAGGAGGTGTTATAATCGATGGGTGATGGACTTAATACGTCAGGAAAAACAAATATCGATGACGATGAACCTTTAGATAAAAATCCTTTATGGTATCGATCTAGAGTTAAAGGCAGAAACGTTATCATGGATAGTGGTGATAATCTTGAAGATGAGCTTAAGAAAAAGTATGCTACGAAAGAGCATACTCATAAGGCATCTGATATCATCACAGACCAAGATCATCAATTTGTTTCAAAAGCAGAAAAAGATTATTGGACCACTGGCGGAAGATATAATAAATCAATCCCAATTTATCAAGAGCATGGTGGAATTAAAGAAGGAATGACTTTCGAAAATAAAACTATGCAGGAGATGTTTGATATGATTTTATATCCGTATGTATCGCCGGTTGTTTCAGCAAGTGTTCAAAAACCATCCAACGGTGGAGTATTTGAATTAGGTAGTTCTGTTAACGTTACTCTTATCAGAGCAGTTATCCAGATCAAGTCTAATGAACTTACTTCTATTATAGTGAATGATGGGAAGAACAATATCGTAGAAAAAACTTCTGGTATCTCCAAAGGGGGTACTATAGATTTGTCTATGAATCAGACATTAAAAACTACTACAACTTATACAGTTAAAGTCTTTGATACAAGTGGGAAAAGTACATCTAAAAATACTGGAACTTTTACATTCGTAAATCCAATTTATCATGGAGCAGTATTGGTGGATGGAACACCTACTGAAGACATTGTGAAGAGTTGTACAAAACATATAGAAACTAAAGGAACTAAAACTTATACGTATAATATGGATAATAAGCAAATGATATTTGCTTATCCAGCTTCGTATGGTAAGTTAAACAAAATATTTGATCCTAATAACTTTGATGTAACTAGTACTTTTGCAGTATATACTATCAAAGTTACTACATTGAGTGGGGATAAAGTGGATTATTATGTTTACGTGAATAACAAATCTACTGTATCCAACTTCAATATGAAATTTCAATGGTAGGAGGTAAAAATAAATGGCTTTCGCAGACAAAAAAGGCATCAATATTGCATCTCCATTTAAGTTGCAAGCCGAAGAACTTCTTGACGTACGTCAAGAAGTTGATACGATTGTAGAACGAGATGAACTTGTACGTATTCATGCCGCAGCGCCAGGTCTTAGAGTTTTCGTAAAAGCCAACAAGACCACATATATTTATAATGGATCCGGATGGGATACTCTTATTAGTAGTGCTAATATTGGAAGTCAATCAGTAACTACTGCTACAAAGTTATCTTCATCAGCAGGATCTGCTACACAACCAATATATTTCTCTAACGGAAAACCTGCTGCTTGTTCTTATACTTTAGGCAAATCAGTACCTTCTGATGCTGTATTCACAGATACCACTTACAGAGATATGAAAGGTGCTACTAATACTGGAGTTGGAGTTAGTGGATTGGTTCCGGCACCATCACCTGGAGCAGCAAATAGATATCTTAGAAGTGACGGCTCGTGGCAAGTGCCACCAGATACAAATACTACATATACTTTGAGCAGTTTCGATATTGCAGTAACTGCAGATGATATCAATAAACTTAAGGGAATAAAGGGAAATGTTCAGGAATATATAGATAGAATATTTGCTAAAGCAAACCATATAGATTCTATAAAGCTCAATCTTACTGGAGGAAAATTAACAGGTGATCTTGGACTTCCTAAAGCGCCATGTGAGTTAGCCGCTGGCGGAGTTCCTTATGCAGGTAGCTCAGGATATCTCAGTAAATGGGAGGATATAACTAAATATAAAACCTATTTAGGTTCATTGGCTGTAGGTGGGAGTGATTTAGCGAACTGGAATCACTTAATCAGTATTAGACACTATAATGGATATAAGACATCTGCATCATCAGGGTTCTATTTGTATACATCGTATTCAACTGATAATGGTTTGACTTTCAGAAAGCAAAAAGATCAAACTTCGTGGTATAACGAAAGAGTTCTTCTCGATAGTGCGAATTACAGCTCATATGTAGCTTCAGCATCACATTCACATTCCACTGCAACGACTTCTGCAGCCGGATTTATGCCTCAACTGAATGGATCTACATCAAAATATTTACGAGGAGATGGAACTTGGGCGACACCGCCAGACACAAATACTACATACTCACTTGGC
>OARX01000050.1_pt1 | contig 29901 bp, 20 predicted proteins | sample 1494841 | NCBI WGS metagenome assembly OARX01 (sample SAMEA3360670, study PRJEB22359) | human gut metagenome | biome: ENVO:urban biome; feature: ENVO:human-associated habitat; material: ENVO:feces | place: Bangladesh | collected 2011 | reverse complement strand
GACCATGTTCGCTACGTGTTCGTGGCCCTCACTTTGCGAGCAAAGTGAGCTACAATGCTGGCGCCGCAACAGACGATTATGCGGGCCAGTGCAAAACTCCGCTGCGAGGGTGTAGCTGACAATATTTATATACTAAGTAGGTGGTCAGAATTATTTTGAACACCCTAAAATAATGCGTCGGCCTACAATCTTACTACTTTTTAGCGAACGCGGGACGAAGCACGACCGAACGTGGGACGAGACGCAATCGAACGCGGGGTGAGACGCGATCGAACGCAGGAGGGCGTTCGCTAAGAAGTATAGGGACTGAAGCGAGAAACACGCTTCTGCTACTGATAAGTAGGTGCTCAATATAAACTAATTCTGAACACCTACTTGTCTGCGGTTTCGGGAAGAGACAGATGAAGGGGCGGCGTCGCAACTGCCATGTTATTTGGTCAAAAAACGCGCAGAGATTTATCAAGTTTTTGAACACCCACCCCTGCCGCAGGCAGCCCTGTTCAACCAATAATATTCGTTAAACCCTAATTATTTGGGGCGTTAAACAATACAAATGTTGTAATTTTGTACGAATTTAAGGCGTATTCTGCCCTTTTAAAGCCTACCCATTCTCGCGAACGCAGAGAAGAAGGGGAACGGAAGGAAGGAAGCGCCACATAATCAACAACATGGCAAAGAATATCAGGAAACGCAGCGGACTGCTCGGCACCATCTCCGCCTGCATCAGTTTGACAATGGTGCTCATTTTGCTCGGCACCGTCGTGATGTTTGTCACGATGGCAAGAAATTTCAGTCAGTCGGTGCGTGAGAATTTCACGGTGGAAGTGTTGCTCGACGACAGTATCTCCAACCAAGAACTGGCCCAGCTGAAGGCGGAACTTCAGCGCATGCCCTACACCAAGCAGGTGAATTACATCTCCAAGGAGCAGGGCACGAAAGAAATGATGGCCGACCTTGGCAGCTCGCCCGAAGAGATGCTCGGCGCAAGTCCGATTCCGGCAGAATATGAGGTATTCCTCAAAGCCGACTACACCAACCCCGACAGCCTCGCCCGCTTCATGCCAGCATTGGAGAAGAAGAAATGCGTGAAGGAAGTGGTCTATCCCGTTGACTTGATGAACACGATGACCAACACCATCCGCGTGACGTCGACCGCCCTACTTATCGTGGCCGGCCTCTTCATCTTCGTGTCGTTTGTGCTCATCAGCAATACGATGGGACTGCTCATCCACACACGGCGCTTCTCCATCCGCACCATGAAACTCGTGGGGGCCAAATGGAGCTTCATCCGCCGTCCGTTCATGCTGCGCGGCCTGCGCATCGCCATTGTTTCGGCCCTCGTGGCGGGAGGCGCCCTGATGGGAGCCATGCAAATGTTGGTGCAGTTTAACGACAACAGCCAGTTTGAAATCGTCACCCCGACAGTGATGTGGCTCACGCTGGGCAGCGTGGGAGCCGCCTCACTCCTGCTCACGCTTTTCTGCACGTTCGTATCGGTCAACCGCCACTTGCGCATGTCCGACGACAAACTTTTCACCAAATAAAATAGGCTTATTAGTAATGGTGAAAGAATAAGCGGCTTATATACACCCCGCCCATTATCCTCTGCAAACAAATATCTATCAACAATATGAACAACAAGAAAGTATTTGCTTTCGGCCGCACCAATTTCATCCTCCTCACCATCGGTATGGCCATTGTGATTCTCGGCTTCATCCTGATGTCGGGAAACGGTTCGGACGAAACGCAGTTCGACCCCTCCATTTTTGATGCCCGCCGCATCAAGGTAGCACCCATCGTCTGCCTCTTCGGCTATCTCTTCATGATCTTTGCCATCGTGTTCAAACCCAAGGACAAGCAGATTGAAAACAACGAGACGAAAGAAGCATAATCACCCCTAAGGAAAGACCACGACACACGAAAGAATGTGTGTGTCGCTACACCTTACTTTATACTCAGAACAAAAAATGGATACACTTGAAGCCCTTGTCCTCGGACTCATCCAGGGTCTCACGGAATATCTTCCCGTGAGCAGTAGCGGCCACCTCGCCATCGGCTCGGCCATCTTTGACGTTGACCCCGACAAAAACATGATGTTCACCGTGCTTGTTCACGTTGCCACCGTGTTGAGCACCCTCGTTGTGCTCGGCGGCCAAATTTGGAAAATCCTCAAAGGCATGTTCTCTGCCCCCGCAGGCGGCCAAGGCCTGGCTTATTTCAATGAAGACCAGCGCTACGTGCTCAACATCGTCGTTTCGATGATTCCCATCGGCATCGTTGGCCTCTTCTTTAAAAAGCAGGTGGAAGCCATCTTCGGCAATGGTCTGCTCATCGTTGGCTGCTGTCTGCTCCTGACGGCGGCCCTGCTGGCTTTCTCCTATTATGCACGTCCACGCCAGAAGGGAACCATCTCGCTGCGCGATGCCTTCATCATCGGTATCTCGCAAGCATTTGCCGTATTGCCTGGCCTGAGCCGCTCTGGCAGCACCATCGCCACTGGTCTGATTCTCGGCAACAAGAAAAGCAGCATGGCGCAATTTTCTTTCCTCATGGTCATCCCGCCCATCCTCGGCGAAGCCCTTCTCGACCTCAAAGAGGCGCTTGAAAAGGGCGTAAGCGAAGCTTTCAACGGTCTCTCCGTGAGCGCCATGATTGTCGGTTTCCTCGCCGCCTTCATCTCTGGCATGGCAGCCTGCAAATGGATGATCAACATCGTGAGCAAAGGCAAGCTCATTTATTTCGCCTACTATTGTGTCGTCGCAGGTGTCCTCACCATTGTTCTCCCACTCATCTTAGGCAAATGAATTTCTTAATCGGACAAACTCTGCCCTTCGACAAGCCGCTCAACATGACGTCGTTTCAGCTCGTGGCGAAAGTACGTTGGCTGATTTCGCAGGCCATGGGTGGCAAGAAGATAAAAGTGGGACACGCCGGCACGCTCGACCCTCTGGCCACCGGTGTGCTCATTCTCTGCACAGGACGCGCCACGAAGCGCATCGAAGCGCTGCAGAGCGGCGTGAAAGAATACATCGCCACACTGCGTCTGGGCGCCACAACGCCCAGCTTCGACCTCGAGCACGAGATTGACCAGACTTACCCCACGGAACACATCACGCGTGAGGACGTGGAACGCGTTCTCACCACTTTCGTGGGCGAAATCATGCAGGTGCCACCTGTGTTCTCGGCCTGCAAAGTGGAAGGCAAACGCGCCTACGATCTGGCTCGCAAGGGACAGAAAGCAGAAGAGGTGCAGCTTAAAGCCAAACCGCTGCGCATTGACGAAATCGAGCTCCTCGAAGCTGACCTCGGGGGAGAGACACCCAGCATCACCATCCGCGTGGTATGTTCAAAAGGCACCTACATCCGTGCCTTGGCACGCGACATCGGCGAAGCCCTCAACAGCGGTGCACACCTCACGGCACTCAGAAGAACACGCGTGGGTGAATACGGCGAAAAGGACTGCTTCACGCTGGAATCGTTTGAGGAATGGTTGGCTCAGCAGGACGTGGAAACGGAACTGCCTGCCTCCTAGAGAAAACGTATAACCTTCTGGCTGGAAAGGAGCAAATCTCACTTCCCGCTGGCATTATCAGAGACTATAAAAACAATACAACGATATGAAGTTATCCCAATTTAAGTTTAAACTTCCACAGGATAAAATTGCACAATATCCTGCGCCGCACCGCGACGAGTGCCGTATGATGGTGCTTCACCGCAAAACGGGTGAAATTGAACACAGAATGTTTAAGGACCTGCTCACCTATTTCGATGAGAACGACCTTTTCGTCTTCAATGACACCAAGGTGTTTCCTGCCCGCCTCTACGGCAACAAGGAAAAAACCGGCGCCTGCATCGAGGTGTTCCTGTTGCGCGAACTCAACCAGGAGCTGCGCCTCTGGGACGTGCTGGTTGACCCTGCACGCAAAATCCGTATCGGAAACAAACTTTATTTTGGAGAAGACAATTCCATCGTGGCCGAGGTGATTGACAACACCACCAGCCGCGGACGCACGCTGCGCTTCCTCTACGACGGCGACCACGACGAATTTAAAAAACAGCTCTATGCCCTCGGCGAAGCGCCTATCCCTCGCTTTATTGGCCGTCCGTCGGAGCCAGAAGACCTCGAGCGCTTCCAGTGTATCTTCGCCAAAAACGAAGGTGCGGTCACTGCGCCGGCAACGGGTCTGCACTTCTCACGCGAACTCATGAAACGCATGGAAATCAAGGGCATCAACTTTGCCTACATCACGCTCCACTGCGGCATGGGATGCTTCCGCGAAACTGACGTGGAAGACCTCACGAAGCACAAGATGGACTCTGAGCAGATGTTTGTGGAACAGGAATGCTGCGACATCGTCAACAAGACGAAGGAGGAGGAACACAAGGTGGTGGCCGTCGGCACAACCGTGCAACGCGCCCTGGAAGCCTGCGTGGGAACGAATGCACGCATCAAGGCTTTCGAAGGATGGACCAACAAGTTTATCTTCCCGCCCTACAACTTCACCGTGGCAGATGCCATGCTGTCGAACTTCCATCTCCCCTACTCTACCATGCTGATGCTTACTGCCGCTTTTGGCGACTATGACTACACCATGCACGCCTATAACGTAGCGCTCAAGGAAGACTATAAGTTTGGCCCTTACGGCGACGTGATGCTCATCATCGACTAATCTCAGACAATCCGCGGCATGAAACTATACATCGGATTTGGAGCCAATATCGGCCAACGCGCAGCCACCATCTATGAGGCCATACGCCAGCTCGGAGAACGCATCGGACCGGTAAAGGCCTGTTCTTCGCTCTACGAGACAGCGCCGGTGGGCTTTTCTTCGCCCAACCGCTTTCTCAATGCGGTGGCTGAATTCGACACGACGCTCTCTCCAGAACAGCTCCTGCTGGTGACGCAAGACATCGAGAAGAAACTGGGACGAAAACGCAAGAGCATCAATGGGGTCTATTGCGACCGCACTATTGACATCGACTTGCTATGGCTGGAAAATACGGCCGTGTGTACGCCTGAAATCACATTGCCACACCCACGCATGACGGAGCGACGTTTCGTGTTGGAACCGCTGCATGAAATTGCCCCCGAACTGGTTCTGGCGAAGGGCGGCCCAACGGTTAGCGAACTGCTGAAGAATCTCAGCGCCCTGCGCATCAGGCCAGTGGGCAACTCGCCGGAGGAATGTGAAGAGGCTGCCACGGCGCTCAACCGCCTCATGCCTTCGCTCACAGAGGATTACACGGCACTCAAAGCGGCCGACGTGGCACGAATGCTCTCCACCGGACTCACACGTATCTATCTGGGACGCGACGAGTCGGGGAAGGTGCAAGCTGGCGCCACCCTCGTCCTTTGCTGCTCGCCAACGGGATGCAAAGCATGGATTGAAGATGTGGCCGTGATGCCCGATTGCCGCCGACGCGGCTACGGACGCGCCATCATCCGCTTCCTCATTGCAGAAAGCCAACGCCTCGGCGCGAAATCGCTCAATCTCACGTCGCAACCCAAACGCGAAGCGGCCAACGCACTCTACCGCAGCGAAGGCTTCGTGCTGAGGGAAACGAACGTCTATAGATGGCAAGAAAAATAACCTTACAACGGGGAAGTGGAGCACGACTCTGCTTCCCCGTTGATTGATTTTCATATCCCGCTTTTTTACTGGGGTGAAACCATACCGAACTATTAGCACTGGGTGGAATTTTTAGAACCACCCTAATACCATTACTCAACCAACTATCAGCCAATGGGCTTATTTATCAGAAAACCATTCAGCCTGCTTCAGGCAGAAGCCAGCGCCAGCGGACAGGGCACGCTTCGCCGCGTGCTCGGCCCCATCGGCCTCGTGGCCTTCGGAGTCGGTGTCATCATCGGCGCCGGACTTTTCTCCATCACCGGAACCGTAGCGGCAAGCTACACGGGTCCAGCCATCACGCTTTCGTTCGTCATCGCCGCCATCGGATGCGCCTTTGCCGGCCTCTGCTATGCCGAATTTGCCTCGATGATTCCCGTGGCAGGAAGTGCCTACACTTATTCCTACGCCACGATGGGCGAGCTCATCGCCTGGATTATCGGATGGGACCTCGTGTTGGAATACACCGTGGCGGCCATCACGGTGAGCATCTCGTGGAGCCAATATTTCACGCATTTCCTCTCCTCCGTTGGCATCAACCTGCCGCATGAACTGACGGCGTGTCCGTGGGACGGCGGCATCGTCAACCTCCCGGCTGCCGCCATCGTGGTGATTATGAGTCTCTTCCTCATTCGCGGCACGCGCGAGAGTTCGTTGCTCAACAACATCATCGTGTTCTTGAAAGTGGCGGTCATCGTGGTGTTTGTGGTGATCGGCTGGCAATACATCAATAGCGACAACTATAGTCCTTATCTCCCGCAAAACACTGGCACACTGGGCGAATTTGGCTGGAGCGGCGTGTTCCGCGGTGCCGCCATCGTGTTTTTCGCTTTCCTCGGCTTCGACGCCGTCAGCACCGCCGCACAAGAGACACGCAATCCGAAGCGAAACATGCCGCTCGGCATTCTTCTCTCCCTGCTCATCTGCACTGTGCTCTACATGGGATTCGGCCACGTCATGACTGGCGTGGCACACTATACTGACTTTGCCGGACAAGAGGGCATCGCCCCCGTGGCCATCGCCATCGACCACATGGGAACAGCAGGCGCCGATGGCACCATCATTCCGGCTTATCCCTGGCTCAACAAAGCTGTGGTGCTGGCCATCCTCATCGGCTATTGTTCCGTGATTCTCGTTTTGCTCATGGCGCAAAGCCGCGTGTTTATGTCCATGAGCCACGACGGACTCCTGCCGCCCGTCTTCTCGAAGATACACCGCCGCTTTCGAACGCCGGCCGTCAACAACCTCATCTGCATGACGGCTGTGGCCTCCCTCGCCGCCTTCGTCCCTGCTGGCATGGCTGGCGAAATGACGAGCATCGGCACGCTCCTGGCGTTTACGCTGGTATGTGCCGGCGTACTGATTGTGCGGAAGACCATGCCCCACGTGCCACGCACTTTCCGCACGCCTTTTGTGCCCTTCGTGCCTGTGGCTGGCATCATCACATGTCTCTGTCTCATGATATTCCTGCCTGCCGACACTTGGATACGTCTCGTGCTTTGGATGCTCATCGGCCTTGACATCTACAGTCATTATGGCATACGCCACAGCCATCTGGAACCGACAGGCGAAAACGGCGCGGAACGCCGCGGCGTCACGGTGCTCAACGCTCTCGGACTGGCGCTTTCCGTGCTCTGTGTCATCACGGGATTCTGGCATCAGCAAACGGCAGGATGGGCCACAGACAAGACGATGCTCGTCTTGGCCATCCTCATCGGCTTCGCCCATTTCATCTACTTCATCCTGCGACTCTGGCACCACGCCAGCCCGCGCGGATAATTTTTTCATAATTACTTACTCAAAGAGCCGACAAACGCCTGTGTTTGCCGGCTCTTTTGTTGTATCTTTTATACAGCCTTTTAAAATTTTGAAGAAAACAGGGGTGGGGAACATTATTTTTTACTACCTTTGCGCGGTAGTCGTTCATATGGTATTATTTTGCAGCGTTTTGCCAAATGACAACTATATGGTAAGGGAACTCGTGGCTGAAACAGCACACCATTCTCCCCATACAATAAAAACATTGCTGCTAACATCTAATTTAACTTATTATTCACCTCGCGTGACTGGAATGTGAATTAATATTCAATCACGTATGCCCACTTTCAGCAAGTCTGTTAGTTGGGCAGACATATTTTATATTCTTGGACTTTGTCCTTGTTTCTCGACCAATCGAAACCGCCAATTTCAAAAACGTATGAGAGCAAGCAGGCGAAGGCTCATGTCCTTATTTTGGGCGTGAGCTGTTCGTGCTTTTCTATACGTTAAGGTGCTTGGCGGTACCCGATTGGCGGAAAAGACACAGAACAGTTCCGCCCAATTTTTTTTGCTATGAAGAAGCTACTTTCTTTTTTCCTTGTGCTTGTATGCGCAATGTCGAGCTTCGCTCAAACCTCTTTGATGGCAACATTAAACCATGAAGGTACCATTTCCACGTTTTATGGAGCAGTTGCCCTACGACAAGCACATGCTGCTGCAGCCAGTGGCGATGTGATTACGCTTTCCAGCGGAACCTTCCTCAGTACCGACATCACCAAAGCCGTAACCATTCGTGGTGCGGGTATGGATGTAAGCAAGGCCTACGATATTGTAAGCGAACCCACAGTGTTGGGAGGTGATTTTAATATTAAGATTCCCGCAGAAGATACGGGAAGACTGACTTTGGAGGGGATTTTTCATAATGGGAATCTTTATTTCTCTGAAGGACAGGTAAAGAATGCTTTGTTCCTTAAGTCGAGATTTAAGGATATATCCCAGTCTGGTTCTTGCAAAGTACAGGATTTGACTGTTTTGAATTGTAGAATTTCAGAATCTATCAATATAAACGATGGCAATTCTGCACAATTCTTGAATTCTGTGGTAAAAACCTTTTATTACGGAATGATGTCTTTCTCTCATTGTGTTATTTTAGATAACTATAGAGTCAGTAACGGTGGTAACGAATACAAGAACTGCATAATAATTGGCGAAAGTGGAAGTGTTTGTTTTTCTTCTTCATCCTCCGCATACAACAACCTCTTTATCTCTAATAATACTAACCTATTACAATTCGTACCCAACAATACAAACCTCAGAGTCCCTACAAGCGATGAACGTTTTGCCTATCTCAAAGGCTACAATGACTCAAAGGACTATAAGCTTACCGACCAAAATCGCGATGTGCTGAAAGCCACCGATGGTGGAGAAATCGGTATCTATGGCGGAAGTTTGCCCTATTCTGCCATTCCCACCAATCCGCAGATAACGAAGTTTAATGTGGCATCGAAGACGACTGCCGACGGCAAACTCAGTGTGGACATCGAAGTGAAGAGCGGCGAGTAACACTGCCTCTTACCACTTTCAAACGTAAGAAACTATGCGAAAACTATTATTATTGGCTTTGTTCCTTTGTGTCCATTGGGCAGCAAGGGGACAAGCCACCTTTGATTATAAATATTGGTTTGATGGGAATGACTCACAAGCCCAACTCCTTACTTCTGCTAATGAGCATTGGCAGGAGGAGATTGATGTGAGTCAGTTGGACTGTATGCTTCACACGTTCCATTTTCAAGCCAAGAACGAAAAAGGAGTATGGAGTGCACCATACACTGCCTACTTCATCAAGTCGCCTAACCAAGCGGAAGGACAGCTCTACTATTGGTTTGATGATAACGACAAGGCCGAACAAGCTTTTTCGGGAGGAAATGCCGTAGCCATGCTCGATGTGTCGAAACTCAGTGATGGTTTGCATACCCTGCATTTCTATTACAAGGATAACACTGCGACCAATGTGAGCAGCACACGCTCCTGCCTGTTCTACAAACTGCCGAAGGCGGTTGGTCTGGGCAACTACGAATTATGGGTGAACAATGACCGCCGCACTTTGCAGCGCGGTAAGTACAACGGTCAACCTATCACGTTTGATGCCAGTGCCTTACGCGATGGTATCCACTTGCTCCATGTGCAGGTGGGTAATGATGCTTATTCGTCACCCAGTACGCAAATGTTTATCAAGGTTCCGCAAACAGAGGGCATTGACAGCCTAACTTGCATGCTCTTTGTAGACGGAGAACTTTATAAGCAAGAAGCCGTGGCAACCCACAATGGCCTTCTGCATTGGGAAATTGATGCAGCCGGCATGACACCTGGCATCCACAAGCTGCAAGCGCTGACCGTTACACCCAGTGGTGTAGCCACAGGCATGCGTGAAACTTACTTCTATCGAACAATGACACCACAGGAGTATGCTTCAATGAAATGCTACTATTCTGTGGACGGAAGCAGTCATCAAAATGAAGCAGGAGTTTACAAGAATGGTTTATTCCACTTCGACCTCGACCTTTCCACCCTCGCTGATGGTTTGCACCAAATTAGCTTTATGATGATTACCGAAAACGGAATCACCTCAAAAGCCAGCTCAGCCTTCTTCATGAAGACCCCTTTAGGCGGTAACGGCATCACTCGCTACGACTATTGGCTCAATGATAATGAAGGAAACGCTGTACGCACCGATCTGTCACAACGTGTCGACCCACTGAAGCTGATACAACTTTTGCCCGTAACATCAGAGCCTTTCCGCAGCAGTTCGTTCACCTTTGAGGTGGACAAAGCTGGTGTTCCTATGCTCTATGCACGAAATGATTTTCACCTCCGCACATTTGATGCCGCAGGACGTATCACGGAATCATCTGCAGCCTTTACGGATTATAAGGTGAGTAGAGATTTGGCAGACATGGAACCAATTCAGTCTTCGCAAACCTTTGACAGCCCTCGCAACAATGTCATCCGATGGTTTGAATTGAAAGCTGAAGAAGGCGACAGCATTGCATTCAAAAGCAGTCAGGCCGTTTCTTTACAAGTGTTTTCACCTAGCGGCAAGGAAGTCTATGCTGCATCTGGCGACAAATCCATCAACTATGATGGTTGCCATACCTGGGAAAAAGGCACTTACTATGTGGGCGTTCATGATGTGAGCGGTTCGCAGCGTAATTTGACACTCGACTTTATCCATTTGGACAAATACGATGTGGTAAGTCAAGACGTGCACGTGGTAGGAAATGGAGGTCCAAGCACCATTACATTCCAAGGTAACGGTTTCAGTCAACTGGAAAGCGTTACATTAAATGCAGCACAAAAGATTCTGGCTGACAGCATCACTCATATTAGTGATGCCCGCTTGGCAGTAAGATTCGACTTCAAAGACCTACCTATAGGAACCTATGATTTGACTTTCAAATTCAAGGAGGAAGCTAAAACGGTAGCCCAGTGCATTAAGGTGGAAAAGGCACGTCCAATTACGATTAAAGGGAATGTGTCCTTTGCCTCAAGGTATCTACGTACAACCAGTAACACCTATACCATCAAACTTAAGAATGAAGGAAACATGTCTGTCTATGACCTGAATGTGCCTGTTTGCATCTATACGCAAACACCAGACGACCTCATTCGAGTGGATGTAAAGGGTGCTGATCTGATGCAATATTTCCGTAAAACGATACCGCAGCCCTATTTAAAGCAAATCGAGGATTTGAAAGAACAAAATGCACCAATTTCTGGTGACAAGATGTTCTTCACCAAGAGCACAAATAATGACTATATTGATGGCTATCCTGTTTTGCACATGCTTCATATTCCAGTGACTTTACGACCTGGCATGGAAGAAGTTCTTTCCATTTCATTGAAGGCTGCATCTAAGGCTTATTTATACGTATGGTATTCTGAGAAGTTGGATGACTCACCATCTCCATCCTCATCAAAGCTTCGTGCAGTTAGAAGTAAATCGAAAGAGCACTGCACTCCGTTCGATATAATTCAGAGCAATAAAGCAAGAATGTGTGAGGGTAATGAGCAGTTGGAAGAATGGGATGTTAGCTACCGCTATAACGTAGAAGACTGCGATAAGATACGTCCAAATAAAAACTTTCCTCCACCTCCAGGAGGAGGAGCTTCAGAACCTGTCAATTCTTTCGACCCGAACGACATCTATGGTTATACGGCTGAATCAGGAAGCAAGTTTATGACTGCCGAAGTGCAAAACATGAACTATCGAATTGAATTTGAAAACGATCCTGAATTTGCCACGTCCTCAGCCCATGTCGTGGAAGTGAAAGATACACTCAATGCTCGCTATTTCGACCTGAAGAGCTACAAACCTACAAGCATCAAAATTGGTGATAAGGTGATAACGCTTGATGGTGAACAACGTTTCATAAAAACTATTGATATGCGTCCTGCCATCAACGCCATTGCACAAGTGGAAGGAAAATACGATAGTTACAAGGGTATCGTTACTTGGACATTCACCTCTATCGACCCAATGACCATGGAACCCACCAACGATGTGATGCAAGGTTTCCTTCCTGTTAATTACGATGGAATATCGGGTATTGGCGAAGTTGCCTTTGACATCGCACTAAACAAAACGTTTGCTGATGGCACTGCAATAGCCAACCGAGCATCAATTGTGTTTGATGAAAATGATCCTATTCTCACACCAACGTGGACTAATGTGGTGGATGATGTAAAGCCCCAAAGCCGTGTGAAGGAGATCGTTTCAAAATGCGACACACTCGTCACTATCCATTTTGAAGGAAAAGACGAAAGATCGGGCATTTGGAAACACGCACTCTATGTGAAGTATGGTAAGGGTACGTCTTGGGAACATGTGGTAGAAACAGACTCTTCGGCCATTGACTTCCGAATCTATCCTGGAATGGTTTATGCCTTCTGTACCTTAGCTACAGACTCTGCCGGCAATGTTGAAGCTAAAGATTTGATTGCTGAAGCCTCGCTCAACACTTGCAAAATGGGTGATGCTAACTCTGATGATGTGGTTGATGCTCTCGATGCTGTGCTTACCATCAACTACTATTTGGGCGACAAACAAACTTACATCAATGCCACTGCTGCCGATATGAATGCCGATGGTAAGATTGACGCACTCGATGTGGTGATGATGCAAGAGGTGTACTTATCGACCTCGAAAAAAAGATCAATTAGAAAACGATTAAAGACAAGGAAATGAAAATAAGACAATGGACTATGCTTCTTTTGGCATTTGCTCCATTCCTTGCTTTTGCACAATCAAGCAAACTGCAAGTGTGGACAGATGCCGAAATGAAGTTTACAGCCGATGGAAAAACGGTTACATACATGACCGTTTACGAGAAAAATCCTGATGTCGACTACACGGCATTTAACATGGAGTTTACCCTACCTCGCGGGTTCCGCATTAACTTGGTAAACAAAGGTAGAGAGTGGGTAAAGGATATAAATCTTTCTGTGCGTGCCTCTAGCACACACACCATTAACTGCAATATGCCTGACCCCACATTACTAAAAATCATCAGTACCTCATCGCAAAACGAGAATTATTATCCCGATGATGAAGATGGCAACGAATGTACCGAACTGTTCACCATCGGTCTCGTGGCTGACCCTGAAACCTACAATGGTACTTATGCTATTCAGATGGATGGTGCCCGTTTCGTAAAAAAGGATGCCAGTGGTATCAGTGCGGACGACTTAGACCACGTGGAATATTCCAAGGTTATCGTAACAGGTGGTACAGACTTCCCTGGGGTGAGTTATACGTTATCTTCATTAGGTATCGGAACCCTGATTGTACCTTTTAAATTTGTTCCACAATCAGGATTCGAAGTGTACAATTGTACGGGATTAAATGGATCGAGCATTCAACTTGAAAAAGTGGAAGAAGCTCAAGCTAACACTCCTTACATCGTGCGTGGAACACCTGGTACCTATCATCTGAACGGCAATTATTGCGGTTTGAATGATTCTTATTCAACTCCATATCTCACTGGAGTGTATGTAGACTCAAAGGTACCAGAAGGTGCTTACGTAATGCAAAACCAGGAAATTGATGGATTAGGATTCTATCAAGTTGCTAAAGGACAAAACATTACTATCAATCCTTATCGCTGCTATCTAAATAAACAGGAAATAGCTTTCAGCCAATTAAAACTTTACTTTGGCGCTATTACTGGAATTGATGACTTTGTAGGTGAGAACGCTGAAAGAGTGGATGTCTACACTGTATCGGGCATTCTTATCCGTTCGAAAGTCAAAGCTAAGGACGCATTAAAAGGATTGCACCCAGGAGTTTATGTAGTAAATAATAAAAGAATAATAGTAAGATGAGACGATACATAAAACCATCCATGACAATTATTGATTTGACAAGCGAAAGACCCTTTATTTGTGCATCTAGTCCTGAAATCAACGTGAAACCAGGTAAGGCAGATGAAGACATTACTCCTATGAGTAATAGGTGGAAAGGCCAAGTACCTTGGGATGAATCGGACGATGAATAAAAAATAAATATCGTGTGACCCCTTTATACGAAGAGGGTGTTGTTGTCCATGAACTATTTTGCGGTATGCAACTATCCCCCTTCGTTACCTCCCTTCTAAAAAGGCTCTAATAATCCAACCTGGTTATTAGAGCCTTTTTGCATAATGTAATTGTAAAAGAAATCTGTAGCCTAAGAGACTCTAATGATATAGAATACAACTTAACCTCTAAACCCCAAAAGAGCCGACAAACGCCTGTGTTTGCCGGCTCTTTTTGGGTTTGCTACAGAAATTTCTGCCAAGATATCTGAGATACGAAGATTAAATCGTAAATTTGAAGATGGTGCGGATTTCTGAAAAGGATTTCTTACGCCTACTCCTCCCCTACAAACCACACACAAGACAACAACACAAACTATAACCAATGAAACACATTCTCCTTTCTCTCTTCTGCCTCGCCCTCTGCCTTCCCATGGCTGGACGCGACAGAATTAAGGTAGCCTGCGTTGGCAACAGTGTCACCTATGGCTACGGACTTAAAGACCGGGCACACGATGCCTATCCGGTGCGCCTGCAAGCCATGCTCGGCGACAAATATGAAGTGCGCAACTTCGGACACAGCGGTGCCACGCTCCTCACTCAGGGACACAACCCCTACGTGAAACTGCCGGAATTTCGCGCCGCGCTCGACTTTAAGGCCGACCTCGTTGTGATACACCTCGGCCTCAACGACACCGACCCGAGAAACTGGCCGCACCACGCCGACGAGTTCATCCCCAACTACCGTGCCCTCATCGATTCCTTCCGCGTGGCCAACCCGAAGGCGAAAATATGGATTTGCCTCATGACGCCTATCTTCCACGACCATCCACGCTTCGACAGCGGCACGCGACTCTGGCACGGACTCATTCAGCAACGTATCCGCCAAATTGCCGCCACGGACAACGTGGGGCTCATTGACCTTTATACGCCGCTCCACAGCCATCCCGACCTCTTCCCCGATGCCCTGCACCCCAATCCAGAAGGGGCGCTGATTTTGGCGAAGACGGTGTTTAGCGGACTGACGGGCAACTATGGCGGTCTTCAGTTGCCGGCCACTTACGGAAACAGCATGGTGCTACAACGCCAGCGCCCCATCCGCATTCAAGGCACAGCCAACGCTGGCGAGAAAGTGAGTGTGAATTTCCACGGACGCAAGGCTGATGCCGTCACCGACAACTTCGGCCAGTGGAGCGTTTCCTTCCCCGCAGAAGAAGCTGGCGGCCCCTACAAACTGCAAGTGAAGGCCCGCAGCGGAGAAAAAACGCTGAGCGATGTATGGGTGGGCGAAGTGTGGCTTTGCTCCGGACAGTCGAACATGGAACTGAAACTCTCGCAAGTGCTGACTGGCAAGGAAGACATCGCCGCTGCCGACACCTGCTCGCGCCTGCATTTCTATGACATGCCCTCCATCGTGCCCACCTACGCTATGGTGTGGGATTCGGCACGCCTCGATTCCATCAACCATCTGCAATATGTGCTCCCTGGCAACTGGCAACGCGCCAACTCCAAGGCCGCAGCCCATTTCTCGGCCATTGCCTTCAACTTCGGACGCATGCTTGCCGATAGTCTGGGCTGCCACGTCGGACTGATTTCCAACGCAGTGGGCGGTTCTTGCACGGAAAACTGGATTGACCGCGCAACGCTCGAAAAGGAATTTCCGGCCATTCTCCGCAACTGGAAACACAACGATTTCATCATGCGCTGGGCCCGCGAACGCGCCGCCTATAACACGCAGAAGGCTACTTCGCAACGCCAACGCCACCCCTACGAACCGGCCTATCTCTTCGAGAGCGCCATCCAGCCGCTCAAGGGCTACGACGTGCGCGGTGTGCTCTGGTATCAAGGGGAATCCAACGCCGACAATATCGAAGTCCACGAGCGCCTCTTCCCAATGCTTGAGCGCAGTTGGCGCGAGTTCTTCAACCAACCCAATCTGCCCTTCCATTTCGTGCAGCTCTCTTCCATCGGCACGCGCCCATCCTGGCCGCATTTCCGCGACAGCCAGCGCCGCATGGCGGAAACGCTCCCCAACACCTACATGGCGGTATGCTCCGACCTCGGCGACTCGCTCGACGTTCATCCTCGCCACAAGCGTGAAGTGGGCGAACGCCTTGCCTTCTCTGTGCTCAATCGCACCTACGGCCATAAAGTGACGCCCAACGGTCCGCGCTATCAGTCGATGAAGATTGACGGCGATGCCATCATTCTCCGTTTTGCCGATGCCAACGGTATGCACGCTGCAAAGGGAACGCGCCTCATCGGTTTTGAAGTGGCTGGTGCCGATGGCATCTATCATCCTGCCGAAGCCACCATCAAGAACAACACCGTCATCGTGCGCAGCAAAGAAGTGAAACAACCCGCTGCGGCCCGCTATGGCTGGCAGCCCTTCACCCGCGCCAATCTCGTCAACGCTGCTGGTCTGCCGGCCTCAACGTTCCGAACGGCAGCGTGGTAAGTAAAATATTATGACATAACGTACCAAACAAAACAGAGGGGATTTCAGTTTTTTCCTTACGGCTACCGTAAAAACACCACTGAAATCCCCTTTTCACCTTCACTGACCATGTCCTTTACCGATAACTCCCGCAGATGCCTGCGATGGATGCGACGCTTTCGCCACCGCCGTGGCTATAACATCCATTCGCCCTTTGCCTTCAACCTGGTGACGGGCGTCATCTATGAGCGCGGAGCCTATTACGCCTACGACGACCTGAGAAACCTACGGAAGACCGTCCCTTCAAAACTGCGCGAGCGCGACGACCGCCTGCTTCTCCGCCTCATCAACGCATCGATGGCCAAAGAAGCCCTTGTGATCGGCGATGGCCTGCAAATGCAAACAGCCTATCTCCGCGCCGGACGTCCCTCCTGCCTCTTCCGCGAAATTACCACTTCCGACCTCCGTACTTCGAAAGGCAATGCCCTAAAGATACATCCCGTCAAAGTTGACTTCCTTTATCTCGACGCTCCTTTGGAACTCTGGCCTTCGGCATGGAAGGCGGTGCTGTCTAAACGCGGAGAGAAAGCTTTCTTCGTGGTGCGCGGCATCCACCGCTCCAAAAATGATTTCGCTGCCTGGCAACGCCTCACGGAAGACGCTGCCGTGCGCGTCTCCTTTGACCTCCACGACTTCGGCATCGCCTGTTTCGAAGCCCGCTTCAACAAAGAGAACCATCTCATCAACTATTTTTAGTAAGTAGGTGGTCAATTGTCACCACCCACCATTAACTTAGGTCTTCCCACATCTATATTTCCTCAAAGCCACAAACACATGAATGCACTCGTCAAGACACAAACCATAGCCCTCAATGGTCTGACGGCTTTGCCCGTGAGCATTGAAGTCAACACATACAATGGCGATACCTCCATCATGGTCGGACTCCCCGACAACGCCGTGCGCGAGAGCCGAACGCGCGTGATAAACGCCATCTTCAATTCCAAACTCAGGCTAAGCTCCAGCGCATTTGTGGCAAACTTCGCACCGGCCGACGTGCGCAAGGAAGGAACGGGCTATGACCTCCCGCTGGCGGTCGGCATTCTGGCCAGCAACCAATACATCACCTCCACCCTGCTCGACAAATGCTGCCTCGTTGGCGAATTGGGCCTCGACGGTTCGCTGCGCCCCATTCGCGGTGCCCTCCCCATCGCCATCAAAGCTCGCGAGATGGGCTACGATTTTCTGGTCGTGCCACAGCAAAACGTACACGAGGCAGCGGTGGTCAACCGCATAAAGGTTTATGGTGCCAACCATCTGCTGGAGGTGGTTGACCTACTGAACGGACACCCCACAATCCAACCAGTGGAATATGACACGCGGGCCGAATTTTACGCTGCCCAAAGCCAGTCGCCCTACGATTTTGCCGACGTGAAGGGACAGGAGCAGGTGAAACGTGCCTGTGAGGTGGCGGCTGCAGGCGGCCACAACCTGATTCTCGTGGGAAGTCCGGGATGTGGCAAGAGCATGATGGCGAAGCGCATTCCCTCAATTCTGCCGCAGCTCACGCTGGCGGAAAGCCTCGAAACGACGCAGATTCACTCCATTGCCGGAAAAATTGACGGCAACACGTCGCTCATCTCGCAGCGCCCCTTCCGCAGTCCCCACCACACCATCTCCGACGTGGCACTCATCGGCGGCGGTGCGAACCTGCAACCGGGCGAAATATCACTGGCACACAACGGCGTACTCTTTCTTGACGAACTTCCAGAATTCAACCGCTCTGCCCTCGAAACGTTGCGCGGACCGCTTGAAGACCGCGAAATCACCATATCACGCGCAAAATACACCGCCACGCTCCCCTGCTCTTTCATGCTCGTGGCTTCAATGAACCCTTGTCCCTGTGGCTATTATAACCATCCCCACCACGAATGTGTCTGCTCGCCAGGACAAATCCACCGTTACCTCAACAAAATCTCTGGTCCGTTGCTCGACCGCATTGACATTCAGGTGGAAGTGATGCCTGTGGCCGTTGAAGAACTGGCCACGGCGCCGCGCGGCGAAACGAGTGAGACCATCCGTCAGCGCGTCATCAAAGCGCGTGACATACAGACCGAACGTTTCCGAAACATTCCAGGCATCCACTGCAACGCACAAATGACTGCTTCGCAACTCGAAACCTTCGCCACGCCCGATGCCGAAGGCGCCCGCCGTCTGGCCTTCGCCATGAAGTCGCTCAACCTCTCCGCCCGTGCCTACGGCCGCATCCTGAAAGTGGCCCGCACCATCGCCGACCTCGACGCCAGCGAAACAATTCTGCCACAACACATCGCTGAAGCCATCGGATACAGAAATCTTGACCGCAGCGACTGGGCAGAAAGGTAGGGTGTTCAAAATTAAAGTATCAAGCGAGGGGAGATTGTGCGTAAAAAAACCTGTCAGCGGCCAAGCAAGGTAGGGTGTAGGGAATGGGGACATGGTACCCAGGGCGTTGCCCTGGGCTCTGAACTTGTTGGGCTTTCAGCCCGCGCAGGGCCGCAGACAAGGTTTTTTCCGCATAATCTTCACCAACTTAATATTTGAATTTTGAACACCCTACCCAATAGGACGGTATGTCTGACACATATATTCAATATTATTGCCCGGTAAAACTTCTAAAGTTTAAAATATTTCTCAGCCATTTTGGTCAGCTCGCCATCTGAAATATTCGCAACGCCAGTCTGCTTAATATACGAAAATTCTTCTTTGTTCTTGCCAATTACAAATTTGTGCTCCACGTCGTCAATGTCAGCATACAGGTGGTAGTTGCCTTTATATGTTTCTTCAATACAAACGTTCTTGACTATATGGCCATTGATTACAATAGCAGACGAAGACGGTTGGCTATCCCATTCTCCCCAATCCCTTAAATGCTTAATGATTGTGGTTTCCACTCTGCCTATCCATTCTTTTTCAACCCCATATTTCAATGCCGCTTGACGGAATTTCTTTAGCGAAGCAACAACATCGCGAATAACAGCTTCAGGCCGACGAATGCCGTTGTCACGGGCAAAAGCAATTGTATCTTCGCGAGTGATGCCACGGAGTTTAGCACGTATGAACATGCAATGTTCCTCATTAGGCAGACAGCCACCTCTGTCTATGATATAAGTCATGTCATAGGCAGGAGCCAAGCGCCACGAACCATCTTCATTCATTATAAATGAGAAATTCTTGTTGTGGTCATCCGTGTTGTTTGCCAGAACATTGAAAACCATTCTGCGGAACACCTCTTGGCAGTCGGCCTCTGGAAGATGAAGCTTACGACAAACCGCAATCAATTGTTCATAACTTTCAGCGTCAGGATAAATTGCGGCCAATGTCTGAGTATGCACTTTCTTTGTTCCGTTGCGGTCAAATCGCTTTGTCATGAAGTGCCTGTTGTTTTCAACGGCATATAGTTCCGATGGCATCATGTTGATTCCCGCAGTTGTGGCCAACTCGTAATATGTCATTTCCAATTCCGATGAGCAATATTCCGAATTGCCAAATTTCAGCAGGTAATAATCAAAATCTTCCAAGCCAGAAATCTGTCCGCTACGTATCTCACCCGTTTTTCGGTTAATGGCTATAATAGCCTTTGGTTGCCGGCCACCGGCTGAAGTACCAACCGTCAATAATGATTGCATCGTTATCGACTCTTCTGGCAATATACGGGCATTTTCTCTTTCCACAAAGATGCGCTCTGCCAAATCCGCCAACGATTTCATATCTATCTTTTCTGTTTTTCGCTCATGGCTCACTTCTGGAAGAAATTCCAGGGCACCCATACCTCGCCTGCCAATAAACGACAGTTTGTCAAGAGGATTGATGTCCGCACCCGAAAGGTGATTTTGCTGACGCCAAAGGTCAAACAACTGATTGCCCCAAGCATCTGGTAATGAATCGGCAACAAAGGCAGGAAGTCTTTGGAATATCTTTTCACTTTCGCCCCAAACAGGCGCAAGCGCTCTTACCCCTGTAACAGGGGCAGATAATGGCGATATGTTCAGCCCTTTTTTAACGAACTCTGGGTTGTACGTAAAATATGATAGTCTGCGACGCTCGTCCCACACCAACCTGCCTATTTCTTCATCCCAGAGTATGACTCTTAGCAACTTTATCATATATATTCATGGGTTATTTAGAGTGGCGAATGCGTTGTGCTTTCTTTTCGTCCTTACGCACCAGATAGGGTGACTCTGGCAATTCGGGAAGCACTTCATCCAGTGCATCAATCTGGCCCACAACTTTCAGCAAGAGAATGAATGTAGACAATGAGACATTGCCAGCTGTTCCGTTCTCGAATTTATGTATTGTCGTCAGACCTACACCCGACTGTTCGGCAACTTCTCTTTGAGTGAGGTTGCAGCGCATCCTATACTCCTTGAAGCGCGTTCCAAGCAAGCGCACAAGTTCTGGTGTTGAATATTCATAAAAGTCTGCCATTTGCACATATTCTTATTATCATTATAATGATATTTACGGCTTATTCTTCCACATAACATTCAATATAATGAAGTTTATACTTGCAAAGCTATATACAAATATTGAAACCACAAAATAAAATTTCCACAAAAACTTTTTTAGACAGCCTTTCCCCACAACAAAAAACATGGAGACCAAACGCTCAAGGGCTGTTTGGTCTCCATGTTTTTATTTTAGGCATACTGAAAGGGATTTCAAGAACGCCATTACATATCATTTAGCGAATCACCTTTTCTCCGTTTCCGTTGATGTAAACGCCATGCTGCACGGGCTGGTGCAACTGTCTTCCTTGAAGGTCGTAATAGACGTTGGAAGAAGCGGCAGAAGAAGTGTTGACATTGTTGATAGACGTTGAGATGTTGAGTTTCTCAAATGTCCAGATGCTGGCACCCCATGCAATGGGCTTGAGGATGACGTTGTTGGCCCAGCTGCTGGCATTGACATACCAACTATAAGCACCAGAGGCTGAGATGATGCGGATGCCCGTCTTACCCTCGTCGCAAGTGTGCTGATCGAGTTTCCATGAATATTCCTTGCCCAAGAGGATGTTCTTGGTCTCGGCATCGGAAGCCGGATAGGCCGGTTTGTCACCCACCTTGCTGAAGATGCTCACCGTGCCATCGGCATTCTTGCGGATGCGCCATTGATAGGCATCGGTGTTGTTGCTCATCGTGCGGGGCTGCACCGTGTTGGAAGTGGAAGCCATGGCCAGATAGTTGGTGAAATAGGCGTTACGCAGGTTATAGTAGTAACCTTCATCCAGCGCGTCGAGCACAGAGGTGCGTGGCATGGCCACAAACTGCGCGTAGAGCGCGAGGAATTTGTCGTATTCGCTGCGCAAAACAGCGCCCTTACCAATCAGCGCCTTGGCCGGCGCGATGATTTCATCGCTGAGCAAGCTGAGGGCCGCTTCTGTCGGTTCGCCCATCTCGCCCGGTTTTGCGTTGTGCAAAACGGTTTCACATTTCTCAACGAGGTGCTTGAGCATGAAGGTGAAGTCTTTCACCTCAACAATGCGCCATGTGCCCTGATAGCAGAGCGCAGCGTCAGTGCCGCTCTTGGCATAGCCTGTGCAGTCGGCCGTGAGGTATTTGCCGCCAGAGGAAATGTTGAGCACGGCAGGAATGTAAGTGTACTGTCCGCTGGCTTTAGTGGCGAGCGCAATTTTCATCACACTGCCGTTTGCCGTCAGCGTCATGTTTTCGGCATTGCCCGCCGGCATGGTCAAAGCCTTACCCGTGATGACGTTCTTCACCTTATAGCCACCCGTCACGGCTTCAAACTGCCAGATTTCTTCTGGTTCATATTGCTTCGTATAGTGGAAGCGCACGTTGTTGTCGCTGGCATAGAGCGAAGAACCTTCATATTTTGCCTTGTAGTAAGTGGAAGCAGAGAGAATCTGATAATATTTTCCCTCTTCCGGCATCGTGATGTCAGCCTTCTTATATTGGCCGACAGACGCTGTCAGGGCAGCGAGTTTGTCGGCATTCTCCATGTCGCCCTTCAACTCGCTGAGCGCCTCCGTCATTGCCGTTTTCTTGTCGGCGGCAGGCAGACCAACGTAATCGCCAGCGGCAGCGATGATTTCCTCAGCCTCTTCAACGGCCTTTTGCGCCGCCGTCTGTTCGGGCTTCTCGAAATAATGAGTGGCATACGTCACGCCCATTTCGTCGAGCACGCTGCGCTGCGTCTGGAGGCGCATATAGAAGCCCACCCAGTTTTTCTTGGCAGCCGGCAACCATCCCGTTTCAGAGAGCGCCAAGAGGCGCGGGAAGAGCTGGTATTCGAGTTCCACACTGTCGTTACACGTTTCAGTCCACATATTTCCCTGAACGCCCAAACAAAAGTCTTCACGTCCTGAGAGCGAAGCCACGGGGTTGACATTGTAGACGGTTTCCACGCTGTTGACCCAATTGTCGCCCCATCCGCCTTGGTATTTCTCGTTGATGTCTCTCTGCGCCATCGGCACCTGCATCATGTCGAGATAGAGCGACTGGTAAGGCACCACGATGCTCTTGAAGCCCTTGTCGGCAGCCTTGGAACTCATGTTGATGTTGTTCCAGGCCATGATGACGGGTTTCACCTTGTTGTCGGCATTCCAGTGTGAGAGGAGTTCGTCCCAAACCACGATGTCCTTGCCGTATTTTTCCTTCAGATAAAGACCCAATTCTTCAACGAGCCACGACTGGAGTTCGTTGACACCCGAGAGCCCCTTTTCTTTCACGCGGCGGAGGCAGTCGGCATTGTTGGCCCACTGGTCTGTCGGACACTCGTCGCCGCCGAGGTGAATATACTGATAAGGGAACACCTCTGCCACGTGGCCGAGCACACATTTGAGGAAGTTAACCACTTCGTCCTTGCCGATGTTGAGCACGTCTTTCGAAATACCGCCGTCGATGCGCACGCTGTAAGACTTCGAAGGATCGCAGCTCAGTTCGGGATAAGCAGCCACGGCAGCCACCATGTGTCCCGGGAGGTCGATTTCAGGAATGATTTCAATGTTGCGGTCCTTGGCATAGGCCACGATTTCGCGCAAGTCGTTGAGCGAATACCACATGCCGCGACCATATTCCGTGTCGTCGAAGAATTTCGAAGCGCCACCAGCATTGGAGAACGAACCGGCACGCACGCTTCCCACCTCCGTCAAACGCGGATATTCAGGGATTTCAATACGCCATCCCTGGTCGTCGGTGAGGTGCCAGTGGAAACGGTTCATCTTGTAAGAAGCCATCACGTCGAGCACGCGCATCACTTCTGTTTTAGAGAAGAAGTGGCGGGCCACATCGAGCATGAAACCGCGGTGGCCGAGGTTGGGTTTGTCAACGATTTCCACGTAAGGCAGCGTCCATCCATCGTTTTTCTGCAACGTCTTGCCATAGATGGCCGCTGGCAGCAACTGCTTGAGGGTTTGCAGACCATAGAAGAAACCAGTGCTATCGGCCGAAGCGATTTCCACGCCCGAGGCGTTGATGTTCAGTCGGTAAGCCTCGTGTTCGAGCGTCTTGTCGGCCACCATAGAGATGGCGCAGACTGCAGAAGCGGGGTTCACCTGAAGGTCGATGCCCAGCGTGCGCTTGGCCTGACTGGCAAATTCACTGGCATAGCGCAGGGGAGCGTCGCCCGTTGCCACGATACCATCGATTTTCGAGAGACTCAAAGAGCCGTCGCCCTTAGTCACACTGGCAGGATAAGGCACCAAAGAGAGCATCTTGCCCATCTTTTCAAAATCCTCCTCGCTCACGAAGGTGAGCGGCTGGTTGGCATCAGAGCGGTCGTTCCAGAGTCCGAGTTTTTTACCCGTTCCGGCACCACCCCACTGGTTCATATACACGCCCAGATTAGCCTTCGGCGAAATCACGAAATCGCCAGAATAGTTGGCATTAGTCGTGGTCTGCCAAACGAAATATTTGTTGGCGTTAGGCGTTTTTCCGGCCTTGAACATACCTTCCTGCTTAGTCGTAGTGGTATAGAGCGTGAGGCCCGAACGGCTTGTGAGGGTATAGCCCGTCGTTGCCGACCCTTCGATTTTCCAGAATTGTGCGTCACGTCCCATCGGAATGCCCGTAAGTACTTCTTCGCCGTCGCCCTGCGCCGTGAGCACACCTTTCCCGTTCGACATCTGAACGAGATACCATGTCACGTCGTCGCCGACGCTTACCTTCGGCTTTTCTGCCGCCCACAGTTGCGAAATGGCAAGCAGACAGAAGAAGCATAGCAGTAATGTTTTCTTCATATAGATAACTTTTAAAATGTTGATTGTATTACACTTGCAAATTTAACTTTTATAATTCAGACAACGAAAAAAACCTTGGATTTATTGTTGCGCGGGGAGGGAACTAAGTGAAGCGCGGCATAAACCACAAAAATCATACCAAAAACACCCATTTTCTTGCCGATACCGGCAAGAAAACATATCCTTGCAATAAAGAATAACCATCCAAAAGCCTTCTACCATACATTCAAACTTACTGCGACCATTTCCTTGCAACCTTAAATTGGCAGACAAACTCTCCCCTATTATGGCATAATTGTGCCCTGTCCCCTAATCACAAATTATCTACTCGCGGCCGCTGGTAGAGCTACTCGCAGCCGAGGGTAATGCTACTCGCGGCCGAAGGTTGCGCTACTTGCGGCCGCGAGGAGATAAGTAATCATACTTCCTCGTCTGACGAAGTGAACTACCGCTAAGCTAAAGACTTGGGGGTTTTCAAATGCGCTGGTTACTGCAAATCGCCTCTATTTACAGAAATGTGATATCCAAAGTAAAGATTTTCAATTATTTATTCTTTCGTCTAAATAAGATTTCCTACCTTTGATGTCAATAATTGACAATTCTGTCAAAAGAAAGTCTATTGGTTTAATCTAACCTCTGAGTAATAACATTGGAAGATAACACCAAACAGCCTCCAACGGCTGACGCTTCATTGTATAATGGGCAGCCTACCGACACTGGCTTATCGTGTCCTAGTGCAAGACTTACCTCTTGCACACCCTCCATCTTAAATAACAAAGGTGGGGTGTCGGTAGGGAATGTACCTGACGCAAACAGGCAATGGTTTGTACTACGAGTTTCGTATGGACGTATTATCAAAGCTAAAGATTTTGTAGAAACTAAAGGACTTAAATATTATGTTCCTATGCGATACAAAGAGGTTTGGAAGCGAGGAAAGATACAAATCATAACAGAGCCTCTTATCCCCTCTTTTCTGTTTGTTTATGCCTCGGCAAAACAAGTTGATTCTCTTTTACAAGTCAAGAACAGCAAGGTTTTTGAATATAGTGCTTTGTTGAGTTACTATTACGACCACACCTCACATTGTGAAAATGCACCAACCAAGAATCCTCCTCTTGTCATTTCTGATGTAGCTATGAACAATTTCATTCGTTTAACCTCCATACATAATCCTCATATCATCCCAGTTACTTCGGAGAACATCAAATATAAGTTAGGGGATGAAGTCATGATTACAGATGGTGAGTTTAAGAATATACGTGGTAGAGTGGCAAGGATTGCAGGACAACAGAGAGTGTTGGTAGAATTATTTGAGGGATGCTTCGTGGCAACTGCGTATATACCAACATCAGCATTGTCACTTTTTAAAATATAAAATTTCATAAAAACATATCAAATTAGTGTACCAATACTAGTAGTCTGTAAAGTCTTAGAGTTTAGTAGGTATGTATGCTCTATCATTAAAAATCCAACAACAAATGAACTTTGTTTTACTAAACTTTTAAACTTTGTAATTTACTAATATTATTTATGACTTTCAGTATGAAGCGATTTTTTTTGTTTATTATAAGTGTTTTTACTCAAATTATTCTTGTTGCACAAACTCAGTATGACTACATGGACGACGATGCAGTTGCTGGTGGTGCAGATAGAGCACTAAATGGCATAATAATTATGGCCGTCCTTGTGATTGCAGCGATTGTGTTGTTATTTGTTATAGGTGGTATATTAAATGTCTATTATTGGTTTAACCCAAAGGCAGACCCTAACTATAAGAGGCTTTTGGCAAAACAAGAGCAGGAAAGAAAACATGAAGAATATGTCAAAGAACAAAGAAAAAAAGCTTTTCCTAATGCTGTTGATATAGGGCTATCTGTAAAATGGGCATCATTCAATTTGGGTGCTTACAAACCTGCTGATGTGGGAAGTATGTTTTACTGGGCAGAAAATCAATCATCGACTAAAGGAAATCCAAAATATAGTAAAGTTAAGGTTGATGTGATTGGTGATATTGCAGGTGACGATAAATATGATGCAGCTACAAACATGCTTGGTAAAAATTGGCGTTTGCCAACAGATGAAGAATGTCAAGAACTATTAAATAAGTGCAAATGGGAAACAAAAATTATTGATGGCATTGAGGGCAGATTGGTTACAGGACCTAACGGGAACAGCATATTCCTTCCTTTTAATCAAAAGAACTTCACATCAGGGAAATACGTGTCTGGACATTACTGGACATCAACTCCACATCATGGGAGTGAAAGCGCAAATGATTTAAGATTTGGAGAAAATTGTAAACAACCTGCAGAAATATGGTGTGCAACGGCTTGTCGCTGTTTGTTCGGCATAAGACCTGTTTATACAACAGTTACAAGAGCAATGTCCGATATGCAGAAAGTAACAGAGACAAAGAAAGCATATGACCAAATTTTGGCAGGAGATCCTTGCCTTACGAACACAGACTGTGATTATAAATATTATCAGGAACAATGTATAATACGAAAAGATGATATCAGAGCTCATCTATTGGATGACGTTGCTTTTGTTGAAGACAAAATTCTTAGAGACGAGCATGGCGTTATTTATAGTTTGGACGGGAAAAGGCTCTTAGAAGGGAGGGATTGTGATTGCAAAACTTACAGAATTAAGGAAGGAACCGAATTCGTATGTAATGACGCATTTAGCACGAATGCATGGGAAGACTTATTTTTTAAAAAAAAGAAAACGCTTGAAAAAATTATACTTCCATCTACACTTCTATATTTTCCGACATCAGCTATTTTTGAAGGTTGTGCGATAGAATCTTTAAGCCCCAATTATAGTATAATCAACGAACTACTTATTGATACAAGAAAGAAATGTGTGGTTAAGTGTCTCAATCGTTATATTCAAAAAATCGAAATATATGAACCCATTGAAGAAATTGGGGAATATGCCTTTGCCAATTGTAGCGTATTGCAAAGCGTTTCTTTGCCGAAGTCTATGCGGAGAATTGGAGAAAACGCATTTCGGAATTGTGAATTATTATGCAGCATAAACCTACTTGACTCTATTGACACTATTTCGGCAAGTGCTTTCTTCTATTGTAAAGCTCTTCACATTAACCATTTGCCAAAGCATCTTTCTCATATTGGAGATTCAGCGTTTCAGTGGTGTATAATAGATGGTGTAACAATCCCGAATTGTATAAAAGAAATCGGAAAAAGTCCTTTCTCAAAGAATGCGAATAATTTAACTTCGGAATCATCTCGTTTTATTATTATAAATTCATTATTGATCGATTCTGTAACTAACGAGTTAATTCAACTCGTTGATTCTGCTGTTAAAAAAGTTTCTATACCAGAATACATAACCAAAGTAAGGGATAATGCATTTATACATACTGACATTGAATCAATAACTATTCCATCTTCTGTGAAAGAATTGGGTTGTGGAATATTTTGGAATTGCAAGTTCTTATCAAATGTTCAACTTGATTGTAGAATAGAGAGACTCCCTAATTCTATTTTCGCATGCTCATCTCTTACATCATTTGATGTGCCTGAGTGTATAAAGGTTATTGGGTATGGTGCATTTTATAGTTGCACAAGCCTTCAAACAATTAATTTTAACAAATGGCTTAAGACTATTGAGAATCGTTCATTTGAAGAATGTACAAATTTAGTATCATTGAACATTCCTGAATCAATCGAGAAAATTGGAGATGGTTATGGATATTGTTTTAAAAATTGCAAGAATCTAAAAGATGTTATCTACGATGCAAGAGAAGCAGAAATAACAGGCTTACCTCAGAGCATGGATAAATTAACAATTGGTCCCCACGTTAATAAGCTACCCAAAAACATTCTATACAATAATCCTGTAATAGAAGTTTTAGTTATAACTAACAATGTACAGCGAATTGAAAAAGAATGTATTGTCGATTGTCCAAATTTAAAAGAAATCTCAATAACTTCAAAGAACATTATGATTGAAGAAGGCTGGATTAGAAACTGCAAAAACCTTCGAACAATTAGAATACATGTAAATGTATATGAACAAATTCTTCCATTAATACCGAAAGAACAAGAAATAAAGATTAAGAAGATATATGATCATCAATTTCTGTTTTTCAAATGGTAGTTTTGCAATGAACAACCCTAAGACAAAGATTAAACGGTAGGGTATCGTTGTTATACAGTCACTGAATCCTAACGATTACAAAAAAAGAGAGATACCATATCATGATGTTCTCCAATATAAAGAATATCATAAAATAGAATATTTGCGTAAAATAAATAATATGGCACTCGCAATAAACATAAACGACCTGCTTAACAAGCAGAAAATAGAGTCTAACCGCATTGAGTTCAAGAAAGGTTGGAACCCTGGAAGCATATATCATAGTATATGTGCTTTCGCCAATGACTTTGATGACCTTGGCGGTGGGTATATTATCGTTGGGGTAGATACTGACGATAAGACAGGAATGGCAATACGACCTGTGGAAGGTGTGCCCATAGAAAGGATAGACAACATCTTGCAGGAGATGGTGGGCTACAACAACAAAATATCTCCATACTACTTGCCTCGCACTTCTGTGGAGGAGGTAGATGGGAAACAGTTGATAGTGATATGGTGTCCCGCGGGTAGTTACCGTCCATATTCTGTGCCTGTAAATGTAACTGCAAAAGGAACGAAAGAATATTTCTACATTCGTAGTGGAACAAGTAGCATTGAGGCAAGAGGTGAAGCTCTCGTTGAATTGCGGGAATTGGCTAATCGTGTACCTTTTGACGAACGAGGTAATAGTGATATTCAGTTGGAAGATATTTCATTGGTACTCCTTCGTGATTATCTTGTCAAGGTGGGTAGCAAACTGGCAGATGATGTGATAAAAACTCCACTCTATTATACTTGACCAAATGGAATTATATACAGGACCTAAGGAGAATCGCTTGCTTCGTAATGTGGCAGCCATGATGTTCTGTGAGAATCCAAACAAGTTCTTCCCTTACACTCAGATAGATGTAGTGACATTCCCTAACGGAAAGATGAAAGACCCGAATAATTTTACAGAGGTTACATTCAAAGGCTGTATACCACAGATGATTAAGCATACAATGGATTACATCAAGAGCAATGTACTCAAAGAGCATGTGCGTAAGATTTCTGGTAGGCAGGAAGCTGAACGCTTCTGGAACTATCCATACGATACTATCGAGGAAGCTGTTGTAAACTCTGTATATCACAGAGATTTCTTGCAGCATGAACCAATAGAGATTA